>Ga0334900_1003756_pt1 | contig 11362 bp, 9 predicted proteins | sample GraSluR3_MG_2_FD_207231 | JGI IMG/M metagenome (GOLD analysis project Ga0334900, IMG submission 207231) | Sludge microbial communities from methane-producing bioreactor in Wageningen University, Netherlands - Granular Sludge_31_08-R3 | ecosystem: Engineered > Bioreactor > Anaerobic > Unclassified...
TATTGCAACTGGTGTTGTAAAAGCAATTCTTACCATGATTATAACCCCTTTTATTGCACCAATTATAAAACTAGATAACCCTACATCTGCAATGGTATATGGAGGTATGATTGGTACTACCAGCGGAGTAGCAGGAGGGCTGGCAGCTACAGATCCTAAACTTGTGCCTTATGGGGCAATGACTGCGACTTTTTATACAGGTTTAGGCAGTTTATTCTGTCCATCTATTGGATTTTTAATTATAAGGTTATTAATAAGCTAAAAGCTAAAAATTAGAAATAAATATTGTTATAGTTGTTACTTTGTTCCCCCTTTCTTATTTGACGTAGATGAAGTAGATTTTTGATGTTCATTATATGCATCTAAAAATGGCTTAACAAGTTCTATCGGGAAGGGAAAAACGGTTGTAGTGTTTTTATCTGCTGCAATAACACCCAGTGTTTGCAGGTAGCGTAGTTGTAGAGCCAGTGGCTGTGCACTCATTTTTTCTGCCGCTTGAACCAGTTTTTCTGAAGCCTGGAATTCGCCCTCGGCGTGAATTACCTTTGCTCTCCGTTCTCTTTCCGATTCAGCCTGCTTGGCCATAGCCCGTCGCATATTTTCCGGTAATTCTACATCTTTGGTTTCAACTGTACTAACCTTAATTCCCCAGGGATCTGTCTGTTGATCCACTATTTGCTGCAGGGTTTGATTTATTTTTTCTCTTTGACGCAGGAAAGTATCTAAATCTCTCTCTCCTAAGACGCTTCTTAAGGTAGTTTGAGCAATCTGGGAGGTAGCAGAAATATAATTTTCTACTGATATCACCGCTTTAATAGGGTCAATTACTCGAAAATAAATTACAGCATTAACTTTAATTGGAACTGTATCACTGGTAATAATCTCTTGAGCAGGGACATCCATATTGATTGTCCGCAAGCTTACTTTTACCATTCGGTCAACAATTGGTATAAGAATAATGAGCCCCGGCCCTTTTGCACCTACTATTCTTCCTAAGCGGAATATAACACCTCTTTCATATTCTCTAACTATCTTTATAGCCTGAGATAGAATAGTTACTACAACAATAATTATGCCTAGATATATACTTGATGAAGCAATAATATCCATTCTTTATTCCTCCTGTTTATCAAATTTTTTTACGGTTAGGCGAAGTCCATCTAAAGATACGATAATCACCTTTTCTCCTTTTTTTATTGGTGTGCCATTAGATGAAATAGCTTGCCATGTTTCGCCATTAACAAATATTTGACCATCTGGATTTAAATTAGTAGTGGCTGTTCCAACCATGCCTACCATGTTTTCTTTACCTGAAATTGGTTTTCTCCATTGAATTTTAAGACCTTTGGTAACTGCAAATACAAAGAATAATCCGGTAACAGCAACCATAGAAATAATAACACTTGACGAAATTTGCAGGAAAGGAGCCATATCTTTGGTTAACATAAAAGAACCAAGGGTTAAAGAGGCAATACCGCCTATGGTAAAAAACCCAAATGTGGGTGTATATATTTCAAAAATAAATAATATGATTCCTGCTAAAATAAGTATTATACCTGCAAAATTAATCGGAATCATTTGAAAAGCGACAAACGCCAGGATAAGGCAGATACCGCCAAATATACCCGGGAACAATGCCCCGGGGTTGCTGAATTCCCCGAGAATACCATAAATTCCTAAAAATAATAAGATATAAGCAATATTCGGGTTGGTAAGAGAATGTAAAAATAAATCCTTAACAGACATTTTATGCTCAATGATATCTTTTCCGGCTGTGCTCAATCTTCTATCACCATCCACAGTTGTTACCTTAACGCCATCAACCATAAAAACAAGATCATCAATACTATCAGCAATAAATTCAATTATATTATTATCTATTGCTTCTTGTTCGGTTATTGATATGCTTTGCCGGACAAATTTTTCAGCTATATCAACGTTTCTATTCCTGTTGCTGGCAATTGTCTTAATATAAGCGGCGGCATCATTTACAATTTTTGCCCTGGTTTCTTCATCAATTTCACCTTCTCCCATGGCGACCGGATGTGCTGCACCGATATTGGTTCCAGGTGCCATAGCTGCAATATTTGCTGCCAGGGTGATAAAAGCCCCGGCAGAGGCTGCCCTTGCCCCTTGTGGAGAAATATAAATGATAACAGGTATGCTGGAATTTAGCATTTCCTTAATGACCCTTCTCATAGAATCATCTAAGCCACCAGGTGTATCCATTTGTATAATGACACATTCGGCATTATTATTGTGAGCATCTTTAATTCCATCTACAATATATTGAGCAGTAATGGGATTGATTGCACCTTCAATGCTTAAAACATGAATTGCAGAAGATTGTGCAGGTGTATACTCTGCAATTAATACAATGAAAAGTAAAATTAGCAGAACGATGGGCATTTTTATTTTTATATGTTTTAATAAGAACATATGACTGCCCTTTCTTATAATCGTATGCTAACATTATTATAACACAGATGAGTATTTTTTTATAATTTGAGACAAAGAGCAAACTATACTGGAAATTAGTACATTTTTGTTTTTAAATCCATATTTTGGAGTAAAACGGATAAGACGTATTAAAATGAAATTTTTTGATGAGAATTTAACATTATCTGGAGATTGGATACAACTTGCCCAGAATATCTTAAAGCAATACCCGAAAGTAATGGTTTTGGGGAAAACCGATACCGGCAAGACCAGTTTTATTCGTGCAATAGGCTATTATTTAATTAAGAGAAACAAGACAATAGGAATTATCGATGCAGATATTGGCCAATCGACAATAGGTCCTCCCGGCACTATAGGGATACAGATATTGGAATATAGAGAATTACAAAAAGGGTTAATTCTTGAGGGGAAAATATTTTTTGTTGGGACAATATCCCCTGTAAAGTGTATTGAGAAATTTATTGAGGGTATTGATAGGTTATTTCAAATTTGCCAGCATAAACAAGCCGAGATTATACTTATTGATACAACCGGATTGGTAATAGGTCAGCTGGGAAAATATTTAAAGTGTATGCTGATAAATAAAGTACAGCCTTCCTGCCTGGTTGCACTTCAATTTGGGAGTGAACTGGAACCTATTTTGAAAGAATTTGAAGATAGTTCTTTAATTGATATTTATCGGTTTAAGCCCTGTTCAGAAATAAAAAGTAAAAGCTGGCGAGAAAGAAAGAACAGGAGACAAGGTAAATTTCAAGAATATTTTAAGAACTTGAAATTATCGGATTTTAATCTTTTTGAAATACCCTTAATAGGTTCCTGTTATAATGAGAAAAATATTTTGTCTGAAGACAAAGTCCTGCTCTTTAATCAAAAATATTTTTTAGATGTTCTTTCTGTTGAAATTCAAGACAACAAAGCAGTTCTCATTGTTGAAAATCCACAAGGATCGCTTAAAAGCGATTTGTTCTCAGAGATTAAGGAACACCTGAAGGTTGAAAGAATTGTTATTATACCTCCAACCTGGTTTGATAATATTTTAGTATCTTTTAAAAACAAACAAGGCCTCAGTGATGGACTTGGCATTGTTTATAACATTAATTTTAAGCAGAAGAAATTAAGAGCATATATTCGAAAGGACACGAAACTTAATTCTATTGAACAAATTGAATTGGGACAGATTAAAGTTAAGCCTGGTGGAATCGAGCTGCCTTATCTTGAACCAGAAGCTATTGATTAATTTTTTCTAATTAAGTAGGAATTAGCAAATTATTTAAATAATCTAAATAAAAAAACTATCGAGGTTTTTATGGATGTAAAGGAAAAAGAGGGAGTAATCCTGGTTGTTATCTGTGTATTTATTCATGGTGCTTTACCTATTTTGGGCAAATATGGCGTTTCTCTGGTCCATCCCCTTTTCTTTGCATCAGTGACAAATCTGATAGCAGCATTTGGCCTGATTTCATTTATATTATTGAGAAAAAATAAAATTAATGCATTAATACATAGAAAATATTTTTTTACTCTATTATTAATCGGTTTTTTTGGAACTACCATAGCCAATATCCTGTTTTTCTACGGGGTCAGGATAACCAGTGGCATTAATTCTTCAATTTTATTACAGGTAGAACCTATTTATTCCCTTTTTATCGGGTATCTGCTATTAAATGAAAAGATCACCCTGCATCAGATTATTAGCACCCTGATTATTATCTTTGGGACATTGTTAGTTATTTTTCAGGGTACTTTAACTTTGAACTGGGGAGATTTTTTGGTTTTAGGTACACCCCTCTGTTATCAGATTGGTCATTTTTTTAGTAAGAGATTATTAAATAAAAATCATTTAAGCCCGCTTTTTATTGCTGCTGGTCGTACTTTGTATGGAGGCATTTTTTTATTGATAATAAGCCAGTTGGCTGGAGTTCATGAATTTGAAAAGTTAAAAGAACCAAATATCTTGGGTATTCTAATTTTTTATGGTCTTGTAATCTATGCCTTAACTTACTACACATTTTACGAATCAATTAAACGTATTAATTTATCCAAAGCCACGGCAATTATCTCGGCATACCCGGCAATTTCAATTTTACTTGCCTGGTTTATTTTAAGAGAAGTTCCTGATTTCTACCAGATTAGCGGATTTATCATTATTTTATCAGGCATTATCTATCTTTCCAATCTTAAAAGTGAATTGAGATAAATTCAGTTTAATAAGCCTAAACTAATTCTGTCTTTACTATCCGGAAATATTTTTCATGTTATTATAATGTTAGATAGAAGGCCAATTCTTATATATTTCACTACAAAAAGGCAAAAAACATAAAACTTCCCTGGCAAAGAAAATTATAGGAGACTTATCGTAAAATTATTATATCTCATCCAAATTAAATAAATTAATTATTGAAAAAAAATACTACCCATGGTAATATTAAATTAAATGCAACCGATTGCACACAACTAAGATGATAAAAATAACACTGTTAAGCCATATTTAATATATATTAGCTATAGATTTGCATATCCAGTTCCAATTAGCACACCATAATCACACTACGAAAGCAATAGAAAAGTAAGCCATCCAGTAAACATAACAACCTTACATCTGGTCGATTAGTCGATTAATTGTATTTATTCTCATTATTAACTCAACCCGGGCTAGCAAAAAATTTAAAATGGGAGGTGGTTGAAAAAGTGTAAAAATTATTGTTACCATCAAGTTAAATTTTTTAATTTTAATTTTAGGAGGTTTTAGAGGATGAGAAGATTAGTAAGTAGTCAATTAATCTTAGGTTTAGCTTTATTATTGTTGATTTTTGTAAGTTTTGGGTGTGCTGCCAGTGCAGAAACATTTACTTTTTATGTTGTTTCACATGGTGGCCCAGGAGATCCGTTCTGGGGTGTGGTAATGAAAGGAATGGAGGAATCAGCCGATTATCTTAATAAAGCAACGGGTGATACTATTAATGCAACCTATTCCGGTCCGGCTAAATATTCTATAGAACAAATGGTGGATATGTTAAATAGTGCTATTGCCGCTAGACCGGATGGCATTGCTGTTACAATTACAGACCCCGATGCTTTGGACCAGCCACTTAGAAGGGCAATAGATATAGGTATTCCTATTATCGCAATTAATGTTCCAGATTCAAGGCCAGAGGGCGAAGCCATTCCCTATCATTTCTACTTAGGCGGAGATGAATATCTTTCTGGAAAACGTGCTGCACAAAGAATACTGGAATATAAAAAACCGAATCGTGCCGTTGTAACCATACATGAAATCGGACATATGGGTTTAGAATTGAGAGCCGAGGGATTCATTGAAGTTATGGAAGAAGCCGGTGTGCCCGCAGAAAAGTTAGCGACCTATCTTGACCCTACACAAGCAATTGAAATATTAAAAGGATATTTTGCAAGAAATCCGGAAACCGATGCAATTTTTACCCTTGGATCTATCGACAGTTCCTATGTCATTAATTTCCTTAATGAAGAAGGATTGATTGGAGAAGTAACTCATGGAGGATTTGATGTTTCAGATGAAGTTGTAGAGTCAATTCAAAAAGGTGACACTTTGTTTACAATTTCCCAGCAGCAATACTTACAGGGATATCTCCCCATTCATTTCTTATATCTGTATAATAAATATAACTTTTTACCAGCCAGTGATGTTTTAACCGGTCCTGGTTTTGTGGATGCGGATAATGTGGAAAGTGTTGTAGAATTAGTTGAACAGAAGTATTGGTGATCCCTTTATTATTGCTAAATATTTTTAGAAATTATTGGCGGGAAGTTAATGCTTCCTGCCAATAATTTATAAGAAAATAAACAGGAATTAAAGAATAAGGAGTGCAATAATGAATGATAGGAATCACTTTAGTTTATGGGTAGTAAAACATTTTCGACAACACCCTGAATTTGGTGCGCTGGCTGGATTAATTGTTGTTTTTATAGGTTTTTCTTTTACTGCTACAAGGTTTGTCTCAGCTGATTCTTTTGCAGGAATTGCAAACATTGCTTCAGAATTAGGAATTATGGCGGCTGGTGTGACTTTTTTGATGATTTCAGGTGAATTTGATCTTTCGGTAGGGTCAGTATTTGGTTTTTCTGCAATGTTATTTGCTATTGCATCAGTGAATGGTATACCTCTTTTTTTAGGCCTTCTTTTAGCTTTATTGGCAGCAGGTTGCATAGGATTTCTAAATGGATATATTACTGTACATTTCCAGATACCATCTTTTATTACAACGCTTGGTGCTCTTATGCTTTGGCGTGGAGTTTTGCTGGCTTTTACCGGGGGTTTTCCGGTTCGTTTTCGAGGAGAATCCATGGTACTCGAAACCTTAAACGGCCATCTATGGGGTGAGTTTAGAGCGTCTGCAATTTGGTTTTTTGCAATTATTCTGATCTTGAATTTTATTCTTTTACGAACAAGATACGGAAATGCTACCTATGCTACAGGAGGCAATAAAGATGCAGCCCGCTTGCTGGGCATATCTGTTGAAAGGATAAAAATAGGAAATTTTATAATGTGTTCTATAATGGCCGGATTTGCAGGCTGTATTCAGTTTGCTAGATTTTGTTCTGTCGATCCGGTGAGAGGGCAAAACATGGAACTGGAAGCTATTGCAGCTGTTGTGGTAGGTGGCACATTAATGACTGGTGGCTATGGTAATTTAGTTGGAACACTACTTGGAGTACTATTAATAGGAATGCTTCGCTCCGGTTTAGTGATGGCAGGTGCTCCTGCATATTGGTATCAGGCATTTGTTGGACTTATATTAATTATTGCAGTTATCCTGAATACCTATATTAAGAGGTGGTCGTTAAAATGAAAAATAATCAAAATTTAGTTGAAATGAAAAATATTTATAAGTATTTTGGAACCGTAACTGCATTAAGAAATGTGGATTTTCAGGTAAAAAATAAGGAAATTTTAGGTTTGGTGGGAGATAATGGTGCGGGTAAGTCTACTTTAATTAAAATTTTAACAGGAGTATTTCCCTCAGACCGGGGAGAGATATTTTTTGAAGGGAAAAAAATTAAATTAGCTTCTCCTAAATATGCCAGAGATTTAGGTATTGAAACAGTTTATCAAAATCTTGCATTAATTGATTTAATGAGCATAGCTCGAAATTTCTTTTTAGGAAGAGAACCAGTTAAGGCTCTAGCTGGTGTTGTTAGTGTTTTAGATAAAAAGAAAATAGAGAAAGTTACTGAAACAGTATTAAAAGATATTGGTATTAATGTCCGTTCTGTTGATGAAGAGGTTTCTATTTTATCGGGAGGTGAAAGACAATCTGTAGCCATTGGACGTGCTATACACTTTGGAGCCAAATTGCTAGTTTTGGATGAGCCTACCGCAGCATTATCCATTAAAGAATCTCACAAAGTCTTAAACTATGTATTAGAAGCAAAAAAAAGAGGATTATCGGTAATTTTTATTACCCATAACATCTATCATGTTTATTCTGTTGCAGACAGGTTTACTATCTTGGAGCATGGTGAAAAGTTAGGAGATTTCAGAAAAGACGAAGTTTGCACAGATGATTTAATTGAAGTTATAAGAACTGGTAAAAAAATCAAAAAGAAAAATAATAAGTAGTGCATATTTTAAAGTTAGATATTGATATTTTTATGAACTTTAAAGACTTTTTGGAGGAAGGTCAAAGATGGAAAAAGAAGTGAATATTGGAGTGATTGGCCTGGGCAGAATTGGAAAATTGCATGTACACAATCTTGTTGCACAAGTTCCGGGCATTAGATTATTAGGAGTTACGGATATTGTTGAGAATTCTTTAAAAGAAATCTCTCAGAAATATGATATACCCGTTGTAAAAAAGGATTATCGTTCTTTATTAGAAGATAAAAGAATTGACGCAGTTGTTATATGCTCTTCTACAGATACTCATGCTACTATTATGATTGAAGCAGCCCAGGCTGGAAAACATATTTTTTGCGAAAAGCCAATTGCTTTGGACCTAAACGAAATAGATAAAGCATTAAAAGCTGTTAAAGCAGCGGGGATTAAATTGCAAATTGGTTTCAATCGCCGGTTTGACCCTAGTTTTAAGAAGGCCAGAGAAATGATAAAAAGTGGCAAAATTGGTGAGCCTCATATTGTAAAGATTACCAGCCGCGATCCTGCACCGCCACCAATAGAATATATTAAGGTTTCTGGTGGTATTTTTTTAGATATGACAATTCATGATTTTGATATGCTTCGTTATCTCCTCAATGACGAAGTTAAAGAACTTATGGCAGTAGGAAGTTGCCTGGTTAATCCTGAAATAAGTAAATATAATGATATTGATACTGCTATTGTTACTTTTCGGTACAAAAATGGTGCCTGGGGAATTGTTGATAACAGTCGACAGGCAGTTTATGGATATGACCAGAGAATCGAGGTATTTGGCTCAGAAGGATGTATACAGGTAGGAAATAAAAAGCCAACCGAGGTTTCTTTGTATGGGGCAGAATTAACTGCAAGTGACAAACCGGTTTATTTCTTTTTAGAACGATATAATGAATCTTATATTAATGAGATGAAACATTTTATAGATTGTATTCAATATGACCGGGTTCCCTCAGTAAACGGAAATGATGGGAAAATGGCAGTGATAATGGGTTATGCTGCCAGGGAGTCTTTTAATAAAAGGAAATTTATAGAAATAAAATATTGAAAAAATAAGTAATTATAGGGATCTAAAAGAATTGTAATATTAGAAAGTGGCAAAAGGTAAAATATGAAAACAACAACTATTAGAGATGTAGCAAAAGCGGCCGGAGTTCATCCTTCAACTGTGTCAAGAGTAATAAACGGAAATTCAAATATAAGCCAGGAAACCGTAAAAAAAGTACTATCAGTAATTAAAAAATTAAATTACACTCCTAATGCACTTGCCAGAGGTTTGAAAACAAACAAACTGCACACCTTTGGGATGTTGATTCCGGATATTGCAAACCCTTTTTTTGCCGGATTAGCCAGGGGAGTTGAAGACGCGGCTAATGAACATGGGTATAATGTAATTCTATGTAATACAGATGATTGCTTTGAAAAAGAAATAACTTATCTGAGATTATTAAAAGAAAGACGAATAGAGGGGTTGATTCTGGCAAATGTAAAATTCAGGGATCAGAGTATTATCGAATTGGAAAAAAGAAATTTTCCCTATATGCTGCTTTCTCGCAATATTAAAGGATTACAAAAAAATTCAATTTCTATAGACAATATCGCAGGAGGCTTTCTTGCCACACAATACCTTATCCGCTTAGGTCACAAGAAGATTGGTCACATAACCGGTCCTTATAATATAACTGCAGCTATAGATAGAATTAAAGGGTATAAGAAAGCATTAGAGTATTACCAGATTCCCTTTAATAAGCAATATATACTTGAAGGTGATTTTAGAATTAAGGGAGGATATCGGGCGATGAATAACTATTTTAAACTCAGCAATCCTCCTACTGCAATATTTACCGCAAATGATTTATTAGCGGTCGGTGCGATAGAAGCCATACGGGAGAATAGCTATGATGTTCCCCATGATTTTTCAGTTGTAGGATTTGACAATATTCGTCTGGCTTCCTATCTTTCACCACCCCTAACTACCATTCGTCAGCCGATGATAGAAATGGGATACCTGGCTATTATTAAGTTATTGGAAAGAATAAAAAAGAATGTAAGCCATGAAAATATTTGTATAAAACCGGATTTAGTTGAAAGGAAGTCTTGCCGTGCACTTTAGGTACTAAACAAGCTTTATATTATGTGAATAGAAATTATTTTAATTATACATATAAAAGATAAAGGAGAAATGAAAATGGCAAAAAGAATGAAAACGGTAGTACTGGATGCTACCTGGGATCCTAAGCCTGATTTTAAATTGGGGTCAAAGGATGTAGAGGGTAAATTAACCTATTTAGGAAGTAAAGTATGGCGTAATCCCAAGTTGAGAATAGAAGAAAAAGATATTCCGGAAATTGGACCCAATGATGTTTTAATTAAAGTAAAGACATGCGGAATTTGTGGAAGTGATGTGCATATGGCACAGCCTGATGTAGACGGATATATCTGGTATCCGGGCTTAACGGCTTTTCCGGCTACTTTAGGACATGAATTTTCAGGAATTATAGTAAAGGCTGGAGAGAATGCTTTTAATAAACGCACCGGGAAAAGATATGAAGAGGGAGAAGCAGTTACTGCTGAGGAGATGTTCTGGTGTGGAACATGCCGTCCCTGTGTAGACGGGTATCCAAATCATTGTGAAAAGTTACAGGAAATAGGCTTCAGTATAGATGGCTGTTTTGCAGAATATGTAAAAGTAGATGCTAAATATACCTGGAGCTTGGAAGAATTACGGGAAGTGTATAAAGGTGATAATTTATTCCTGGCAGGTAGTCTGACAGAACCTACTTCAGTGGCTTATAATGCAGTAATTGAACGCGGCAAAGGAATTAGACCTGGTGATAATGTGGTTATTTTAGGTGGAGGCCCCATCGGACAGGCTGCTGTTGCCGTATTAAAAAGAGCAGGGGCTGCCAGGGTTATTCTTTCCGAACCTTCTGAAGACAGGGCAAAATTAGCCAGAAAAATGGGTGCTGACTTTGTTATTAATCCGGTAAAAGAAGATTTTGCCCAGAGAGTTTTAGAAATTACCGGAGGATTGGGTGCTAAATTATATTTAGAAGCAAGCGGATTACCGGATAAGGTCTGGCCGGGAATCGAACAGTGTATCTGGGAAGGAAAAATGGTTAACAGTACAGTAGTTATTGTTGCCCGGGCTGATAAGAAAATTCCCTTAACCGGTGAAGTATTCCAGGTGAGGAGGGCTGAAATTATCGGTTCCCAGGGACATTCCGGTCATGGAACATTTCCAAGGGTCATCAGTGCTATGGCAACTGGTATGGA
>Ga0334900_1003760_pt1 | contig 11347 bp, 7 predicted proteins | sample GraSluR3_MG_2_FD_207231 | JGI IMG/M metagenome (GOLD analysis project Ga0334900, IMG submission 207231) | Sludge microbial communities from methane-producing bioreactor in Wageningen University, Netherlands - Granular Sludge_31_08-R3 | ecosystem: Engineered > Bioreactor > Anaerobic > Unclassified...
CCCCGATAGTTCTCGATCGTTCCCATGATATGCCTCGGCTGTAAGCGTTGGTGCGAAACGAGCGATCTCATGCAACCAGTTTGTGACCAAGCTTGCCGGGACAACGATGATAGCGGGCCGTTTGGCCGTAAGGACTTTGTCGCTGTGCAGTTGCAGCAGCAAGGCTATGATCTGGATGGTCTTTCCCAAGCCCATGTCATCGGCAAGAACCGAGCCGAGGCCGATGGTGTAGTTGTGGTAGAGCCATTGGTAGCCACGGACTTGGTATGGACGCAATTCGGCATTGAGCGTTGTGGGCACTGGAGCTGGCTGAATAGTGAACAGACCATCGAAGCATGCCTTCACCGCATCATCCATCTCCACCGGCTGACCATCGTAGGTGCCGGTCAGCCCCGCCTTCAACATCTCAATGGGAGTGAGTTTCGCAGGTCGCTCGAGTCTTTTTGCAATTCGATCAAGTTGTTTTTCGTCGAGTTCAAGATACTGGTCCTTGAAGTGCACATACCGGCGACTTTCACCTCTGAGTGCCTCGAACTCTGCAAGACTCATGGTCACATCGCCAGCGGTTATGGTCCATTCAATGCTGAGCATGTTCTTCAAGGAGAGAAAGTTGACCACCGAATCTTTCTCCTTAGTCCGGAGTCTGACCGAGGTTTGGGGAAGAATCGCCTCTCGGAGGCTCTTGGGGATGATCGTACGAATGCCGAGGGTCTTCAAGATGGGAAGCGTATTGAACCACTGGTGGAGAAATTCATCCCCAGAGACGCTGATGGTGCCTCCCTCCCTAAGTGCTTCACTGACGATATCGAGGTAGGTGCCAAGCAGACCGAGATCTTTCAGCAGGGCTCGTCTCTCCTTTCCATCGATAGCTTGCTGTCCATCCTCACGTGGGCTTTCTCGAAGAAATTCCGCTAGGGAGATGGGATGTGTCTTGTCGGTGGCAACCTTGATCTCACAGATAAAAGTGTCACGGCGCCCCTGCTCCAGGCAGATGACCGGGTGCCAGGTGGCAGGTCTTATGAAGAGCCTTCCAAGCCAGAGGTGCATAGTCTTCGGATTGCCCTGCTGGCTGAACGTGCGTGGTGTATAGGGGGTGTTGCGGAAGAACAGATCGTGTTCATCGGTTTCTGGAAGGGTGTCTGCCAGACCGATCAGGCCCTGGTACCCTTGCATGAACAGCGAAACTGTGAGCAATATCTGTTGGCGTTTCTCTGCTGGTTCCTTATCGATGAAAAGCAGATCATCTTTCACGCTGGTTGCCAGCAGATGTGCAAGCTGGTCGGTGACCGTCCGTATCTCGGGGTTGAAGAGTGCTGGAATCCATCTGACGGTATAGGTTGTAGGTGGAGTGGTCTGTTTTTTCGACTTCGTCGCGGTTCTCGTCTTGGGAGTCTTTGCCCCGAGCGAGAGGATATCCGGTACTGCAGAACCCTGTTCCAATAAGCGTAGTGCGAAGCTATGTGTCACTATGAGGAGGGAGAGGACTGGTGGGTACTCTTCCAGATTGGTGGCAGGGAACTGTTGCAGATAGGCAAGTAGGCTATTCATGTCATCGTGCGAGAAATGCAGTCTCTTTTTTCCCAGTGCAAGGTATCCTTTTGCCAGGTTTCCCTTCATGGTGATTCTGCACGAATCGTAGAGGATATTCGGGTCCTCTTCGGCAACCTCCATGTTCTCGATGAAGGGAGATATGGCTCGTGCCATTTTCGTGCTGTATTTGAGCAGGTCTCGTTTGAAGTCGGAGGTGGGACAGAATAGTGGGGATGCGGTGAGGATTCGTTCGAGTGCCTCGAGGGTGTTTGGGATAAGGCTCAGATCGACCTCGGATGAACTTTCCGAGGTCGTGCCGTACAGCGTTCCTTGATCATCAGTTCTGGTCAGCGATTCCAGAGTCGGGATGCTCTCCTGTTCGTGATCCTCTTCTGTGTGCAGGTTGTGTATAAGATCCAAGCCGTGGAGGCGGAATATGAGGAAGGGGTCTTTGTCGATTTCATTGGCAATCATGTAGATCACTGCGGCAATATGTTTACAGGGTACTGCCCAGTCGGGGCAGCTGCAGTGCATGCCGAGATCTTTCCATGATGTGGGAAATAGTGAAATCTTTCTGTCCAGGCACTCTTGTTCGAGTTCTGGTGGGAGCGAGCCTGTTTCCAGTTGAGATAGATAGTAGGCGTTCTGTTGTACCAACTCGACGATTTGATTTTTCTCTTTTTCGCTCAGTTGCTTTGTCACGACTTGCACTCGGTACGGTACAGCTCTTCTTCCTTGCACACGGGCTTCTATGTGGTTGCCTATTTGGTTTCCACTTTTGTGTTGAGCTACGGTGATGGTGCTTACCGATCCGTTTCGAGCGTATCGCTTGCCCCGAGGGATGCGGTTCGCGTGGTCGATATTCGTCAGGGACTGGAGCCACCGTTGGCCCCACCAGGTGTGGCCGAATTCAATGTATGCCATGGAGTGGATTATGAAGAAAAAAAGTAAAAAACTCAAGCAGGGTAGAATGCCACATTTCCACGTTCACCTTACTTCTAGGGCTCTGGGATGCACATCTTCGTGAATTTCGATGCGGAAGCCTCCTCGTTCACCTGCATTTAAAGCGTGTTCAGAGGGGGCTGTATGTATGCAGGCTCCCATGTTCAAGGTGCCATGGCCCATGCGGATTCACTAGGAACGGCCATCGTGTGAACATCATCCCAGAGTGAAAAATCCCATGAATTGCGTGATTTGAAGCAAATAGGGACTGCGCTACGTTGTTCATAGTGAGACCAGATAGGAGGAGCGCATGTGCCCACGAAAAGCGATCGACGAGATTGGTAGCATCCACCACGTGCTGATACGAGGAAACAATAGAAATCGCATCTTCTTGAATCCTTCGGACAAAGATTGTTTTGTGCGGATGCTCGCCCGATGCGTTCGGGAGCTGGGTATGTGCGTTCTCAGCTATGTGGTCATGGATAATCACTATCATCTTCTGGTCGAAGTGCAGGATGTTCCCCTCGATCGATTCATGATGCGGCTGAATCGGGGCTATTCGTGGTATTTCAACCGGCGGTATAAGCGGACCGGCACAATTTTCGAAGGTCGGTATCAGAATCATGTTATTCATGATCGGCCGTACTACTGGTCTGTGGTCCGTTATATCGTCAACAATCCGGTTAAGTCGCTCACTGTGGATCACCCATCGGATTATGTGTGGTCTTCTCATCGTGCTCTGTGTACTGGACTGCCGACGTGTGTCCGTGTCGAGCGGATGCTCAGCCATTTTTCAGATGATGTCGATCAGGCTCTCACTCAGTATTTCATCTGTACCGAGGGGCATCCCAGTCATTTCGAGAATGTCAGGATGATGCAGCCGATTCCCGTTTCTTGGGACGATGGTGAGCCGGATGTCGGGTATGCAACGATCGCCGATGCCGCACTCGAGGCGCCGGATCGGCTGTGGGATCTGCTTCGCGCTGTAGTCGATGCTAGCCACTTCGTTTCCGAGGGGCTCATGCGAAGGGAGTGTCTTGTTGATCGGTTGGTTCGCACGGGTCGCAGGGGTCGTCTCGATTCTTTGTATCGTCCGTTGCGGGATCAGTTCATTTTGCTTGCTGATGCCGATGGCCATGCCCATGCCGATATCGCTTCGTTCGTTGGTTTGAGTAGGGAGACCATACGTCGAATAGTAAAAACTCAACCAGGGTAGATTGCCACATAACCACACTGACATGCATTCTAGGGTCTTAGAATGCATGTTGGTGTGGTTTTTGGTGAACAAAGCTCCTCGTTCACCTGCATTCTAGCTACATTCTGAAGGGGCTGGATGAACAAAGGTATAGTTAAAATAGGCTTGATATTTACAGCCCCGTCTATACACCCGTTAAAGCGATACGAACGAGGAGGTATCGTGGGCCTTTTCGACGTGAATCTGTATTCTAGATACCTGCAGAGCAGGTGAACGAGGAAATGTGGCAATCTACCCTGGTTGAGTTTTTACACAGTTACGTCCAGCCGCTTTCGCTTCATACAGGGCAGTATCAGCTCGATTGAGAGCGACCTCCCACGGCTCGCCACTCTCGGGCGAGAACGAACTGACACCGAAGCTTGCCGTGATCATCAGCTCGCGACCTTCGAACTCGAACGGAGTATCCCTGATAATCGAGCACAAGGAGCTTGCAGCAGCGTAAGCCTCATCCAAAGGAGTGTCCATCAGAAGCATGATGAACTCCTCACCACCGTACCGTGCACACAAATCATCAGGATTGGCGAATTCCCGCGTCATCCGCCCGATCTGCTGGAGGACCATATCTCCCGCACTGTGCCCATGGGTATCGTTTATGGCCTTGAAATGGTCAAGATCGAACATGATCAGACTGAACTGGCCGGAGCCGATTTCCTCGACCCGTCGGACCTCCTCGTTTGCACGTTCCATGAAGTGTCGATGGTTCAAGAGACCGGTTAGCCCATCCGACGATGCGGTATGCTCCAGCTCCAGAACATACTTTCGGACGATCGTGACATCATGCAGCAGAAACAGATGCGCTCTGACCCGGTTCCGCTTGTCTGCGATCGGCGAGTGACTGACGGTGAATGTGCGTCGTTCCCCGGTTTTCGGCAACGTGATTTCCACATCTGCCGCGGGATCCATCTTCGAGAGAATCGAGGAGAGTTCGGGGTTCAACTCATCAATCGGCATGCCTATGAATGTGGTGTTCTCCTCGGCAAACAGGGAGTGGGCCTGCTTGTTGCTCTCGATGAGCTCTCCTTTGGTATCGAGGACGATCATCGCATCGTGCATGGCATCGACCACCATGTGTTCGGCGATCGGGACCATATGAAACAGTTGCATGTTCGTGATTCCCCAATAGATCAGCAACCCCGAGATTGCGAATGCAATCGGGTTCAGATCGAGTTTGTGGGGGACGCTCTGCGTGAGTACGACAAGGTAGCTGGTAAATGGCGGTAGCGAGGCGAGGGTGAGAAGGAGATAGTGTCTTCGTTGTCCGCTTTTCGCTGTGATGAGGTTGTAGATCATGCGTCCGGTTCCGATAAGAAATAGGAGCAGCATCATACCGTTGACAATCCAGAATCCTATTCCACGATCGACTTTCAGTAGCGTGATCGGAAGGACGAATTCGATGTCGATGCTTCGATACATCAGGTGATGCCATCGGTTTGTCCAGATGAAGATGATGGTGATGATGGGGATGATGTAGAGTCGTCGCAATTTCCGGACAAGGTCATGATTGTTCTTTGTGTGATCTGGTTGGTAGGTCCATGCGATGAGGACCCAAAACACGGGGATGAAAACGATTCCTGTGTACTCGAGGTTGAGAAAGAATATGAGTTCAGCTCGTACCGGTGCTGATATTTCGAACAGGTAGCTGGTCGCGTAGACCATGTTGGCTATCATGAGGCCTGAGAGGAATTTCAGTGATGGTGATTTATCTCGTTTCGTGTACACGTAGACTGAAAGGATTGTGGAGATGAGGGCTGACAGGAATGTCGCGATCCGAAATAGGGTGATCATGCACGCTCCGTAGTGGTCGAGTGATACACTGCTCATCTTTAGCTGATATATGATGCAGTGATACACCTCTTTTTGTCAACTCAACCAGGGTAGATTGCCACATAACCACACTCAGGTGCATCCTAGGGGTCTAGGATGCACTTCGGTGTGGTTTTTGGTGAACAAAGCTCCTCGTTCACCTGCATTCTAGCTACATTCTGAAGGGGCTGGATGAACAAAGGTATAGTTAAAATAGGCTTGATATTTACAGCCCCATCTGAACACCCGTTAAAGCGATACGAGCGAGGAGGTATCGTGGGCCTTTTCGACGTGAATCTGTATTCTAGATACCTGCAGAGCAGGTGAACGAGGAAATGTGGCAATCTACCCTGGTTGAGTTCTATTTAACAACGTCACTGTTGTAATCGCTGCCGCTACCATGAGTACCGAGTACCCGGCATAGAGCACAACCATGTGGTCTATCCCTACCAGTGAAAAGAGGGTAGACGTGACTATGGGCCCGAGCAGGGCGCCGATGCTCCCGGCAGCAACGAGATACATGATCAAATGCTTCCGTGCGAATCTGTAAGAACAGAACTCGATGAGCAGAGGCCAAACCGGTCCACAACCGATACCGAAGAGCAGTATGGCACCATAGAGTAGCCACATGGCTCCATGTGCTGGAACGAAGAGAATCAGTAACACAGCTAAAACAATCATCGCTATGTGACCGAACAGTGTTCTTTGAAGATTTCGGATGATCAGTACCACATACCAGAACCGAGAGATGCTGAGGCCGATCCAAAACATCGAAAGGGAGAATGATGCCTGAGAACTTGTTGCGTGCAAGGCTTCATGTACATACACTGCGAACCAGTTTCCCACGGAGCTTTCGAGAATCACATAGAAGACCATGGTAAAAAACAGGAAAGGGAAGGCCCACCTGTGAGCCCTGATCGTGCTTGCCCCACGCGCTTCTGCAGGCGCGTGTTCCGTCGCTTGAGTCTCCTGCCGAGCATCGCTTTCCAGTTTTGTCTTCCAAGGCTGATAGACACAGATGGCGACCACAAGGCTGATGAGCAGAGAGAACACGCCGATAACATGACCGATCACAGGAACTGGGAGTTCGAGGTACAGGAGAAATCCCACAGCCATGGGGGCGAAGAATGCGCCGATGGCGTAAAAGAATTGCGATGAATAGAGCATGCGATTCGAGCCGTTTGAGGTGGTGATCAGCATCGTCCCGATCGATTCGACTAAGCCTCCGGTGCCTCCGATCACAATCATAGCCACAATCAGTAGTCCAAATGATGGAATCGCCCCTATCCAGAAAAGACACATTGCAGAGATGAACAATGCCACGATAACGATTCCGAGCAGCGGTAGTCGCCGTGATGCATAGAGCCGCCCGATAGTGAGCGAGCAGATGGTGTATGAGGCGTATTGCAACAGGAATATCACGCCGAACGAGGCAACCGGCACGCCGAGTTGTACGGAGAACCAAGAGACGAGAGCCGGAAGAGTGTTAACTGAAATAGCGAAGCCTGCAAGGCTGATAACAAGGCCCGATCGACGAAGCGTGTTCAATGTGTTACCTCGCAAGATGGAGAATCGAATGTGTGCTTAAGGGATGGGTATCCATACCTCATCTTACACTTAACCAGGGTAAATTGCCACATATCCACACTCATATGCATTCTAGGGCTCTAGAATGCATGGTTGTGTGGATTGCGCTGCGCTAGGCTCCTCGTTCACCTGCCTTCTAGCTACATTCTGAAGGGGGCTGTTACTATAAAGGTGCATAGTAAGCAGGCTTAGAGAATACAGCCCACCCTGAACACCCTTTAAATGCATACGAACGAGGAGGTACTGTGAGCACTTTCGATGTCAATCTGTATTCTAGATGCCTGCAGGCTAGGTGAACGAGGAAATGTGGCAATTTACCCTGGTTGATACTAGAGCGAGAGTATCAAAGTACTTTCCACCCTCTACTTCCATCATCTGTACATCCTGCTGTGCATAGTCACTGTCACTGGCAAGCCACTCATCCCATGCACGCCGATGACAAGTGAGAGGGAAGGCCTCCACAGGACCGATCATCTTGGATCGACTCCAGAGATCTTCCCACCAGGCAAGATTATTGAAGTTGATAATCTCATAGTGCCAGAACGCTTTCAGCTGATCGGGGAGGCCCCCTTCTTCGAGGCTTGGCTGAAGACCTGGCATCGAAACTGCTATAATACCGTCGGGTTTGACCAGCGGAGCGAGGTGTGCATCCAGAAACTCTTGATCGGCACCGTAATACTGGTAGGAATCGACACTGATAACAGCATCGAAAAAATCGTTCGCATACGGAAGATTATGGGCATCGGCATGTATGGGGATGATCCGGTCATCTAGACCGAGTGCACTGAATCGTTTGTGATTGTCTGTAGCATCGATCCAGAGATCGGTAGCAAAGACCTGAACATCGTACTCCTGTGCTAAAAAGATGGATGTAAGACCGGTTCCGCACCCGAGGTCGAGTACGCGAGAACCAGGGGCGAAGGATACGTGGCTCATCAGCTCTTCGAGAATCGTCAAGCAATTCGGTCCCATGAGATTCTTGAGTACGAAATCGTCATCCAATTCCGTTCTCTTACCGTATAGCATGGTGAAATTATAGATCACTACAGAGGTGAAAGCAATCTCAACCAGGGTAGATTGCCACATATCCACACTCATATGCATTCTAGGGCTCTAGAATGCATGGTTGTGTGGATTGCGCTGCGCTAGGCTCCTCGTTCACCTGCATTTCAGCTATATTCTGAAGGGGGCTCAAAAGCTCGAGCCTCTGATTATACAGCCCGCCCTGAACACCCTTTAAATGCATACGAACGAGGAGGTACTGTGAGCCTTTTCGACGTCAATCTGTATTGTAGATGCCTGTAGGGCAGGTGAACGAGGAAATGTGGCATTCTACCCTGGTTGAGTTTTTTTAAATTCTCACCATTACACGCACAGAGTTGTACAGACCGCTCAAGTGCTCAGATGGCATATCGAGCACAGCTTCGTGAGGAACGAAGCGATATCCATTGAGGAATGCAAGCGAGAACCCTCGAGAGAAATTCAACTCGAAGCCACTGCCTACACGGAAAAAGTGTGAATCTCCAACGAGATGGAAATCTGACTCCTCTTCCGCTGCACTATCTACATGAGCGATTCCCATGTACCCCGCGGCGAAATGTATCATAGGGTTGAAGAATGCCCTTCTGAAAAGGCGAACCTCCATTTCCACGCCAGCATATGCTGCAAATGCAGATGGAGTCTCAGTGACAGCCAGATCCATGTTCAGTGACGGAAAATCGGAAAGTAGCTGCGCCGATGCAAAAATACCCAGTGTTATCCGCTCGGTCACCTCCGATCCGAGTGAGAGTGAGACGAATGGGGCTTCGAATGAGTCGATCTCATTGCTTCCATGCGAAAAGGAGATGTATCTGCTCGATGCGTATTCTTCGGCATCTCCTCCCGACGGTGCCGCGAAAACGAATGCCATGCTGCTGATGATCATCACCAGAATAGCTCCTACACGATGTGATTTCTGTTTCATATCCTATCCTTATCCAAGAGATTCAATGTACTCAGGTACATCTACCATCCAATATGCAAAAATTGTGCCAACTTCGATGTTTGTTTTGAACTCGCATTCCAGTAAGGAAATAGTATCGCACCGATCATTGAATCATCCACCTTCCCCTCGGGCGATGGTGGAATGAACCACCGATTTCTTCCCAGATGGCATCTTTCGCCGATGTTCTTCCGAGATCCGATATGCACGATAGCCAAAAAACAATTTGCCTTTTTACTTCACAGTAATCCATAATGGAGTACGTCTCAAGAGCGTCATAGGTGCGCGACGTTCGGGCACCGAGGAGGGAAGATATGCCACTATTCACAGTCATCTTTCAAATCGAATCCACATACTATGACAACGAGCAGTACAATCTTGTAGGGACTGTCCAGAAGGAGTATCAAGCGGAATCTCTTGAGGCTCTCCAGGAATTGCTCGATGATCCAGAATCGCTCAATTCGGTCGACAACTTCGATGTCTTTCACCCAGATTGCCCCGATCCTCCCGATGAGATCACCCTGTTCGTTATCCAGATCGTGAACGAGGAGGGGAGTGTGGTGTTCGATCTCTCTCAGGATGCAACGTAGGGACAATCGAGCATCATCCCAGCAGTCGAGCAGATAGCACCACCGATCTTAGATGACGATATGATTCGAAGAATTCCGCACAATCAGCCGACTCTGGTATTCCACTCTGGTGACCGCTCCCGGCTCGTTCTCGGTCATACTTAGGCCAGTTCGATCTATTTTGCTCTCGATGAGGCGAATAGCGCTCTTTCCCCGTTGGATGATCGAATGTTCGACTGTGGTCAGACCCACCCCCGAGAAATGGGAGGGGTAGATATTGTCGAATCCGCATACGCTATACTCCTCTGGAATCTGATGACCGGCATCGATTATTGCATCCATGACCCCATAGGCCACCATGTCGTTGATAGCCACCATGGCGGTGACCTGTGGCCGCTCCTGCAGACACCGCTTTGCGAGGGTGTAGCCGACCCGGTGTTCGATATCGACGGTATGCAACTCGGTATGGGCAGAGATCTCCTCGGTGAAGATGTGTAGCTGTTTTCCCTGATGATGGGGTGCCTGCTTGATGGCTGCTCGTAGCCCCTCGAGACGTCTCACTCTGGCACTGTGCTGGGAGTTGAGGCTTGTGGTGATATAGGCGATCTGTGAGTGCCCTTTTTCGAGCAGATGGGTTCCCACGAGCATGCCGGCGTTGTAGTTGTTCACATCGACCGTGTCGAGCCCGAGCTCGTTCTGCTTGTCTCCGACGGCAACGACCGGGATGAGCTTGTTCAATTCATGCACGAGTTCCGGCTGCTGGGGTATCATGGCGAATACGACTCCGGCAACGAGCGGATCCTTTGCAAAGTCGCAAATCCAACGCTCTCTCTCGGTATCCCAGTAGGTGGTGATGAGCAACGTCTGTAATCCTCTTGCTTTTGCCTCCTGCTCCATGCCCTGGATGATGGTCGCATAGTAGGGGTTGATCACCGATGGACAGACAAGGAGGATCACTTTCCGGTCCCGTTTCGTCCGTTTTGTCTCATATCCGAGCTGTCGTGCGATCGTGTAGACAGCATCGACGGTGACGCTCGAGAATCGACTCAGGCTCTTGCCTGCAAGAATCATGGATACACTTGCTGTAGAGAGTCCAGCCGCCTCCGCAATATCTTTCAGTGTCACGCGTTTCTTTCTTGTGTTCATGTCCACTCCTCACTTTTTTCCGGTGATGGTACGCCTGTACCGGTCATTGCACTTCCTTCTACTAATATTAAACAGATTTAAGCATACTCCGCAAGTAAAAATTTACTGAATGTCTCCCGTCTTGGTTGTGATGCAGGCCACTCCATGTGTTCTTCATCGCTGAACGCAGTCGGCCGATGGGTCGAATATCCGTGAAAATTGTTTGACATACGGGTGTATGTATCCTACACTGACAAATACGCGAGTTTGGCTCGCAGTGTCTCTATTGTTGAAAAGTGTTGAAAAGAGTGCTGAATAATTCAGCGCCAAAGACACAGATTGAGGAGGAAGAAATGAAAAAGGTATTGTTTGCTCTAGTATTGCTCAGTCTCGTGGTTGCTCCGATCATGGCTCAGGGTGCCAAGGAGTCGGGGGACTACAAGCTTGAACTGAGAATGAGCCACGTGTTCGCTCCGAACGAACAGCTCACCAAGTCGTTGGATATCGTGATCGACAAGATTGCAGAGCGCACCGATGGTGCCATCATCATCCAGC
>Ga0334900_1003763_pt1 | contig 11344 bp, 13 predicted proteins | sample GraSluR3_MG_2_FD_207231 | JGI IMG/M metagenome (GOLD analysis project Ga0334900, IMG submission 207231) | Sludge microbial communities from methane-producing bioreactor in Wageningen University, Netherlands - Granular Sludge_31_08-R3 | ecosystem: Engineered > Bioreactor > Anaerobic >...
GTGACGGAGGGCGGGGACATCGTCAACAGGGAAACCCAGTTCGTCAATTAAAAAGCTGTTGATGCGTTCCCCGATCAGGTCCCAAATTCCGGTGGTCCATGAATAGAGGGTGTCGTCAAGGTCAATCAGGAGCGTTTTGAAGTTGTTGAAGGACATGGAATCTGCTTAGTTTGAACTTTTATGATCCGGGAGTTGTTTTAATAAATGACAGTACAGGATGACACAGGGGGCAAACAGCACGATCAGCACCCCATAGGCCACCGGGTGCGCCGCCCAGGCACCGCTGGGAAAGGTTCCTGCGGCGAAGACGATTGCACCAGTGATGAAGATCGTGAGGGAGAGCGTACCCAGACGGGTATTGAACTTATCTTCAAAGACAAATTGTGTGGAAAACAGGATCCCAAAAACGATACCAATGATGTCCGTAAATGCGAGACCGTAAAGGAAAGCCATGGTTTGGTTCGTCCAACCGCCGGGCGGCGGGGGGATGGGAAAGGGTGCGGGATTGCCGCGTAAAATTAAAAGGCCGGCCCGAGCGAGAGCGCCGAGATGGAGGGCTTGAAGGAGGCCGTAGTAGGGGATGAGCAGGTGGAAGAGGCGGGGTTCAGGTTTTTGCATGGTTTTGTTTGCACGCTAGTGAGACCTGCCTTAATGGTACCAGAGAAACCGGGACTGCTGGGGGAAGTTCAAGGCAAGTGCTTGTTCAACTAGTCTGATGTTAACTGATCAATGTCCTTGGACTTGGGCCGACCAAAAGCCGTCATGCATTTTCTCACCAGATTCCGGGGATCAATCGGAAGCGGATTTCCCTAGCGTAGTCCTGATACCCCTCCAGCTTCTGCTGTAAGGTGCGGTCCTCCAGGGAAGTGCGCACGACCAGAACGACCAGCAGGAAGGCGAATGGAAGGAAGGTCCACACCGAATCCAGGAGGAAGGGGGTTGCAATATAGGCAAGCAGTGCGCCGCTGTATCCGGGGTGACGCATCCAGCGGTATGGGCCTGAGCGGATCACTTTTTGCCCCCGGTCATCCTGGATGCGCACCATCCCGGAGAAGTAGCTGTTGGCGATCAACGCCCAGGAGGCCAGGACCATACCGGCCAGGAACAGGGCGATGGCCAGGAGATGGACCCAAAGGGGGAACGACACCGATGGGGCGAACCGCGCCTCCAGCCCGGCAGTCAGCGGGAGCAGCCCGCCGCCCAGCGCCAGGAGCGGCGCGAGGATTTTATCAAAGCCTTCGGTATTGGCATGTCTCATGAACTTCCCCCGCTCGGCCAGCAACCCCGGATTATTCCGGCTGGCCAGATAGCGGCTGATGATAAATCCAAGGATGCTGCCCAGGGCATAAACCCAGGCCTGCCACCAATCCCACCGCCAGGAGATCAGCAGGGGGAGCATGGGAATCAATCCAATAAAGACCAATAATTGCACAACCATGCTGATGGATAAGACTCTCTCTTTTTCAGTCATGCCACACCTCCTTTTTGTAATTAGTATTAACTAATGTACGAATATTGTATGCCTAATTTGATGTCTTGGATAGGGTCAATTCAATTACAATCCATTATTGGGGAGGATAGGAGTGTTTTTACTGATTTTGTTTGGAATCTTCGTTGGTGGGCTTCTTTGCCACGATCACCAAAGACAACCCCGGCCAGGGCAGGATTGGGTCGATCAATCTGAACAACGGCACCAGCACATTGAAGGCTTTTAGCCCGAACCGCCCGATGGCCTTTTGTTTGGCAATCTTCCCCCGCCACCACCAGCCCAGTACGCCGATCTTATTCAGCGTGAAGCATTCCTCTACCTTGTAACCCAGGACTTCAAACAACCCCCGTAGCCGGTCTTTGTCATAGCGGCGGTAATGCCCGATAGCCGAATCAAGACTGGAGTATAACCTTTCGCCCCGCGGCACGATGAAGATCAACCGGCCGCCGGGCCTGAGGGCCTGATCCGCATTGGCGATCAATCCGCGGTCGTCCTCGATATGTTCCAGAACATTGGAACACAGGATTGAGTCCGGCTGGGGAAGGTCGGCCGGGGGCGGCTCGGTGGCGTCCCACACATGCACGTCCACGCCGGGGGTGTTCAGATAAGCGTTGCGCAGCACCTCCAGATAGACCGGGTCCACCTCGGTGGCGATCACATCCGCATATTGCATCAGGATCCGGACGTTATTGCCGATCCCCGAGCCGATTTCCAAAACACGGTCGCCTACATAAGGGCGGGTGCGCGCCAGGGTCCACTCGGTGTATTTCGGCGCTGCTTCCATATCAATCAGGTCCTTGTGGCCGTAATCTCCCTGGAACATATCATCGATCACCCAGTATTTAATGATCGTCCAGAGCGCTTCAAATCCATCGGACCAGGTGATCTTCTTCCCTTCAGCATAAGTCCGGCCGTGATAGCTGATGGGCACCTCAAAGATCCGCAGTTTGCGTTTGGCGAATTTCGCGGTCAGCTCAGGCTCGATCCCGAAACCTTTGGAGCGGATCGGGATCGTCTTGGCGACCTGCAAACGGAAAGCCTTATAGCAGGTTTCCATATCCGTCAGGTTCAGATCGGTGAACCAGTTGCTGACAAAGGTCAGGAAGCGGTTGGCAAGGGTATGCCGGAAATACAACACCCGCCTCTGTTCCCGGTCCGCAAACCGGGAGCCATAGACCACGTCCGCCTCGCCATCCAGGATCGGCCGTAGTACGGTGGCATAATCCACCGGGTCATATTCCAGATCGGCGTCCTGCACGATGGCGAGGTCGCCGGTGGCGGCCTGGATGGCGGTGGTGATGGCTGTGCCCTTGCCCTGGTTATGATCGAGCAGGATCGGGTGGATGATGGCGGGGTGTTCTCCATGTAGTTCCCTGATGATATCGGGGGAGCTGTCTGTTGAGCCGTCATCCACGATCACTATTTCGAGCTCATCCACCCCGTCTATCTCCTGGGCCAGCACGCGTTCCACGATCTCACGGAGCGTGCGCCTTTCGTTATAGACGGGGATCAATACGGATAATCTCATGGGGTTGATTATAACATTCACACATCCATCTTTTTTCCCGTTTATAATAAGAACTGCTTTTTGGGATTGCAGACATTTGGAGGACTTTATGCCCCCGGCTTTGATCATACTGCTTGGCATCCTTGGACTGGCCCTGATCTGGCTGGTTTATACCCTGATTTGGGGGACGCCATTTTCCATCAACCTGGCGGTGGAACGCCTTAGTCTGCGGATGATCTTAATTGATCCGGAGATGCTGACCTATCTTGGCCTGGTTGAGAACACGATCCTGGATTTTCACAGCGGCAGCCTGACCGATGCTTCGCCGCGCTATATGCGACAGCTCCAACAGCTTGACCGGGATGGCTATGCTTTGATGAGCCGTTATGATCCGGACTCCCTGACTGGACAGCAAAAGATCACGCACGCCATCATGTGCTGGTACTACGAACAGAATTTGCGCGGCCATCGTTTTGGTTACCACTGGGTGAGCGATCCCGTCTTCATGGGGCCATATCCGGTCAACCACGTTTTTGGCGTTCAGGTGGACCTGATCAATTTCCTCTCCACCTACCACAGGATCAAAGGTGCCCGCAGCATCCGGCGCTACCTGAAACGTCTGGAACTGGTCAGCTGGAAGATGACCGGACTGCGGGAAAGCCTCCATTTCCGGGTTGAACAGGGTGTTATCCCTCCAAAGTTTGTGCTGGAAAAAACACTGAAACAGATTGACGATTTTCTTGCCAGATCGATCTCGGAAAACCCGCTCTTAACCAGCTTTATGGTAGGCATGTCTGATATGGGAAAGATATCCAAAAAGGCTCAGGCCCGCTGGGGAGAAAAAGTCCAGACGCTGATTGATCGGGAAGTCTTGCCGGCCTACCGCGACCTGCGTTCCTATCTGGAAGGGCTGCTGGAACAGGCAGGAGAGGAAGACGGCGTTTGGCGGTTCCCTGACGGGCAGGCGTATTACGCGTTCCTGTTACGGACCCACACCACAACCGAGCTTTCACCACAGGAGGTCCACCAGTTAGGCCTCACCGAGGTTGAGCGGTTGACTGAATCCATCAAGCAGGTGTTGGAAGAGATGGGGCTGCCTTCCGATGACCCAGGCGCACAAATGAAAGCGCTGATGGCGGATACACAATATCATTACGAGACAGAAGGGGACAGCCGTCAGCAGATCATTGCCGATTACCAGGCCATTCTGGATGAGGTCAACAACCGGACAAAGGAAGTCTTTCACTACGGCCCGTTGGATGAGATTGTCGTCAAGCGGCTGCCGGAATATCGGGAACCGGATTCACCCATTGCCTATGCCCAGCCACCCTCTCTGGATGGGAGCCGGCCCGGAACGCTGTGGCTCAACCTGCGCGATCCAGGGAATGTGTATCGGTGGGGGATGCGTACACTGGCGTATCACGAGGGCATCCCAGGGCATGTTTATCAAATGGCTCAGGCGCAGAAGATCAAAGGACTTCCCACCTTTCGGCGAAATTTCTTTTTCAATGCTTATGTTGAAGGGTGGGCGCTGTATGCCGAACAACTCGGTTGGGAATTGGGTTTGGAAGACGCCGCCAGCAACCTGGGACGCCTGCAGGCTTTACTCTGGCGGGCGGTTCGCCTGGTCGTGGATACCGGCATCCATGTGATGCAGTGGGCCAGGCAGGAAGCTGCAGATTACATGATGGCAATGACCGGTCTGCCAGAGCGGGACGTGATCACTGAAATTGAGCGCTACATTGTCATGCCTGGGCAGGCGTGTGCTTATTATCTGGGATACCTCAAGCTGGTTGCACTGCGGAAAAAAGCCCAATCAAGCCTGGGCGAACGTTTCGACTTCAAAGAATTCCATGATGTGGTCATCAATAATGGGGGATTGCCGTTGTCTATCCTGGAAATTGTGGTGGATGATTATGTGGACCGGACAGCCGGGATGGCCTCGGTCACACCAGAAGGACCAGCTTACCATTTGAAGTGAGGGTTGTCAGGCCGAATGGGAGCCTGGCTGGATTGGCGGTATTGCAGGCTGCCGGCCAGGACAGCTTTTTCGCAGGCCGCTCTGAAGGGCTTCCCATGCAGGACTTCCGCACAAAGCACAGCCAGCACCTGATCGCCGCAGCCGGTGGATTCCCCATCGCGCGGCAAGGGAAGGTTTGGCGCGGGAACATGGAATCCCTCTGAACCAGAGAACCCATACGCGCCCTGTTCTCCATGGGTGATCAACACCTGCTGTGCCCCCCATCCTAAAAGGATGGCTGCAGCCTGTTCCGCGCTTTTGAAATCGGACACTTTGACCCCGGTCAGCCTTTCAGCTTCCAATGCGTTGGGTTTGATCACGTCCAAAGGGTGGGTAAAGAGAGGCGAGAAGTCAATCTCCTTCTCGGGCGGCTGGCCGCCCGGGTCCAGCATCGCTCGCAGGCCGAGACCGCCTGCAATCTTCAGCGCATAGGCTGCCGTTTCAACCGGCATTTCGAGCGTTAGCAGGAGGACCCCGCGGTTTTCAGCGAGTTGAACAAATAACGGCTGGAGGGTATTGATGTCTTCCGGCGTGAGGGATTCGTTCCGGCCGGGGAGGTAGTAGCTGGCGCGCTGCCCGTTCTGTGTGTTGAGGAAGATGGAGAAGGTGGGCAGGTCATCCGGTCTTTCCCGTTCCAACAGGATAACGTCCGTCCGGACGCCGGCATCAGCAAGGGATTCGAGCGGGATGCGGTAAAGCCCACGACGGTCAACAGGCAGTTTCCCCGCCATGTTGACCTCACCCGGCCCCATCCAGGCGGCCAGCATGGATGCTATATTGCGCCCTTTCCCGCCCGGCGAGACCAGCAGGGATTCGCCATTGACCTGTTCTCCGGGATCAGCAAAATGCGGTAAGCCCTGGATGATGAGATCAAGATTGAGCGCGCCGATCACGGCTGCTTTGGGGAAAGGTTCCATGATGAAAGACCGAATCTATCTTTGCCTTCGTTTGCGACTCAGGGTCACGACCACGGCAATCAGGGCGGTGACGATAATGATGGCCAGGCAGGGCAATATCACACCTGCGGCGATAATCATGGTATCTGCATACCCGTTCATACCAGCACTCCCTTCTCCCTGGAGGACTTGGCTAAATTATTAATCCCATACCCCATTTGGACGGCGTTTTTGGGGAATGGGAGATGATTTTTAGTCGATCCCGGTCGCTTTCCGGGCTGCCATGAGATAAGGTTTGCCCATCTCCCGCGCCTTTGCCGCGCCCTCGAGCAGGATCCTGTCAAGATAAGCCTTGTCGGCGATCAGATCCTCAAACTTCACTCTTGCTTCAGCAAAATGTTCGAGGATCAGGTCAGCCAATTCTTTCTTCAAGGAACCATAGGCTGCGCCGCCGTGCACATAGAGCTGGCGGATTTCTTCCAGCCGACCCGGACTGGCAAAAAATTGCAGCAGCGAAAACAGGTTATCCTCTTCGGGGTCTTTGGGGTCTTCCGGACGTTTGCTATCGGTCACAATCCGCATGACCTGTTTGCGGAGTTCCTTCTCCGGCGCAAAGATTGGGATGGTGTTGTCATAGCTTTTGCTCATCTTTCGTCCGTCTATCCCCGGGACTTTCATGACGGATTCCTGGATCAGGCCTTCCGGCACTTTGAGGATGTCGCCATAGGTGCGGTTGAATGCCTCTGCGATGTCGCGGGTGATCTCGATGTGTTGTTTCTGGTCCAGTCCCACGGGAACCACATCCGAACCATAGAGGAGGATGTCGGCTGCCATCAGGACAGGGTAATAGAATAATCCGGCGTTGATCCCTTCGTCCGGGTCGCGGCCAAGCTCAAGGTTTTCATCCAGAGCGGCTTTATAGGCATGCGCCCGGTTGAGCAGGCCTTTGGACGTGAAGCAGGAGAGAATCCAGGTGAATTCCGGAATCTCAGGGATATCGGATTGGCGGAAAAAGATGGCCTGGTCGGGGTCAAGTCCCAAGGCCAGCCAGCTTGCCGCCACTTCATAGACCAGACTCTGGAGCAGGTCCGGGTCATGCATGGAGGTCAGGGCGTGATAATCGGCGACAAAATACATCCCGAGGTAGTTTTCCATTAGGTCAAGCGCAGGACGGTACATCCCGAGGTAATTGCCGATATGCGGTTTGCCGGTGGGTTTGATGCCGGTCAGAGCGATGGGCTTCATGCTTTTTCCTTCCGTTCCAAAAATTGCGGTATCATATTTTATAGGATTTCTTATTATAAACGAATAACCTTACTGGATCTTCGACCCGGACTCTTCTTTTCAATGATATTTGGCAAAACAGGGCCATCCTTTGTTATGTTTGCAAATTATTTATCGCATATGTTTCATCCTTAATTATAGGATACCTAATCACATCTTCAAAATGGTATATTTACTTTCTAAAAAGTCAGGTTTATTGGGTCTAAATTGTTTTTGTAAAAGTGAGATCAAGGACGCCGTGAGTGTGAAGTGAATAAAAAATTATTGCAGGTGAAATGTTTCCTAATGGATATGGATGGCACCCTCTATTTGGGAAACCGCCTGCTTCCGGGTGCAAAGGACTGGCTGGCTCTGCTTGAGGCGCGCGGGCTGGCCTATTATTTCCTGACGAATAATTCCTCAAGATCAGGGATTGAATACGCGGAAAAATTTCAGCGGCTGGGGCTGGATGTCACGGAGGAAAAGATCTTCACCTCCGGAGAGGCAACAGCCATATATCTCCAGCGGGAATACCCGGGAGCCAGTCTTTATATGGTAGGCACGCCCGCACTGACGAGGGAGTTTGAACGGTATGGATTTGTTCTGACGGAAGAGGACCCCGATGTGGCCGTGCTCGGTTTTGACACAACCCTCACTTATGACAAACTCTGGAAATTTTGCGACCTGGTGACAGCCGGGAAACCTTTTATCGCCACCCATCCAGACATCAATTGCCCGACGGAAACGGGCTTCAAACCGGATATCGGCGCGATGATTGAACTGATTGCGGCCTCCACAGGGCGGCGGCCGGACGTGATCGTGGGGAAGCCCCATGCCCCCATCGTCAAAGCTCTGGCTGAGAAGACCGGCTTTCCGGTTGAAGCGCACTGCATGGTGGGAGACCGGCTTTACACGGATATCGCCCTTGGCAGGTGGGGGATCACTACTGCTTTGGTCCTCAGTGGCGAGACAAAGAAAGAAGACCTCCGGGACTCGGAATTTATACCTGATATTGTGGTGCGAGATATCGCTGAGATGGCGAAAATCTTCGACAACCTTTAATGGGTTAATTTTAATCCGGTGACGATCCGCTTCTGATTAACTTTTATTATTTTCTCAACCAATCCAGATCATGATACCTAACAATCCGAATGCGATGACAAGTCCAAGCCCTGCAATTATTTTCATCACCTGATAAGAGTGTTCGACATCATGGACAGGGTGATTATCAGCGTTCCTGGGGTGTTGACTGGTGAAAATAAAGGCAGGGATCAGCAAGGAGAATCTTAATACGGTTAATAAGGTAAACTGCGAGGGCACAAGCTCTGCAATCATACCCAGACCGACGGATACAAGGTATTGAAGACCCCAGAATAAGCTGATCACAGCATTTGGATGTAGAAAGAGTGAAGTTCGTACTAGTTTTTCGGAATAATCCCAGCGTGAGTAATCTGCACAAAGCGGTAATTTGTGAAGAAGAAGTGAAAGCAGCCACAGGATACCTTGAGCTGTGGATCCCATTACTGAACCCCATCGCAGGTACCATGGCACATGAAACCCGAGTAAGATGATGGTGGCTGTAAAAAAGGCCAGGCTACCCCATTCCAGCCAGCTTGGCTTGTTATATACCAGCCGGTATAGCACCAGGATTAGTAATAAGCCAAGTGGTAATCCGCCTCGCAGCCAAAGGTTATCTGTCAGGTTAAACAGAGCCCAAAAAAGTGTCCAGGGGATAAAAGCGAGCGTCATCCATGTCATTCCGGATAACTGGATTGGACCGGCAGGGAAGCGCTGTAAATGGTAGTCTGTATTTTGATCGAAAAGGTTGTTCATCCGTAAGAGCAGGCTCAGATTCCCTTCCGCTTCATATTGACCTGCCATCAACGCTTCTTGCCCATCGAGATCGCCCCGGCTTATGGCCAGCCACACCTCGGATGGGGTTCGGATCGTCAGGCTGGGAGTTGCTGCAGGAAAGGGTTTATAAGTGCAATCACCATTCTGAATGGATAGATGGTAAGTTGCATCATCCTGATCAGTTATTACAAATTGGATAATAGCGACAAGATCGCCGGCCGCGCGGGGATTGAAAACCAGGGTCTGTCCTTCGAGCATTTGCCGGATTGTGAGTTGGTTGTGGGTATTCTTCACTACACTTGCTCCTTTTTTTGTCGGATGCCGGGATAGGTTATTGATTAAGACTTATTCTGTCTTTGCGGAAAAATAATTGTTCATGTCCATTAGCAGTCGGAAATCTCCGCTGGCTTTATACTTTCCCTGCATGAAAGCCGTTTGGCCATTCAATTGACCGGTACTGATGGCAACCCATATATCACTCGGCGTTTCGATGGTCAGATCTGCTTTTGAGGGTACACCTTCTGCAAAGGTACATTGACCTGCCTGGATTGTCAGGGAATAGTCTCCTGGCTCTTCACCGATGACTTTAAAATAAAGAATCGCCTCGAGATCTCCAGCATGATTTGCGTTGAAAGCCAAAGGCATACCGGCGATGATATCGCGACAGGTGATTGGTTGTTTGAGCATTATTTGTCTCCTGTTATTACGGGATGGATTGAAATGGGTTTGCGCCGTGGCGCAGGGAATCAGGAACCTGGTTTTTGTCCATAAGCGATTCCCAGTAGCTGGTTGATAGGCTGTGCAAGAGGGCTGGATCGATTTTGAATAAGGGCTCCCGTAATTGGGTTTGCAGATTCTCGTCTATCCTGCCATTTTCGATCAGGGACTTTCCAGCCTGGTGGACAAGGGCATAATAATCTTGAAAGGCTTCCTGAAAGTCATCTGAGGCCAGGGTTTCGCTATAAGGTCTCAGCAGTTCACCCAGGTAGTGAGTATTGCCAATCATGGCGTTGTACTTAAAGGTTGCCACCAGCGGGCCAAAATGATCAAATTCCGGGAAACCTGCTGCGGACACCAGAAACGTACTCCTTATCTTGGGAACACGGTGGGGATGTGTGGTTAATCCCGGCTCATCCGGATGCTCAATCAGCCATGGCTCCACAAGAGGCAAGGTTCGATCAATAAAATTCTTCATCAAACCGGTCATACTGAAATGATAGAGAGGGGTGCCGTAAACAGTCAGGTCAGCCCAGACCAATTTATTGAGGAGGGGAGCCATGTCGTCTTTCAAGACACACTGCCCGGGGGTCTTAATCCAGCAGGAGAAACAACCGGTGCAGGGCAGGATACGATGTTCTCTCAGGTGGATAAGATCGGTTATCGCACCTGCCTCCTGCATCCCTGCTAGAAGGTGTTCAAGGATGTGAAAGGTTGCGCTGTGTTTCAAGCGAGGTGAGCCGTTGATGGCAAGGACGTTCATTTTTCTTTTCCTTTCAGTTTTCTTTTGAGGGTTCGGGGAATGCGAGAGGCGGCAGGAGTTTGGTTTTATTGATGGTATTCTCAAGCCAGGCTATTTCTGCTTGATACATGCAAACTCCGTAGTCCAGAGTCATTTGCCAGAGTGCGCCGGCTCTTGGCACGCCAATGTTTCGCGTGTTACGGTCAAGAGCATCTTGTGCATCCAGCTTTAGGTTTTCCAGTTTTTGCTTAACAGATTCAAGTCTTGCTGTCAGCAAAGTTTCGATTTCCAGGTTCGATAGATAGTGCGAGAAAAAGATTTGGATCAACCAGGCTTCACGTAAATCGTTGAGAGGCAGGGGAGTTTTGAGCCATGTTTGCAAGTGATTAACGCCCTCGAGTGTGATTGAGTAGACCTTTCGGTCAGGGCGTTTCTCTTGTTCCACGGTTTCATGGGTGATCCACCCTTTTTTTTCCATCTCCTTCAATGCCCGATAAATGTGGCTCTGCGTTGCAGTCCAAAAATGATTGATTGATTCATCTATATATTTCTTCAGATCATACCCGGACATGGGCGCGTAATTGAGGAAAGATAATATTGCATTATCTAGAGACATGATCCCTTCCTTTGTTATCTTTAATAACTGTGTTATATGCCACTGTAGATATATTATACTATTGTTATAATATTGTCAAGCAGTTTCCTATTCTTGAGATAGGACAGCTGAGCTTGATAGGATTGATGCATCATCCAGATCGTTCGTCACAGAATGAGTTATAGTTATGTCCAGAGGTATCTCGCCATGCAAAAAGCCCTAGACCAATTGACAACCTATCTTACCCCTCTTGACCTGTCA
>Ga0334900_1003765_pt1 | contig 11343 bp, 11 predicted proteins | sample GraSluR3_MG_2_FD_207231 | JGI IMG/M metagenome (GOLD analysis project Ga0334900, IMG submission 207231) | Sludge microbial communities from methane-producing bioreactor in Wageningen University, Netherlands - Granular Sludge_31_08-R3 | ecosystem: Engineered > Bioreactor > Anaerobic >...
TGTGGATTTATACCACAGCCGGCGTTACCAGTCACATTTATTTAACCACCGACACAACTTCCCTGGAATACAACACCGGCGCCGACTGGGTGAATGTGTTATTTGCCGTTTACAACGGAGTGGCTGCGCTGGTTGCATTTGCTTTGCCGGTGCTGGCCAAATATACGAGCCGCAGAATGACTCATGCGATATGCCTGACGTTTGGCGCTGTGGGAATGGCTTCGGTTTATTTCATTGGAAATCCGAATATGCTCATTCTGCCCATGATTGGAATCGGTATTGCCTGGGCCAGTATTTTATCTATGCCATACGCCATTTTAACCGGCTCGCTGCCATCACATAAGATGGGTATTTATATGGGCATTTTCAACTTTTTTATTGTGATTCCACAGATTCTGGCCGCTACCATTCTCGGTTTTCTGGTACAGACTGTTTTTGGCGGAAAGGCCATTCTGGCGCTGGTTTTCGGTGGAGCTTCGCTACTGTTGGCCGCCATTTCGGTGCTGTTTGTAAAAGACGTGGCAGCAGGTGAAAAGTAGCTGTTTTTGAAACATTCAAAAATTAAAAAATGAAGAAATACATCATTCATAACGAATGGAAAATCATAGAAGAAGGGTTTCGCCCGGAGTTTAACCGCATTTCTGAAAGTATTTTCAGCATTGGAAACGGACGAATGGGCCAGCGGGCCAGTTTCGAGGAAAAATACTCGGGCGATTCACTTCAGGGAGCCTACATTGCCGGTATTTATTATCCCGACAAAACCCGTGTGGGCTGGTGGAAAAACGGCTACCCGGAATACTTTGCCAAAATTATAAACTCCACCAACTGGATTGGCATTAACATTTGGGTGAACGGGCAGGAACTGGATCTGGCCAAAACAAAAATTCTTGGATTCCACCGGGAACTCCACATGCAACACGGACTGCTTTCACGCAGTTTTGAAGCAGAGCTGCCCAACGGAAATCGGGTAGCGGTTACTGCTCAGCGTTTTGTAAGTATCGGCGATTCGGAACTCGGCGCCATCCGGTATTCGGTAAAAGCACTCAACTTTTCAGGAGAAATTTCTGTTTCGCCTTACCTCGATGGCGACGTGAAAAACGAAGACGCCAACTACGATGAAAAATTCTGGATTGAAATTCAGAAGGAAATCAGCAAAAATGAAGGTTACCTGACTTTGGAAACGCTGAAAACAAAATTCCAGGTAACTACCGGAATGTGGTTTCAGGTTTTAAAAAATAATCAGCCGGTTTCTGCTGAAATTTCCCATACTGAACGTGAAAAATATGTGGAAGCCTGCCAAAAAATAAACGTTGAAAAAGGCGACGAAATTTGTATTGAAAAACTGGCTGCAACGGTTTCGTCAATGAACTACAAAAAAACCAGTTTGCTAAAAAAGGCCAAAGCAGCCATTGCCCGGGCGCAAAAAGCCGGATTTGACAAGCTGTTCGAAAACCATAAAAACAAATGGCTGGAAAAATGGGAAACCAGCGACATCAAAATAGAAGACGACCTGGCTGCACAACAGGGCATCCGGTTCAATATTTTTCAGTTGAACCAAACCTACACCGGCGAAGATGAGCGGCTGAACATCGGGCCCAAAGGATTTACCGGTGAAAAGTATGGCGGTGTAACCTACTGGGACACTGAAGCATACTGCCTGCCTTTTTATTTAAGTACAGCACCGGTTGAAGTTTCACGTAATTTGCTGATGTACCGACACAAACACCTGCAAAAAGCCATTGAAAATGCGAAAAAACTGGGATTCAACGGCAATGCGGCTTTGTATCCCATGGTTACCATTAACGGCGAAGAGTGCCACAACGAATGGGAAATTACGTTCGAGGAAATTCACCGAAACGGCGCTATCGCTTATGCTATTTATAATTACGTGAATTACACCGGCGACAAGGAATACCTGGCACCTTACGGTTTTGAAGTGCTGCTGGCCATCAGCCGGTTTTGGAGCCAGCGGGTAAGCTGGTCGGAGGAAAAACAAAAGTTTGTAATGCTGGGCGTAACCGGCCCCAACGAATACGAAAACAATGTGAACAACAACTTCCACACCAACTACATGGCTGTATGGACGCTGAAATACACGCTGGAAGTTATTGATTTCCTGAAAAAGGAATTCCCGTTTCTGTTCGATGAATTGCTTAAAAAATGGAAGTTTAACGAGCTTTCGGAAACCGCCCGCTGGAAGGAAATTATCGCTAAAATGTATTTTCCCTGGGATGAGGAAAACCGGCTTTATATGCAAAACGATGGGTTTAAAGACAAAGAACTGATTCCGGTTTCGAAGCTTCCGAAAGAAAACCTGCCCATCAACCAGAAATGGTCGTGGGACCGCATTCTGCGTTCGTGTTACATCAAACAGGCCGATACGCTGCAAAGCATGTTCTGGTTCGAAAACGATTTTTCGGCAGAAGACTTAAAACGTCATTTCGATTTTTACGAGCCGTTAACGGTTCATGAATCGTCGCTTTCGCCGTGTGTTCACTCCATTCTGGCCGCCAAAATCGGTTACGAAGAAAAATCCTACGAAATGTACCTGCGCACCGCACGCCTCGATTTGGACGATTACAACAACGACACCGGTGACGGACTTCACATCACCAGCATGGGCGGCACCTGGATGGCCTTTGTTATGGGTTTTGGCGGCGTTCGCGTGAAAAACGGACGGCTCATTTTCCATCCATTCCTTCCAAAAAAATGGAAAAGCTGGTCATTCCGCATCAATTTTCAGGACGCTCACCTGGAGGTAACCATGAAAATAGGCCTTTTCACCGTTATCAATCATTCAGAAAAGCCGGCACAGGTGGAAGTTTGGAACAAGCAAGTCACCATTAACGGAAACAGCAAAAAAGAATTCAAATAACTAAAAATGAAAAAAATACTCATTTCAACATTCATCCTCCTCATCAGCCTGAATGTATTTTCAGTAACCATTGATTTGCAACGCGTGGAACCCATGTTCTGGTGGGCCGGCATGAAGTCGCCCGACCTGCAACTGATGGTTTACGGTGAAAATATTTCTACAACTGAGGTGTCATTGGAATATCGGGGAGTAACTCTCTATTCGGCTTCCAAAGTGGAAAATCCCAACTATCTGTTTATCGATTTAAAACTGGATAAAAATGTAAAACCGGGCAGTTTCGATATTCAGTTTAAAAAGGACGGGAAAACTATTGAAACGTATACATACGAACTGAAAGCCCGGAAAAAAGGTTCGGCTGACCGGGAAGGATTCAACACGTCGGATGTGATTTACCTGATTACTCCCGACCGGTTTGTAAACGGAAATCCTGACAACGATTGGGTGGAAGGGATGAAAGAAAAACCCAACCGCAACGACCGCGACGGACGACATGGCGGCGATATCCGCGGCATTATCAATTCGCTGGACTATTTGCAGGATTTGGGCTTCACGGCCGTGTGGCTCAATCCGGTGCTGGAAAACAACATGACACAGGTTTCGTACCACGGTTATTCCACCACCGATTTTTACCGGGTTGACCCGCGTTACGGCTCCAACGAAGAGTACCTGGAACTGAACGAAGAGCTGGACAAACGCGGGATGAAACTGATTATGGACATGATTTTTAACCATTGCGGGTCTGAACACTGGTGGATGGACGACCTGCCCATGGATGACTGGATTAACAACCACCCGGAATATACCATTACATCGCACCGGCGCACGGTAAATCAGGACCCGCACGCTTCGGAAGCAGACCGCAGCGCCATGGCCGACGGCTGGTTTGTGCCCACCATGCCCGACCTGAACCAGAAAAACCCGTTTATGGCTACCTACCTCATTCAGAACAGCATCTGGTGGATTGAATACGCCGGACTGGAAGGAATCAGGCAGGATACCTGGCCTTACCCCGACAAAGATATGATGGCAGTTTGGACAGAACGGGTGTTGGAAGAATACCCACATTTCAATATTGTAGGCGAAGAGTGGAGCCTGAATCCGGCGATTGTTTCTTACTGGCAAAAAGGAAAAAACAACATCGACGGATACCATTGTTCCCTGCCCAGTCTGATGGATTTTCCGTTGCAGGATGCCGTCAGCCGCGGACTTCGCGAAAACGAAGACTGGGGTTCGGGACTTGTGACCATGTATGAAAGTCTGGCCAACGATTTTTTGTATGCCAACCCGTGGAACCTGGTGATTTTCCCTGACAACCACGACATGTCGCGCATGTATATGCAACTGGGCGAAGATGTTGACCTGCTGAAAATGGCGATGGCGTATTTTCTGACCATGCGCGGAATTCCGCAGTTTTATTACGGCACCGAAGTACTAATGACCCATCCCGGCGACCACCACGGCGATATTCGTGCCGAGTTCCCCGGCGGCTGGGCCGACCATAAAGTGAATGCCATTACCGGAGAAGGATTGACTGCCGCGCAGAAAGATATGCTGCAATACCTTTCAACCATTCAAAACTGGCGCAAAAACAAGGAAGTAATTCATCACGGCAATCTGATGCACTTTGTGCCCGAAGACGGAATTTACACATACTTTCGTTATGATGAAGATGAAGCGGTGATGATAATTCTGAATAAAAACAATGCAGAAAAAACGCTGCCAACCGGGCGGTTCAGCGAAATTTTGAAAAGCTATTCCTCCGGCAGGGAAATCATTACTAAAACCAGTATAACAAACCTTTCGGAAATAAAAGTGCCGGCAAAAGCGGCGATGATTTTAGAATTGAAATAGTTCTTTTTTGTGGGTTGTACTGGATTCGAACCAGTGACCCCTACCCTGTCAAGGTAATGCTCTAAACCAACTGAGCTAACAACCCGTGCGCTGGCAAAATTAGCACAAAAATTTCAGACAAAGGACAGGTTAAAACAGAATTTAGGAATTTACAGGGAAAAACTGAACTTAAAAAACTAATTTTAACGCAACCTAATTTTGAACATTTGCATCTTACGGATAAACAGAACTATAAAAACTACTATTCCAATGCAAAAAAATATTTATCACAAAAGTACAGTTCTCCTTTTAATCGCTGCATTTACAATGTTCTCCTGCGATTTGTTTAACCTGAACTGGGGAGGAAACAAATATACCATTGGCCACTTTCCAACCTCGCCGGTTAATTTAGAGGAATTTAATACGGAGTTCGACGATTACAATTCCGACATCTCCGTTTTTTTGGATGTTTTTCCTTTTTGTTTCTCTTCGAACAGAAACAGCAATGGAGAAAATTTCGATATCGTTTACAAACTGATGGCAGTAGAGTTTTCGAAAAAAACCGGTAAACTTGATATTTATGAAGAAACTCACTCCAACCTTGATGTCTTTACTGAAAATGCAAATATCAACAATGCGCTAAACAAAATAAATTCACCTTCCGATGAGTTTGGGCCCCGCCTGATTCCCATGGGAAGAATTAAAGGCGGAACGAATATGAACGGGAGATTTGAAAGTTACATTTTCCTCTATTCAAACAATTCAAACGGAAATCAGGATATATTTTTTACGCAAAATCTTGAAAATGAAAATTATGAAGATCCCATCGCCGTTGAGTTTTTAAACTCGGATTTTGATGATGCTTATCCCACCTTCAGCAACGATAACTCTGAACTTTATTTTACGTCAAACAGAGCCGGCAAATTTGATATTTACAAAATTGAAACAGACAACAGCAAAACAATCGTTGAAATTTTATCTGATAATAGTTCAGCGCCCGTTGAGAAAGATGCTGTTCTTTCTTCCGGATTTGATGACAAATGCCCTTCCATTAACAACAATTTGCTGATTTTTGCCTCGAACCGTGCCGGCGGATTTGGCGGGTACGATTTATATTACTCCGTTTTTGAAAACGGAAACTGGAGCGAACCCGTCAATTTTGGGAGTGAAATCAATTCGGAATACGATGAATTCAGGCCCATTGTGCGGTCGGATGAATGGCAGTTTGACAACGATTTGATGATATTTTCTTCCAACCGCCCAGGCGGAAAGGGCGGTTTTGACTTGTATTTTGTTGGCATTGAAAGGAAAGGAGAAATTTAAACTGCCCCGGAACATGTACAAAACTAAAATGAAACTACTGCTTGGTGTAATTCTTTTCGTTTTAACCGGAAATTTCGGGTACTCCCAGGAACCGGAGTTTAAAAAAAGTTCAATAAAAACAGGATTAGGGATTGGCATCAATGAAGGGAAAAGAGAAATAGGAATGGGTTTGATTTACTCTGTTGGCTTGCAAAAAAGTATGGGTAAAAAAAACAGGCTTCGGTTAAATCCCAATATGTCTTTTGGTGGCTTTTTACCGCTTGGCATAACCGACACCCGCGACCAGTTTTACAGGATAACCTCAATGGGAATAAACCTTCATTACGATCTGCTTAAATACCAAGCCTTTTCCATTGTAACAACAGGTGGCGGGTTTATAAATTATTCAAGAGGTTTATTGGGAACAGGAGGCTGGCCGGAGGCAAACAATAACCGTTCGGAATATTTTTATTCCTTATATATTGGCGGCAATGCATCGGTTGGGTTGCGCATCGACCCCAAAAACAGTAAGCTGTCATACGAAATCAGGCCAATTAATATTCATTTAGGAAATAAATATTTTATGCTAAGCTATTTTATGATTGGAGTAGATTTTAAACTGAAAAAGTAACTTTCAAATTAAAAACCATACACCATGAAAAAAATCATCGCAACCGTAATTATCACTTTTGCAATCCAATCCGTTTTCTGTCAGGAAAAAGTAAACCTGCCGTTTGAGTTTCAGCGCAAAAACAGCATCCAGTTGGAGTTGTTCGGGCACGGAGTTTTTTATTCCTTTAATTACGAGCATGTTCTGTTAAACGGAGAAAATTATAAAACCACCGCCCAGGCTGGTTTTGCCTGGTATCCGCCAGCAACCGATGTGCGGGAATTTTGGGTTCCGGTTTCCATTAACGAACTGGTTTCATTCAACCAACACCATATTGAATTTGGGTTGGGAACGGCTTTTATAAATGAAGAAATGCAAGGTTTAACCAATGAAAACTCAAGGGAATGGAGCAGCTTTTTAACCGGGCGCGTCGGATACAGGTACCAAAAACCTAACGGTCGTTTTATTTTCAGAATTGGTTTCACTCCGTTGTATGAACTGGACGGCAATGAACTTCATCCGTCAGGCGGGTTGTCTTTTGGGTATGGTTTTTAAAAGGCAGTTAAAGTTATTCCTTTTTTCAAAGCTGTTGAAAATAATTGGTCCCTGAACGCAACCCATTTTGTTCTATCTGCATCTTAAAAAAGTAACCAAAAGTGAGTGCAATGAAAAAACTAATTTTGTTTTTATTCCCTGTTCTCTTGTTTTCATGTGAAAAGGAACCGAAATTATTAATTCAGAATTCAGATGAATTAATGGGTAGCTGGACAAACCAGGTGGTAAATGATACCATCATGGAATTTACAAAAGCTGATTCCCTGAAAAATAACGACTACGGATTTGAATTTAAACCAGACCAGGCTTTTATTGAACGAAAAAATGCCGGATGGTGCGGAACTCCTCCCATTGCCTACGCCGATTTTGAAGGAACATGGCAGCAGCAGGATTCAATCCTAATAATAACCGTTGATTACTGGGGCGGCACGGCCGACTACAAATGGCAAATCATTTCGGTAGATGAAAACAGGTTGAAGATTTATAAGATGAGCGAAGAATACCACAATGAATTCTGAAAATTTCAAAACAATGAAAAAACTTGTTCTGCTCGGATTCCTGTTTATGTTTCTTTTTTCGTGTAATAAAAAAGATGATGTGGACGACATAAATAACATTAACGTAGAGGAATTTATAGAATTGTTAAAGAAAGGTGAATATAAATTTTTGAAACTTCCACCATTCACCGCTGAAGAAATTCCTTTACTTCTGCAACACCGAAATGAAAATCAGATGATAACCAACTTTCCCCATAGCATGGTTTCATCGTTTATGGTACCGGAATGTAAACTGGGAATCTACGTTTTGTGGACCATTGAATCTATTAGGACGGATGCAATTAAATCTGAATATTTGATTGGAGGATTTCCATCACAAAATCCTGTTTTAGCCTTGCGCAATTCGGAAGAATTACAATTGGTTGACGATGATGAATCGCATGCGGTTGCAGCCAAAGCCTATTTCGACTGGTGGAACGAAAACAAACACAAAGATTTCGACGAGTTTAAAAATATTGACCCGTTAGCCGAAACGGGTTACAGGTGGCATTAATGAAAGCAAGAAATATTTCCTGAAATGAATTGTTAAAACCACAAAATAAATTTGCCATGAAAACTTCAAAATACTTCTTCACCTTCATAGTTCTGACAGGTTTGGTTACAGCCTGCAGCGAAGACCCCATCGAAATTCCGCAGGTACTTGATGAAGTGGAATCAACCCGGTATTTTAATACCGAAATATTCTCTGAACAAAATTTGAAAATTTACGGTACCTGGAAAATATTTGATATTTCCGGTGGAATTCACGGTTCAGGTTATGACCCCGATTTTGATTACCTGGTCATTAAAAAAGTAGGAATTTATGGTTTTGTAAAAGACAATAACCTACTGGAATATGGTAAAATAGTGCCTGCTCTCTGGAATCCGAACGATTTGCGGTTAAAAGTTGATTTCGAAAAAGATGAACAATCCGATTCGTTTTTTACCGACAGGGTAAAATATGTACATTACACCGGAAACGATACCCTGCATTTAAGTTCTCCGTGTTGCGACAGGTTTAATTACCATTTTGAACGGGTGAAATAAAAACCAGACTCATAAAAAACGAAGCCGGCAAATTGAAAAACTTTTGCCGGCCCCGTTTTTTTAATTTCTTCTGAAAATATTTAGATAAAGAACTTCAGTATAAACAGCACGGCCAGAACAATCATAACCACTGAAATGTCTTTCACTTTTCCGGTAAACAGTTTCAGCAGTACGTACGACAACATACCGAAAACAATACCTTCGGCAATGCTGTAAGTAAGCGGCATTACAATAATGGTGATGAATGCCGGAATGGCCTCTGTAAAGTCTTCGAAATTGATTTTCAGGATGGGCGACATCATAAAAAAGCCCACCAGCACCAACGCTGCTGCAGTAGCTGCCGCCGGCACCATAGTAAACAGCGGTGCAAAAAACAGGGCAATCAGGAACAGACCGGCTGTGGTAAGCGCGGTTAGCCCGGTTTTACCGCCTTCGGCCACACCCGAGGCACTTTCAACATAAGTGGTAACGGTGCTGGTTCCCAGTATGGCGCCCACAGTGGTTCCGATTGAATCGGCAAACAGCGCCTGTTTCGCACGCGGAATGCGTCCTTCCTTGTCGAGCATGCCGGCTTTGTCTGAAACACCAACCAGTGTTCCTACGGTGTCGAACATATCCACAAAAAGGAAGGTGAACAGCACAATCAGCATGTCGAAGGTAAAAATTTCGGAAAATTCAAACTTGAAGAAAATGGGTGAAAGCGATGGCGGTGCGCCAACCAAATGGCCTCGGGCATGTGGGTAACGCCCAGCGGAAGCCCGGCAATGGTGGCCACAAAAATACCGATAAGCAACGCCCCTTTCACTTTCAGCGCCAGCAAAACTGCCGTTATTACAATTCCGCCCAGTGCAATCAGAACCGAGGGCGATCCCATATTTCCAAGGCTAACCAGTGTAGCTTCATTTCCAACAATTACCCCTGCATTTTGCAGCCCTATGAAAGCAATAAACAACCCGATACCTGCCGAAACAGCGTGTTTTACCGACATGGGGAGGGAATTCACAATGAGTTCGCGAATGTTGAATGCCGTTAAAATAAGAAAAAGAATCCCTTCCAGAAAAACGGCGGTAAGAGCAAATTGCCACGAATGGCCCATTCCCAAAACCACGGTAAAGGCAAAAAATGCATTCAGTCCCATACCCGGCGCAAGGGCAAAAGGCAATTTAGCCACCAGGGCCATTACCAGGGTAGCCACCATGGCAGAAAGAGCAGTTGCTGTAAACAACGCATTTTTGTCCATCCCGGTAGCACTTAAAATATCGGGGTTCACGGCAAGGATGTAGGCCATGGTCATAAACGTGGTTAAACCGGCCAGGACTTCGGTCCGAACCGAAGTTTTGTTTTCTTTCAGCTTGAAAAATTTCTCAATCATGGTTAAGTTTTTTTAGAAGGTATATTTAACACCGAGGGTAGGCATAACCTTAAATGCGTCGGTTACAAAATTATTGCTTAGCTCAATTTCAGTACCTAACGATAAATTTTTAGTGGCATTAAACCACAACTGGGGTTCTGACAGGAAACGGTAGTCTGTTCCCCAAAACATTTCTTCTTTCCAGAAATCGGCAAAACCGGTAAAGGTAAGTTTTCCTTCCAGCATTTGGATGGTCCATACCGCTGTTAACTGAAACGAAGCATCTTCTTTGTTTTTAATGTGTTTGTAGTTGGCCTGCAGGGTTAAAATTTTTGAAAAATCGGCCGAAGCAAAAGTCCTTTCAATACCGGCCAGATAGCAATTCTCGATGGGAATAAACGGTGTTCCTTCGCCATCGAGCTTTAAAACACCGCCATTGTATTCCACGCGAGGCTGGAACTTCTGGTTTTCATTCCATTTAAAGGCCCGGGCAATTTCCCAGTAGGCCAGCAATACACCGTTATCCACATCACGGGCATCGGAGCTGTAATCCATGTCGATAAAGAAAAAAGTACTTCCCCAGCTGTCGGGCCGAAACATTTCAACGGTGGAAGTAAACAGTTTTCTTCCTTCGCCAAAATCGTAATGTAACTGAATGTTTTGGGCATTTACAGAAAGGAGTGTGGTAACAAAAACGACAGAAATCAGAATACGTTTCATATTTTTGGTTTTAGAATTTTTAATGGGCGCATTAAATAGAAAACTTATTTAAAAAGAAACCCCGGCAAATCCTTTTGCCGGGGTTATTTTTTCATCGGGAAGATAAAAAAATATGGGTCATCTTTTTAAGATTTCGTAAAGATAAAAAATTCAGCGTAAAAAATCAAATTTTTTCAGATAATTATCAGGACACATGACCTAAAGCATTATGGATAAAGCATTAGCTGGGAAAAATCACACCACAAAAAATATTTTAGGCGTTGGTTCAGAAACAGAAAGCTGCGAATCAGCTTTTTTTTTCTACTTTTGGCTCTGTTGATTGTCAAACCCGCTTTTACCAGGTGCAGAAGAATGCCTGATGAACCAAAAGATTGTTTTTATGAAAAAATTAAAATGATTATCGTATTCTATACCTAAATTCATTTTTCGATGTTGCTCCAACCAATAAAAGCCTGTCAAACATAGCTTCGCCAAAATATCTTCTGTTGAATTTATAACAAAATTCATTCAGATATCC
>Ga0334900_1003774_pt1 | contig 11312 bp, 9 predicted proteins | sample GraSluR3_MG_2_FD_207231 | JGI IMG/M metagenome (GOLD analysis project Ga0334900, IMG submission 207231) | Sludge microbial communities from methane-producing bioreactor in Wageningen University, Netherlands - Granular Sludge_31_08-R3 | ecosystem: Engineered > Bioreactor > Anaerobic > Unclassified...
AAAATAAGGCTGTCTTATAAAAATCAGTTTATCGTAGAATATAAAAAGGAGGTCTCCTATGAGAAAACAGAATAAAGGGAAGTTTCATTTTTGGAGTTACATAGGAACTCTTGGCTTTGGACGACACTTTATGAAAAAAAATGCTTTTGTTATAACTATATTGCTTGCTTTTTTTACGGTTGCGTGCGGTGAAAGACCGTCAGTCGTTAGACCATCCCCACTGCCGGACTACCCCGATGATATAACGGAAGTTCCCTCCGATGAGCCTATGCTTATATCAAGTCGGGAGGCGGAAAGACGGTTTTCTCTTGCTTTGGATTATATATATACCGGGTTTGAAGACCGCGCTGTTAACGAACTCAAATACCTGATTTCCAAACGTGTCCGCGACAAATATATATATCTGACTTTGCTTACCCTTTATACAAATCAAGTCGAGGGAACAGGGGTAAACTCGCGACGCGAAAGAAATATTCTGAACGAGGCAAAAAAATACGGCAAAGAGGCTGTCGCTTTATATCCCGAATTTATGCCCATACTATATATCCATACTGAAGTTTCGCGCTTATCAAGTGATTTCGATGAGTTTTTATCGACACTCGATAAAATACTTTACGTTGATAACAGGGACTCCTATGCAAATTATTATAAAGGAGCATTCCTGTTTTTAAACGATGAATATGATGCGGCAATACCATATCTCGAAACCGTAATCGCATTCTCAGCCCCATCCAAGCAAACCGAGTTTGTCGCGCTTTACAATGCTTATAAATATATGGCAACCATAAACACCTTCCGCAAGGATTATTATACGGCAATAGAATACGCCGAACGGGCTAAGGCAATCTACGATGCGGATTTTGAACTTCTAAATCATCTTGCTATTCTTTACGCCGAGGTGTTGGAATTTGAATCGGCTGTGGAAAATTTCGATATTATCCCGGAATTCTATTATACAAAGGAAATGGTCGATATTTACGCGGGGTCGATGTTTATAGCCGAAACGGAAAACCTGTCCGACTTCATAACCTCATATTTTACCCAGTCCACGTTTATCAAAGCTCTCGCATACTATAATGATAAAAATTACACCAACGCGCTTAGCGAGGTTTGGAAATCTATCGGGGAAACCAAATCGGCAAATTATTTCCAGCATTATCTTTTGTTCCTTTTATACGAAAAAATCGACAGGCAGGATTTGCTTATACAACAGGCTTTTCTATTAGGACGGAAAGCCCGCGATGTTGAGAAATTTAATAAGGCTATTGAATTTTTCAAAATCGTTGAGAAAAACCCAGACACCTACCCTGATGCTTTGTGGGTGTTGGGTTCTCTTTATGATGACAATGCCGACTACACTAACGCTATCCTCTACTATAACAAATATCTTGACTACGCCGACGAGCTTGAATATAAGATATCCGCGTATGTGCGGTTGTCGTTTATGTATTTCAAAATCGGCGAAAAAAGCCTTTCTATTCGCGAAATTGAAAACGCGCGGAAATTGGCGCAAACCGATGCTGAAAAATATCAGGTTTATTACTATTCCGCTTTATTAAACCTTGAACACGGTAATATTAACGCGGCTATCGACAATTTCAAAAAATGTGTGGAAATAGTCCCGAACAACCCGGAGCTTTATTATTTTCTTTCAAGCACGCTTGCCCGCGTTAAAAGAAATATCGAGGCTATTGAATATCTGAAATCCGCGCGAACATTTAACCCAAACTCCCCGGAAATAAACAATCTTCTTGCCTATCTCTACGCCCTTGAACAAACAAATCTTGATGAAGCTCTTAAACTTGTCAATCTCGCGCTTGTCAAAGACCCTGAAAATATCGCTTACTTGGATACATTGGGATGGGTTTATTTCAAGATGGAGAAAATCAATAAGGCTTTTGAAGTATTCCAAAAAATCGAGTTTGCGTTGGAAAACTCCGGTATTGATTTCGGATTAGACGAGGTTTATTACCATCTTGGGCGGGTTTATGACGCATTAGACCAGCCATTAAAAGCACGGGAATATTACCAAAAAGGCATTACGGCAAACCCCGACAATAAAGATATAAAAACCCGTCTTGATGAATAAATCCAACGTTTCTCAAAAAAGCCCCCGTTGTTTTATGCCATTGAAATAAATTGTAACCGCGCCTTTCCATTCGACTTTCCAAGTTCTTGCCCGCGTGTCATTCCGATTATACCCTCCCCACACCAATTTGAAGGCTACTTTAGGTGAGGGTTTACAAATTGGTGTGGGGCCTAACCTGTGAATAATCTAATCCTGTAACGGCGGTCATTGAGTTCGCCGGCATGCAAGTATCAGATAACCGTCTGCGCAAATTGCTCCGAAAAACGATTACCCGAAAATTTAAAATTTAATACTTGACTTGAAATTTTGTAGGAAATATGCTAAAATCTTTTCCTATAATATTGCAAATTAAATATAAGGATAACTAAAATGCACGACCCGATAATCAGGGTAAAAAACCTTTACAAGTCTTACGGGGAACTTGTCGCAGTAAATAATCTAAGTTTTGAAGTCAGGAAGGCAAGCTGTTTCGGATTTTTAGGACCTAACGGCGCGGGAAAAACTACACTTATGAAAACCTTATACAATAAAGCAACCCGTGATAAGAATCCCGAAACGGAGGTCTGCGTTTTCGGTTTAGACCCTCAAAGGGACGAGCTTTCAATCAAGGCAAGAACCGGTGTCGTTCCGCAGGAAAACAACCTTGACGATGAGTTAAACGTCATTCGCAACCTGAATGTTTTTGCGCGTCTGAACGGGGTCCCTCGCGTCAAGGCTGATGAAAGGATTCGGGAGCTTCTTGAATTTATGGAGCTTAAGGAAAAAAAAAGCGCCAAGATTACCGACCTTTCCGGCGGAATGAAACGGCGTTTGACTATCGCACGCTCCCTTATTAATAAGCCTCAGCTCCTGATTTTAGATGAGCCGACTACGGGGCTTGACCCTCAGGTGCGCCACGTTATTTGGAATAAACTTCGCTCACTTAAAAAAGAGGGGGTTACGATTCTTCTCACCACCCATTATATGGAAGAGGCTTTCCAGATTTGCGACCGCATTATTATTATGGACAAGGGGGGTAAGGTTATGGAGGGGAATCCCGCAAAACTCCTGAAGGAAAATATCGAGGAATACGTCCTTGAAATACATCATAAACAATATTTTACAAAGGTTAAAGATAAGGTCAACTCAATTAACGCCCGTGTTGATGATTCCCACGAGATTATACTTGTCTATTCCTCCGACCTGATGTCGTTAAAAGATATATCAATGTTGCTTCCGGCGGGAGAATTTTTCCTCAGGCAGTCAAACCTTGAGGATTTATTCCTGAAAATAACGGGGAGGAAGCTTAATGAAAGCCAGTAGCATAATTTACCCGAACCTGTTTAACCGTCTTTTCAGCGTATGGTTTCGTCATTACCGTGTCTATACAAGCCACCTGATAAGCAACGGGCTTCCCCCGTTTATTGAGCCGTTATTATTCCTTGTGGCGATAGGACTCGGTCTTGGAAATCATATAGGAATAATGCAGGGTATGCCGTATATAGAATTTCTTGCTACGGGTATCCTGCTTACATCTGCGATGTATACCTCGGCGTTTGAATGTTCCTATGGCACTTTTATCCGTCTTGAGTATGAAAAGGTTTATGACGGGATGCTTGCCACCCCGATTACGGTAAACGACCTGATTATCGGCGAAATTATCTGGGCGGGAACTAAAGGATTTTTCTTTTCGTTCTGCGTGCTTATAGTAGTGTGGGTTATGGGGGTTCTGCCCATTGGAATAATCGCGCTTGCCCCGATATTAGGGTTTTTCACCGGCTTGATGTTTGCCGTTATGTCGCTTTTAATAACCGCATTTGTGAAAACCATAAACCATTTTAATTTCTATTTTACCGGGGTTCTTTCGCCGATGTTCTTTTTCTGCGGTGTCGTGTTCCCCATAACGGATTTACCCTCGTTTATTCAGCCCGTATCATATATATTCCCGCTGACCCATTCCGTTATACTTGTGCGCGCGCTTGCAACAGGAATTTTTGAACAGAATATGATATGGAGTATAATCTATATTGCGGTATTTATACCCGTTGTGGGATGGTTTTCCATACAGGCATTAAAAAAACGTCTTATAGACTGATTACTTGCGCTTTAAAAGCCGTAGCCTTGAGTTTTTAGCGGGAAAGACCCCCTCGCTTACAAAACGCACGTCCTCAATTGAATAAAACGCATTGGGCTTGAACTTTCGCACTATTGATACAAACTCGTCTATTTCCTTGCGAAGTATTACCGAAAACAAAATCCGAACCTTACCGGTCGCGCCCTTACCCTCTATAACCGTTATGCCGTAATTCTTGGAGCGGAGGTATTCCAACAAATCGCTGTCGGTTTTCTTGAAAATCACCCGAATTATAACAATCCCAAGCGAGAGTTTTCGGTCTATAAGCATCCCGATAAAATTTCCCATAGCAAATCCGCCGGCATAGGCTATATAATACATAACGTTGGTTAAGTTCTGCACAATCTGCCCCATTACCAGTATCCAGATTAAAACCTCGAAAAAACCTAAGACGGGGGCTATAAATTTATATCCCTTTGATATAAATATAAACCGCAACGTCCCCAGCGAAACGTCCAATATCCTTGAGAAAAATATCAATAGCGGAAGAACAACCCATTTGAAAAGACTTGTATCCAAAAAAGGCAAGTCGAAAAGTATTTCCATCACGGCATACCTTAGATTGAATTTTACTCTTTATTATATCATAATTTAGAGATAAGTCAAAGTTAAAGCAAAGAAAAGGGGTTGTCCTGCGCTTCGGCAAAACAACCCCTCTATATGATAGAACAAGGACATTAAAATCTCATCGTAGTTACAAGTTCAAGCGCTATGGAATTTCCCGATAAAGTAAACTCGCAATTCTCCTCGCCTAAAAAGCCGACTACGTTGAACGCTATATCAAAATTGTAAACGGGATTGTAATTTAACCCCGCGCTCAGGATAAACGAATAGTCATTAAAATTACCGAGCGCGTTAAGATTAAAAGTCAGGTCTTGTATAAAAAACCGCTTCATTGAAGCAAAGAGCGATGCGTAATACATCGCGTGGTAATTCGGTTCATAGAGACCGTTAAAAAACAATGCGTTACGTTTAGCCTCATCGTCAAAAACGTTTTCGGTATATCCCGAATGATTATAAAAGAACTCGCCTGCAAGAGTAATCCTGTCATCTATTTCCCAGTTAAACGAACGGGAAAAACCGATACTGACTCTCGGTATCCATTCGTCAAAGGTTTGCGTAACTGTATAGTTGGTTACACCGAAAACGATTTCGGGTTCGCCGAGACGCTTGCGGTTTTCACCGTATGAGAAACTCGCCTCGCCGCGAATATCAAATTTGCCGATACGAGATGAGAAATCAAAGCCGTAAACGGGAAGGAAATCCTGTTTAGCCCATCCCGAAAAAGCAAACTCTGTCCTGCCGATAACAAACTCAAGTTTTCCCGCCAACGCAAAATCGTTAAGTTTTTCAACATCGGTAGCATCAACAAACCCGTAGAAATTAAAAACCGTCTGATAAGGGATATGGATTTTCAACCCGGGAGTTCCCTCGCGTAACCTGTCCATATCAAGGAACTGTTTTTTCTCTACATTAATAAGGTCGGTAGGCGTCCAAAAATAGCCCCGCCCCCATTTGAGAGTCTGTTTTCCGCCCCTGAAATACACGATACGGCTTATGTTGGCGTCAATAAAAAACTCCTTTAGAACAATCTGCGTGGAATCATCCGTATATTGCTTAATTGTCTCCTCTAACAAATCCTTATCGCCGCCGAACATAGCTAAAAATGCGGGGTTTCCCAAGATAGCGGAATAATCCGAGCGCATAGTGGGGGAATACAAAATACCGAGGTCGGCAAAAGCGCGGATACCCCGCCTTAGCCGAACATCAAGAAGAATATCGCCCTCAAAGCGGATATCAACGAAATTACTGTCGCCCGTAGCCTCACCCGAAACCCAGTCGCGGGTCATAGAATATCCTCCGCGCCCCACAATATACCCGGCAAAACTTACGCTTTCTTTATCCTCCGCGTGAAGTATAGTATCATCAACAAGGGTATCGCTCTCAATCAAAGTTTCGCTGTCGGCAAAAAGCGCATCCTCGTCAAACTCAAAGTCCGCAAATATAATCGCGGGAATAACCAAAATCGCCAAAACCAATCCGATAAATTTCATACACTCCCCCTACCTGCTAAGGTTTTCAAGATACGCTTTGGTAAATATCCTGTCGTCCAATTTCTGAAGCGATATGCCGGATATTTCCATAATGGTTCGATTGCCTTTCTCAAACTCATCGACAAACATCCCGCGAACAACCACGTATCTGCCCTGCACGGTTGTATAGCTAAGGTAATAATCCGTCTGCATCAATGTCCCCGAAAGGGAATAGGATTCGCATTTAAGCGGGAGGAAATTATCTTTGCGCACCCAATAAATCTGCTTGGGATAAGTAACATCCCTGACCTTAGCGCGGATTTCAAATCGGTAAACGGGAATCCCTCCGAGAACATCCTCGCTTAAAATTTCCTTGCCGTTCTCATCTTTAGCGCCCTCGTAAAGTTCGCTCATCTTTCGCATTTCCAAGTCTCCGCTTCTCATATCGGTTCCGCTGATTGTCTCGTCGCGGTTAATATGCTGGAACGTGCGTGTATTGCGACGATACATCCAGAAATTATCGCCGACACGAAGGTAGCCGTTGCCTGCTTCCGATGACGGAGCGGTCATTACGATTAGGAAAGCATCATCCTTATCGCGACGGTAATAAAGCGATTCGTATTTTTTAACACCCTGACCGGCTTTCTGCTGGGTAATATCGACACGGGCTGAAAAATCAGTCCCCATCTTCATCATTTTGTCTAATTCTTTCAGTATATCCTGAATAGTAATAGCCTGTCCTATCCCGCCGATACTGAAAACCATTGTAAACGAAATAAAAAATATCCTGAAAATTTTATACATAGGTAAAACTCCTTTATCTTTATTCAAAATGACGCAAAGCATCGGCAACCCGCATTTTCGATGCGCGTTTTGCGGGGAAATATGCGGTTGCAATAGTAATAAGTATTATCACAATAATATTTGATATAATACTACCGACAGTGGGAACAAAATGGAACTTGTTGTCAATCATAAACATGCCGAAAAATCCCGGTTCCGCCACGGGAATAAGCGAAATAATTCCCATCAGTATAAAAGCCGCAATAGTTCCCGCGATACTTGCAAAGAAAGAAAGAAGGGTGCATTCAAGCACAAACACCCGCCTGACATCCTTGCTTTGCATACCGATTGAGCGTATCGTTCCAATCTCGCGGGTTCGCTCACGGATACTCATACGAAGCGTATTGACAACCCCGATTAGAATTATAAAAAACAACAGCATAACAACCCAAACCGAAATCATCTTCAGCCCTGCTTCCATCTGCAAAACCTGATTAGCGACCTCATACATAGTGTTGACATCAACCGCAACTCCTCTCCATCGCGCGGCGCTTAAATCGCGAAGCTTTTTTTGCAAATGCTCCGCGGTGGGACTGCGTTCAAGAAGTTCCCACTCTCTTGCAAGGAATGGTTTAAACTCATCGGATGTTACCGTTTCATACTTTTCCAAATCAACGTCTTGAGGCATATCCTCGGCAAAGTTAATATAAAAATCGTAAAAGTTAGCAAGCACGGCGGAATTGAGAATATCGTTTTCGCTTTCAAAAATCCCGCCTACCTTCAGGGAAAACGATGAGGTTTTATTCTCCTGAAATTTCAGAGGATATCCGACCGTGATAGAGTCGCCCACACGGATATTAAGCCTGTTAGCCAAACCCCGTCCGACCATAGCGCCGTTACGTTGGACGGAGGATGCAAAACTTCCGCCTGTTATACGGGCATTTTCCTCAAAAGCGGTAACGGCGTTTTCATTAGTCATAATCCCGAACACAAGCGCATCGGCTTTACGCCCCCTTATATTGACCTCGCCGCCGATAACCCCAAGTTCGGGTTGTAAAGCCTGATGGAGTTTATTAGCCTGCTCTATAACAATAGCGGGGTTTCTGAGATTTTCAAAAACGATATTTAACGCCATAGTTTCGTGAGGCTGATAACCTACCGCCTCTTTCAACATATCCAATGGTGTATAGGCTACCATACTTTCAAAAGCGCTTGCCGCTTTGATAATAGCTATAACGGTAAATCTTTGAGCCTGAGTTTGACCGTAGATAGTTTGAAACCGGGCGCGGACAAAATCCCCGACCTCTACGTTGAGTCCTTTAGCCATATCCTCATAAACCACAAGCGGATTATTGATATTTTTATTGGTATAATCATAAGGGTTGCCTGCAACTAAGCTCTCGGTGAGATATTCAAACATGTCTTCATCTTCGTCTTCATAATCATAAGGAACCCCGACAAAAACCAACGCATCGGAACGCCCATTACCTATTGCACGGGTAATAACGGTAACGGATTCGTTTATTTGCTTTATATTATGCAAGTTTTCGTTGATGGTATTAATCATCCTATCCTTATCGCGGATAACCTCCCTGCGAAAACCGAAACGTTCAATCTGTGAAATTTGTATATGCCCTGATGAATAAACCAGCATTCTATTAAAAATTATATCGCTCATACCGGAAACAAACGAGTCGGAAAAAACAAGAATCATAGTTCCGAAAGCGATAGCTATACCTAAGAGTATAGTTCGTCTTTTTTGCCTTAAGAGGTTTCGTAAGGCTATGCGAAAATTCAACATACCGAATCTCCTTTTTTTGGTTCTGCTTTGCACATTCTTTTCAGACATTCCGCTACCCTCCTTAGTTTCTCGAAACAGCATCAAGCGGGGTGATTTTTCTTGCAAGCACTACCGGATAAATCAGCGAAAGAAGAGTAACGATAATCAACTGAATAACAATACTCAAAAGGGTGCCGAAATCAATAAACGGGCTTGCAATATCGCCTCCGAAAATAAACTGGGCAAGGTCGTTAGTTACCGGGATTTGCATTGCGCGAATAATAAAGACCAACAATATCCCGACTAAAATCCCCGCACCGCCGAACATAAAAGACAAAGCGAAAGTCTCGGCGGAGAACATCTTGGCGATAAAGTTTTTCTGAGCGCCGACAGCTCTCATCATACCGATTTCGGTGGTTCGTTCCATAGCCGCCATGCTCAGGGTATTCATAATAATAATAATCGCCACGAAGAAAATAAACAAAACAACTCCCGTTAAGAAAACACGGGCAATACCGGCCATTTGAGAAAGCATCCCGGATGCGTCCTGCCAATTAACAATCCGTGCATCCATCCGGTTTTCCTCAAGTGCGGATGCAATACGCTCTATTGCTTCCTGATGGTTTGCACCGTCCTTAAACTTGATAAAGACCGTGTTATAAGCCCCCGCGTCAATATCAATTTCGGCATCTCTGTCGGGAACTTCGATTTTTATTTCCGTTGGGGTTCCGATTTGCGCGGACATATCCACCATAGAGAAAATATCCCCGCTTTCAAACAGGGCATCCAAATCATCCCCCTCAAGAGTTAGAAGCTCCTTGGTTTTCTCCTCCACCTCGGTAACGCTGTCGGATGCGGTAAGGTAGTTGAAGCATTCGCGAAAGGTTTCTATATCGATAAAGCTGACACCTTTGAATAACTCGTTAAGACGGTTATATCTGACAATCCCTTTAATCTCCGTTCTCACGTCCAAAGCATCGCCGCTGCCGGAAAATCCCATCAGCACTAAATTATCAGGGGTTTCCAAAGTCGCTTTATTGGAAAGCGCCTCATCGCTGAGATGTTCTTCTATAATATCGCCGCCTGTCGGTAAAATCCACCATCCCGTCTGTTCATAGATAAAATTGCGGGCGCCGTCCGTCAGCAAAAGTCCCCGCTCTCCGTTATCAAGCAGTTTCCCCTCAATAGCCGTAACGTTTGATAAAAACATCCGCTGATAATTTTCAAACTCAACCCCGACAAGAAAACTGTATGCAAAATCGGATTCTTCGTTTAAGATAAGGGTAAGCCCCATAGCGGCGGGTAAAATCTGCGCAATGTCATCATCGCTTAAAAGCAAGTCCCTGACTTCGGGATAACCGCCGATAACGGGCATCTCCTTAGGCATAGGTATCCCGCTCCAGATATCATCGACAAGCCTGTTGGTTGACATAATCACGGCATGTCCCGTAAAACGCTCGACTAAGTTTTCCCTGATACCCCTGTCCATCCCGTTGATAACGGCATTACCCATCGTCATTACCAAAGCACCGAAAAACAGGATAATCCCAATAACGAGACTTTTTCCTTTATGACGCCATAAATTCCTGAAAGCAATCTTAAAAACAAGACTCATTTTTATCCCCCTCAATTAACGATTGAACCGTCTTTGAGCTTGACGATATGATTAGCATATTTGATAACATCGGGGTCGTGAGTGGAGAAAATGAAAGTTGTTTTTTCGATACGGTTAAGTTCTTTCATAAGCTCAAGGATTTTCTCCCCCGTAACAGAGTCAAGATTAGCGGTAGGCTCATCTGCAAGAACAATATCGGGATTAGTGATAAGCGCACGCGCTATCGCCACTCTTTGACGCTGTCCGCCGGAAAGTTCCGCAGGCTTATGCTTGATAAACTCCTTGATACCGACTTCGTCAATAATTTTGTCGGAACGCTTGTTAATCTCATCACGCGAAAATTTCTTCATAAGCAACAGGGGAAACTCCACGTTTTCGCGCACGTCCAAAACGGGAATAAGGTTAAAAGTCTGGAAAATAAACCCGATTTTGTATAACCGAAGATAGGTAAGCTGAATATCGTTCATAGCGGTAGTTTCTTCATTATGGATTTTAACGCTACCTGCTGTGGCGTTATCAATACAGCCGATAATATTTAGAAGCGTGGTTTTTCCGCTACCCGATGGTCCCACAACGGAAAGAAAATCCCCCTCTTCAACGGAAAAATCAATACCCCGCAAGGCATGAACCTTCGTTTCGCCGAGAGAATATTCCTTTTTGACCTCTTTCATTTCAATAATAGACATAAGTCAAACTCCTTACTCTAAATTAGATTGGATTTATATATCTAAACACCGTAAACCGCATAAAACGTTACTTTTTCAGAATATTGTATAATAAACATCTTTTTATGCTGCGCCCCAAAATTTGGAAAGTGAATTAAGGTGATAAAAAAGGCTATCCATGATATAATAATTTAAAGGAGGAAACCAATGGGTAGCAAAAGGAATAGTTATTCG
>Ga0334900_1003776_pt1 | contig 11302 bp, 7 predicted proteins | sample GraSluR3_MG_2_FD_207231 | JGI IMG/M metagenome (GOLD analysis project Ga0334900, IMG submission 207231) | Sludge microbial communities from methane-producing bioreactor in Wageningen University, Netherlands - Granular Sludge_31_08-R3 | ecosystem: Engineered > Bioreactor > Anaerobic > Unclassified...
CTCTGGATTGCCCCAGCCGGAGTTGTTTCCCACACCATCGCTGAGCCGCAGGGGGAAAAAGGTCATCGGGTGCATGTAGTCGGCACCCCATCCCATAGCACCGATTTCGTAGTTCAGCGCCTGGATGTTCTCATAGTAAACGGCCCACTCTTCGGTAGAGACGCGCACTTTGATGCCGAGGTTCTCTTCCCACATCTGCTGCATCGCTTCGACGATACTCTTGACCGCCTCGTTGGTGTAGTAGCTCAGCTCGAGAGTCGGGAATCCGGCGCCACCGGGGAAGCCCGCCTCGGCGAGGAGTACCCGGGCACCTTCGACGTCTGCCGTGGGAGAGAGGCCGTAATTGGGTCGGCCGGTCTCGTAGGCTACGCCGTCAACAGAGTAACCGGGAGCGATCAGACTGAAAGCGGGCTGATCCGTCGACTGAAGCACGTTTTCGATCAACGCAGTCCGGTCTAACGCCATCGAAAGGGCGCGGCGCACGCGTGGATCGTTGTAGGGCGCTTTAGTCGTATTGACTTCGTAATAGGTTGTGCCGTAGGACGGTACGATCTGCAACGCATCGCTGTTCGCCTTGAGGTTGGGGAGGTCCGCCGATGGGATTTCCCACTGACCGTCGATGTCACCGTTATCCAGAGCGACGAGAGCCGTTGACGGATCGGGGATGAACCGGAAGTTAAGCTCTTGGAGCCTGACGTTGTCGGCGTTCCAGTAATGTTCGTTTTTCACCATCTGGTACCCTTCACCGAAGGTGATCTTCTTCATCTTGAAGGGGCCGTTGGAAACGAAGGTATCCGCGGAAAGAGTCCATCGTTCACCGTTCGCAGTTACCGTTTTCTCGTTGACGGGGCTGTACACCCACATCCCGACGATCCCGAGGTAGTACGCCGTCGGCTGTTTGAGGGTGATAACCAGGGTAGAGTCGTCTTTAGCTTTAATCCCGACGGTGGACGCGTCAGCGGAACCGGCGTAGTAGTCGGCGGCACCAACGACGTAGTCGGTGATCATCTCGGTGTACTGTGCACCCAAAGCAGGGTCAAGTATCCGCAGGTAGGAATAGACGAAATCATCGGCCGTGAGGGGGGTGCCGTCGGACCATTTCAGGTTGTCCCTGAGGTGAAAGGTATAGGTCAGCCCGTCGGCGCTGATCTCCCAGGATTTTGCGCTTCCGCCGACGATGCTGTTGTTCTCATCGTAGACCACCAGTCCTTCAAACGCGTTGAAGAGGATCGGTGAGGCAAATGAATTGTTGGTAATACCCGGGTCGAGCCCATCGGGCTCGTTTTGCAGGGCAAAGGTGAGTTTCTGTTCCACCGGCTTTCCTGCGGTGGTACCGCTCTCTTTGCTTCCGCCTGCGAACAGGACGAAGGGGATCAGAATCAGAAGTGTTAGTCCGATTACTGTTTTTCGAATGTGCATCAACATACTCCTTTTTTTTGTTGAATGATTAAAGACTCCTAAATCACCGTAATTGAGGCGTATTTTAGAATCATTGTAAAGAGCCGTAGAGATGGCACGCCACTTTGTGGTCTCCCTCTTTGGTCTGGAGCGGAGGCTCTACCCGGCGGCAGATATCCATCACCTCTTTACAACGGGTGTGGAAACGGCATCCTCGGGGCGGCGAAATGGGACTGGGAAGATCGCCCCTGATTGCAACCGACCGGGTACGCTCTTTTGCTGCACCGGGATCGGGAACGGGGATCGCCGCAAGTAGTCCCCGGGTGTAGGGGTGCAGGGGGTTGCGGTAAATCTCTTCGCTGTCACATATCTCCACCATTTTTCCCAGGTACATGACCCCGACAGTGTCGGAGACGTAGCGGACCATGGAAAGGTCGTGGGCGATGAAGAGATAGGTCAGTTCCTGTTCCTGCTTGAATCGCTGGAGGAGGTTGATCACCTGGGCCTGGATGGACACGTCCAGGGCCGAGATCGGTTCGTCGCAAATGACCAGTTCCGGTCCGAGAACCAGGGCACGGGCCAGGGAGATTCGCTGCCGCTGCCCACCGGAGAACTCGTGGGGATAGCGTGAACAGTGCTCTGCCGACAGACCCACCTCGGTGAGCATCTGTACAACTTGATCACGAGCCGCCCGGGCAGTGTCGACGATTCCCTGGGCTATCAGTGGCTCTGCCACCAGGCTGAGGACGGTCATGCGTGGGTTCAGGGATGAATAGGGGTCCTGAAAGACCATCTGCATCTTCTTGCGGAACGGGCGCAACTCCCTCCCGTTCAATGTCGATATGTCGTGGGAATCGAGGATGATTTTTCCGGCAGTGGGCTTGTACATTCGGGCAACCGTCCGGGCGACCGTAGATTTCCCACATCCAGACTCTCCGACCAGGCCAAGGGTTTCACCTTTCCTGATTGCAAAGGTCACGTCGTCGACGGCATGGACGACCGATTTTCGCTTTCCGGGAACAGGGAAATGCTTGACCAGTCCGTTGACCTCGAGCATAAACGTGTCGCCTCTTTTATCCGGGCTATCCATTCGGCCTCCTCAACGGCGCGAAGGGGTTGTTCTCTACCGGGGCCTGGTCGGCCAGGAGCCAGCACCGGGAGGTGTGGGACTCCGAAATCTGTTGCAGGGGCGGTACCTCTCGGGCACAGATCGCCCGGGCGTACCGGCACCGGGGGTGAAAGGGGCACCCCTGTGGCGGGTTGGATGCGTCAGGGGGAGACCCGGGAATGGGGAGCAGTGGAACGCTCCGGTCCTGCATGATTCCGGGAATCGACTGTAACAGTCCCATCGTATAGGGATGAGCAGGTGTCCTGAACAGATCGTCAATCCGGGCGGTCTCCATAACCATGCCGCTGTACATCACCATTACACGAGAACATATCTCAGCGATTACCCCCAGGTCGTGGGAGATGAAGAGGATCGACATGTTCATTTCCCGTTGCAGAGAGTGAAGGAGTACGAGGATCTGATCCTGGATGGTGACATCCAGAGCGGTTGTCGGCTCATCGGCGATGAGGAGTGAGGGGCTGCAGGCGAGGGCGATAGCGATCATCACCCGTTGGCGCATACCACCGGAAAACTCGTGGGGGTAACTCCGGTATCGTCCTGCCGGGTCGGGTATCTGTACCATGTCAAAAAGTTTCATCACGTCATTTTTGACTTGGGAGCGCGTACGCTTCCGGTGGGTGATGATCATCTCCTCTACCTGTTTTCCCACGGGAATCAGCGGGTTGAGGGATGACATCGGGTCCTGAAAAATCATGGAGATCGCGTTTCCGCGGATGCTTTGCAACTCCGACCGGCCGGCTTGCACCAGATCTTTTCCGTTGAGCAGAATCTCGCCGGCCACGACTTTGCCGCTCGGGGGAAGAAGATTCAGAATCGAGAGGGATGTAACGGACTTGCCGCTCCCGGACTCACCGACGATTCCAAGAGTTTCTCCTTCAGCGATTTCCAGATCGACGCCTTTCACCGCCTGTACTTCACCGTCGTGGGTGAAAAAAGAGGTGTGAAGGTTTTTGATCTGTAACAGCGGTGCCATCAACGTCCCCTCAATTTGGGATCCAGGGCGTCCCGGAGTCCGTCACCGATGAAGTTGAACCCGAACATCGTCAGACTGATTGCCACCGACGGGGCAAAGAGCTGGTACGGATTGGTCCGCAGTGCTTCCAGGGCGTCGTTGCACATCGTTCCCCAGCTGGCCATTGGAGGCGCTACCCCGAGGCCGATAAAACTCATGAACGCCTCGATAAAAATCGCCGACGGAATAAGCATCGTTACCGTGACGATGATCGGACCCATGGCGTTGGGGATAAGGTGCCACGTCAGAATGCGCCATGTAGATGTCCCCATTATTTTGGCGCCGTGGACGTAGTCCTGTTGTTTCAACGAAAGGACCTCTCCCCGGACGACCCGGGCCATATTGACCCAGTAGACCGAGCCGAGGGCGATGATGATGCTGGTGATTCCCGAATCACGGGGAAGAACGACCATGATGAGGATGACATACAACGTCAGGGGGACGGTGGCGACGACATCGACAATTCGCATCATAACCGTGTCGGTGTTCCCGCCGATATACGCCGAGATACCTCCGTAGAGAACGCCGATGACGAGGTTGGTGAATGCGGCGACAAACGCAACGAGCAGGGATATTCTTGCTCCGATCATCAGGCGAGTGAGCAGATCCCGACCGAGTTTGTCCGTTCCCAGAAGATAGGTCTTGTTGTGAACGGTAACAGTCTCGGTTACGGGAGTGCCCGAGGGGTCTATCAGGCGCGCCGGGCGGACGCTGTAATCCACGGCAACTGTCTGTCCGTTGAAGTCGTAGGAAGTCACCTTTTTCGCCAGATTTTCTTCGATTCGCGGCAGAGCGGACAGAAGGGTGCCGTCCGAGGCAACGTGGATCGGCTTCAGGTTTCTGGAGACGTAAATTGCGTCATCTCCTATCATAAAAAGGTCCAGCCGGGGCGGGATATTGACAAAGGCAAGTTCCTGCTTTGCGTAACTGTGGTTTGAAAGGAAGGGCCCAAAGATCGCAAAGAGGAGAATGAATGCGATCAGTACGAGTCCAACGACGGACGCCGGTTTATGACGGAATCGAAACCACACGTCCCCGGCAAAAGTCCGGTGGACCGCTGCGAGGGTCTCACTCTTCTCATCGGTGATATCGATTTCGTCCCAGAGAGGGGACGTGACGGCAGGATGACTCATTCGTACTTGATCCGTGGATCGATGAGAACGTAGAACATGTCTACGGCAAAGACCATTACCACCAGAAACGTTGAGTAGAAGACGGAGATACCGAGAATCGTCGTGTAGTCACGGTTGGTGATACTGGTGACGAAATGTTTTCCCATGCCAGGAAGGGCAAATATCTTCTCGATAACGAATGACCCGGTCAGGAGTGCCGCAATTGTCGGTCCAAGTATCGTTATGACCGGGATAAGGGCGTTCCGCAGGGCGTGGCGGGTGACGACTTTGTACTCGGTCAGTCCTTTTGCCCGGGCGGTCTTGATGTAGTCCTGCCCCATAACCTCAAGAAGGCTGGATCGCATCAACCGGGCCATGAACGACATAGAGTACCCCCCGAGGGCAAGAACTGGAAGGATGTACGATACAGGAGAGTCCAGGCCGAATGCGGGCAGCCAACCCAGTTTATGGCTGAGAAAATACATGAGAACTGTGGCAATCACAAAAGAGGGAATCGTGACACCGACGGTGGCAAGGACCATGGTGAACACGTCCTGCCACTTACCGTTTTTCAGTGCTGCAACGATACCGAGGGGAATTGAAGCGGCGAGGACGAACAGTATGGTAACAAAACCGAGGCGTGCCGAGACGGGAAAACCCTGAACGATGAAATCGTTGACCCGCATCCCCGGGTACTTGAAGGACGGTCCAAGATCGCCTTTCAGAAGGCCCTGGATGTAGTGAAGTAACTGCCGGCCCAGGCTTTCATCGAGGTTGTACTTGGCGATTAAGGCGGCTTCTACCTCCGGAGGGAGTTCCCGTTGCGCCGTAAAGGGTCCACCCGGTATCGCGTGCATCAGGAAAAAAACCAGAACAACTATGAGCAGCAGTGTCAGAAAGGTCATGCCCAGCCGTTTTACCACGTATTTTGCCATAAGAACGTCCGAACAATAGGTTGAAAACTCCAAAAGTGCAAGGCTATGGGTTGGTGGCTATTGGTTGATGTCAGCCGCTGGTGTCATACGTTGAATCAGCGGCGGCGATCTCTTCCAGGGTTTCCCAGCGTCTCATGGCCGCCCCGATCTCTTCGTCCAATTGGGCGAGTCGGCGGGTGAGTTCGCCGGGATCTCGGGTGTCCAGACTGTCGCCCTGGGGGGTGGCTGATGCGGTTTGCCTATAGAGGTCGGGGTTAGCCAGAAGATCGTGAATCTCTTCCCTTTCTGCTTCCAGCGTTTCCAGCCGGTCCGGAAGCCCTTCCAGCTCCCGCTGTTCGGCGAAACTGAGTTTTCGCTGTCGGGTTTTGGGCCGGGGCGCGCTCGGTTGTCCGGCCTTCTTCTCCGAAGCTGATGTCGATGTCGACCCGGAGGGCGTCACTGAAGCGGGTGCCCTGCCGGAGAGGTAGCTCTCATACTGGTCCTTCCAGTCGGAATACCCGCCGGCGTACTGCTGAACCGTTCCATCTCCGGGCAGGACCAGACAACCGCCGACCAGGTTATCCAGAAACCTTCGGTCATGGCTGATGAGAATGATGGTGCCCGAATAGTCGGACAGGCGGTCTTCCAGGAGTTCAAGGGTATCCATATCCAGGTCATTTGTCGGCTCATCGAGGACGAGAACGTTGGATGGTGAGGCAAAGAGCCGGGCCAGAAGGAGGCGGTTCCGTTCCCCGCCGCTTAAGGTGTGAGTTGGTCGGTTGAAGTCGGCTTCGGAAAAGAGGAAGTCCTTGAGGTAGGCGGTGACGTTGCGGCGGGTGGTTCCTACGGTAACGGTATCGTAGCCGTCGCCGATGGCGTGAGACAGAGTTGCCGTCGGGTCGACCTGCTCACGAAGCTGGTCAAAGTAGACCGTTTCAAGGTTGGCTCCCCGCCGCAGGGAACCGGTCCGGACGCCGTCGTCAAGATCACCGAGAAGGAGGCGCACCAGGGTCGTCTTCCCGGCGCCGTTGGGACCGACTATCCCGATCCGGTCCCCGCGAAAAATGGTGGTGGTCAGATCGGCGAAGAGGGGAGAGGTGCTGTTGTCCCACCGAAATGCGAGGTCTTCAGTATCCAGGACGATGTCTCCCGAACGGTTTCCTTCGGCAATACCCAGGCGGGCCGAACCTATACGGTTTCGTCGTTCCCGAAAGTCCTTGCGCATCGCCAGAAGAGCTTTGACACGGCCTTCATCACGGGTGCGGCGGGCTCGGGTGCCCTTTCGAAGCCACGCCTCTTCCTGGGCCAGTTTCTTATCAAATTCTCTCTGCTGTTTTTCCTCTGCCTGCAGGCGGTGGTTCCGCCGTTCGATATAGGTGTCGTAATCTTCGTTGTAGACCCGTAGAGTGCCCCGATCCAGTTCTCCTATCCGATTTGCCACGCGCGCTGCGAAGGCGCGGTCATGGGAGACAAAAACGACGCCCCGCCCGCGAAAGAGGGGGCTTTGCAGGTGCTCTTCAAGCCACTGCACCGTTTCGATGTCCAGGTGGTTGGTCGGCTCGTCCAGCAGCAGTACGTCACTGTGGGCGGCGAGTGTTGCGGCCAGAAGGGTCCGCCGGAGTTCGCCCCCGGACATCGTCTCCGATTCGTGATCGACGGGCATGTCGAGCCGGGTGAGATACTTCTGTACGTCCAGGTCGGACCGGTCGGGAAGGTCCTGACCGGTCGGCTCCTGCGGCAGATACACCGGATTGGCGCCGTCTGCTGTGGCGACTGTTCCTGAGTCCGGTGTTTCTTCGCCGGCGATTATCCGAAGGAGGGTGCTTTTCCCGACGCCGTTTCGCCCGACCAGACACAACCGGTCTCCCGGTTCAACTGTCAAAGAGACTTCGTCGAGAAGGTTGGGTCCGCCGTGGCTCAGGCTGATCTGTTGTAGTGTTACGAGTGCCATATTCCGGAAGAGAGTGTACTACAATGTGGAAAGAGTATCACTGCGGCCTTGCGGACCGGATACCGGCACGGTACACTTACGGCGCACATGAATCCAATCAACCTCATCCTGGGGTCACACAACAGTCAGGCCGTCGATCTGGCACAGGGCGACCAGGATGCGCTCTACGAATACTCCTACAAACCCCTTCTGAAACTCCTCTACAACTACGACCATATTCACTTCACCATGTACTATTCGGGTCTGCTCATCGAATGGTTGGAAAAACACCACACCGAATTCGTAGATGTCCTTACGGAAATGGTGAAACGCCGACAGATTGAACTTCTGGGCGGGGCCTTTTTTGAACCGATCCTGCCTCTGATTCCGAAGACCGATCGAATTGGGCAGATCGAGCGTCTTACCACCCATATTCGCAAGTGTTTTGGGCGGCGCCCCCGGGGTGCGTGGATTCCCGAAAGTGTCTGGGATCAGCGCATTGCCGCCAACCTGAACGCCGGGGGCATCGAGTACGCATTTCTTAGGGACAGCGCTTTTTACTTTGGTGCCGAGAGTCAAAATGGAGTCAACTCCGGATACGTGGGTAGAGTCGGAAAGGGCTCTTCCGATGAATCGGTGGGATCGTTGATCCACGACGAACTGGCGGGGCGGATTGGCCACCACCCGGTTCTGACGGAGGATCAGGGCAAGACGCTTATCCTGCTTCCTCTTGCGCATGAGCTGTCGCAGCGCATGTTTGTTGCCTCGCCGGCAGATATGGTTCAGGAACTCAGAACGATAGCAGAGATGGACGACCGGAACGGCAGTTCGCCCCGGCAGACGCCCCTTGTGTCTCTGCTTTTTGATGGAAGTGATGTTGGACTTGACCGAGCCGTTTCCAAGCAGCGAGTGGAGTGGTTTGAGGAGTTTCTGGCCCTCCTTGCCGAAAATGCGGACTGGATTCACATTGGTACTCCCCAGCGGGCGCTCCGGTCCTACCGTCCGCGGAGCAGGCGGTACGCACCGGTGAGTTCCCTCTACGGTCTTATGGCGTGGCTTCGTCGGGTATTTCCCGATTTACCGGTGGACTACAAGGACCAGTGGCGCAGTTTTCGTTCCATTATGGAAGTGTATCCCGAAAGCGGCCGACTCTACGCAAAAATGCAGCACACTCATGTTCTGGTCAATCAGGTTCGCGGCGACAAGTACCGAAAAATGACGGCCCGGGAAGAGCTCTGGCGCGGTCAGAGCCATTTTGCCTACTGGCTGAACTCTACCGGTGGTATCTACCGGTCGGCCCTGCGAAAAGCAACGTACGCGGCACTTATCGAAGCGGAAAAAACTACTCGGGAACGGGGTATCTTCATTCCATCCCTCTCCAGGGTGGATGTCGATCTGGACGGTGAAGACGAAGTTTTATACCAGGGGAATGAGCTGAACGCCTATGTCGACCTTACGGGGGCTATGGTATTCGAACTGGATTACATTGCCCGAAACTGGAACTACCTGGATACGTTCCGTCGTCGTCCTGAACCGTTTCACGATGAAGCATCTGCTGCCGCCGGCTATGATGACTGGCCCCGGGCGGCGTTTGTAGATCACCTGCTGGTGCCCGGCCATGAGATGGAGCTGTTTGCCGGAGGTGAGCGACGGCAGCTATGCCGGTTGGACTCCCAGGATTACAAACTGATGAATCTGGACAAGGACCACAACACCGTGGTGTTTGAGACGGTCTGTACTACCCCGGGTTCCCTTGGTGAGATTTCCATCAGGAAAACGTACCGTTTTGTGAAAAACAGGATCGAACTTGAGTACCGCCTGGCAAACAACGGTATGGAGCCGGTGCAGTTCGACCACGCCTGTGAGATAAATCTGTCCTTTGAATCGCTTGAACCGGGGAAACTGCGTCTCCATTTACGGCAGGGCCGGCAGCGCCAGGAGATATCACCCGACCGTTTTGCCGCCGAAGGGATCTCGGACATACAGTTTTTTGACCTTCATAACGGAACGACCGTTACGATCAATCCGTCGGACCGGCCCGAACTGTGGAGCTTTCCGGTAGAAGCAGTTGGAGTACTCTGGGATCGTCTGCACTGGTTCTATCAGTCCAACTGTGTGGTGCTTCGTTGGCCGACAACTCTGGAACCGGGAGAAAGCCGAACCACTTCGGTCTCGCTGAAAATAGAGAACACCAAGTAACTGTCTAACCCCAGGGCAGTAGAATTCCATTGAGCCACGGTTTTGTCTGCGAGTAGAGCTCTCCCTCCGACGCCAGGAGAAACTCCATGAACGCCGGTTCGTGGCGACCGTCGAAGTACAAAGCCTGCCCCAGGTAGAATCGCGTCCGCCGTTCCAGCGTGTCACTCAGAGGAAGCGTGAGAATTCTTCGTAAATGGTCGGTGGCCACAGCGTACCGCTCTTGAGCAAAATCGGTCCGAACTACTTCAGAAAGGGTGCGCGCGACACCTTCGCCGTCACCGCTGCGTTCTTCCGGGAGAACGACCGGCTCCGGCCGAAAGGGCACCGGCTCCGGTGCCCGGGCGAGAAAGTAGGCGACTGCAGATTCGGCGCTCTGGGACATCCTCACTTCTGATCGCTCCGGGGTGGGGTTACGGGCGAGCCGTTCACCTGTGCGGATGTCCCGGACAAGGTGGAGCATGGGGAGGGGAGCGCGGCGCTTTGGCGACCGGGGAAACTGGAGGGTGATATCCGGCGCAGCGTCCAGTCCGATACGGACGGCTGTTGTCAGGGTGTTTTCACCGGGGGTAATGCTGACGCTGCCGCGTTCAATCAGGGATTTGTCAAAGACGCCATAGTAATAATCGACGCCGGGCACCGGATAATCGACAAACCGGCGAGTCGTGCTTTCAAATTCATCTAACAGAGTAGCTGCCTGAATGTCGTCCACTGTGCGGAACGGTGTTGTCGTTCGATAGACCACCAGGTCCCGTCCACCCCGGGAGGTCTCAAAGCGGACAACGACAGCGTGGTCCTGAACCATGGCGGCTATATCGGAGACTTTTGCGGCCAGGTCTTCTTCCGTTTTCACCTGAGCAATGGTTACGGAACGTATCGTCTTATTTCTGAAGGGAACAAAAATGGGGAATACCGTGTCTGTCTTATCGACGGCGATTACTGCGTAGAAATAGTTGCCCCCTTCCTCGGGTGTATCGAGCCAGGTTTCCGTTCCTGGAGGTACTTCCGCGACCAGCTTCGCCGCCGCGAAGGTATCCCGAGTAATTTCTGCAGTGTGCCGGTACACACGATAGGAACCACCGTCCAGGTCCTCGGCGTCCCGCCAGGTAAGGCGGATCTGGGGGTCCCGAACGGCGACCCGCAGGCGAGAGACAAAGGGAGCAAACACATCCCGGACAACGTCAAAAAGTTCGGTCGGTTGGTCCATCAGCTGGTCCTCAGCGAACAATCCGCCGGATACACGGCCGATACAGAAAAGAACTGTGACCAAAACTACTACTTTAGGCATCCTTGAGACCATTTCGCACTCCCTCTCTACAGTAATCGGCAATCTTTCCCGTTGTCCATAGTTACTTCGTCGATTATGATTCGAGGATGGAATTTACCTGGAGTTTGTTTGTCGATTTGGGAGTAGTGTCCGTTGGGTTATTGCTGGCAACGGGGCTGAGATATCGTTTCCGGTTTTTCCAGCGCTATCTGATCCCCAATGCGCTGACGGCCGGTTTTATCATATTGCCTTTTTATAACTACATCGCACCGCATATCGGTGTTGATTCAGCGCATCTGGGTGAGCTGGTATACCATCTGTTGAGCCTCTCGTTTATCTCGATG
>Ga0334900_1003783_pt1 | contig 11289 bp, 10 predicted proteins | sample GraSluR3_MG_2_FD_207231 | JGI IMG/M metagenome (GOLD analysis project Ga0334900, IMG submission 207231) | Sludge microbial communities from methane-producing bioreactor in Wageningen University, Netherlands - Granular Sludge_31_08-R3 | ecosystem: Engineered > Bioreactor > Anaerobic >...
ACATGAAGTAAAATCCTTTTAAAAAGTAAAAAGAGTAATTAACCAGGTTATTGTGCTTTAAAGTGTTTCTTCTCAATTGGGAAGAGGACGCCGGTAACCAAAAAAGTAAAAAGTATGCCAAGAAGTGTAAATCATGCAGCATCACGTGCCCGGAGGAAAAAAATTCTGAAGCGGACGAAAGGTTATTTCGGAGCACGTAAAAATGTTTGGACAGTCGCAAAAAATACCTACGAAAAAGGTTTGCAATACGCATATCGCGACAGAAAAACCAAAAAACGCAATTTCCGTGCATTGTGGATTCAGCGTATTAACGCCGCAGCCCGAATCGAAGGGTTGTCGTATTCGCAGTTTATGGGATTGCTCAAGAAAAACGATATTGAAATCAACAGGAAAGTGCTGGCCGATTTGGCCATGAACCAGCCTGAAGCGTTCAAAGCAATCGTTGAGAAAGTAAAATAGCAGACTGTATTATTTTAGGTGAAATAGAAATAAGCCCGGAAGATTCTTCCGGGCTTTTTTATGTCCATCACATTCCTTTCAGTAACCCGCCGTCAACCACCAGACTTGCGCCGGTAATATACGATGCAGCATCAGAAAGCAAAAATGCGCCGGCTTTACCAAATTCTTCAGTGGTTCCGTAACGGCCCAGCGGAATAGCTGATTCGTTTTGCTGTTTTATTTTTTCCAACGGAATGTCCTGTTTTTCGGCCAGATTTTTATCTAGCGCCTTTACGCGGTCGGTATCGATGCGCCCGGGAATGAGATTGTTTACCCGTATATTTTCGCCGGCCAGTTCGTTGGCCAGGCTTTTTACCAGGCTGGCAACCCCCGAACGAAAAACATTGGACAGGAGTAGCCCGTTGATCGGCTCCTTCACCGAAAGCGATGTTATGGTTAAAACAGTACCTCCACCGCTGGTACGCATAATTGGTAAAACACCGCGAATCATTCGCACGGCGCTCATCAGCGTCAGGTTAAAAGCAGCCTGCCAGTCATCATCGGTAAAATCGTCGAAATTTCCCGGAGGCGGACCGCCGGCATTTATCACCAGCCCGTCAATACGTTCAAATGCTTGTGCCACTTCATTCACCCAGTTTTCAATGGATTGTGCATCTGAAGCATCGAAGACCGATGCATGAACGGTAGCATTTGTTTCCGACCTTAATTTCTCTGCAGCAGCTTCCACTTCACTTTTTGTACGGCTGGCTAAACAAACCGTGGCCCCGTTTTTAGCCAGTTCGCTGGCAATGCCAAATCCCAACCCCTTGCTGGAAGCGGCTATCATAAATACTTTTCCATCAACTTGTAAATCCATAATTTATAAAATTTCAATCAGCAAAAGTCAAATAACAAATAAATTCAAAATATCAATTTCTAAATAAATCAAACAATTTTCAACTAATTAGTTCAAATTTCAATTAAAGCAAACTTATTTTACTGGTTTTGAAAATTGTAAAATTGAAAATTGGTTTTTATTTGTTTTTTGCTATTTGATTTTTGGTGCTTCACTTTTCATCAGTGCATATGTTGCAAACGATGCCAGCCAGTGTGCTCCGGCATATTCACCTGAGTCCATTTTTTCGTAACTGTAGTTGAAATGTTCCATGCCAAGTTCAATCATTTTTTGGTTCTCAAGCGAATATCCCATTTCAAACAGACACCAGGCGCGGCTGAAATTTAATCCGTCGAGGTGGGCCAGTTTGCCATCACTGCGGTCGGTTACTTCAGCAGGTTGTAAATATTTTTCAGGATTTTTTTCGAACCCGGGCAGGAATTTTTTCAGCCATTTTTTGAACTCTTTTTCAGGCAAAATTTTTTGCATCAAAACAGCTTCCTGCAAACAAGGCGAAATAAAATCGAAGCCGCCCGGTTCCCAGGTGAGCGGGCATTCCCGGTCATTCAAAAAATATTCTTTCGCTTTTTCTTCAATTTTTTGCGCCAGAACCTCGTCGTATTTTTTTGCGTAATCGTAGGCAAACGACATCCCAAAAGCAATGTTGGTGTGCTCGCCCACACGAATGGGATAAATGAGTTTGTTGAGAAATTCGATGAATTTTTCGGAAATTAATTCAACAAGCGGTTTCAGGTTTTTGTGTAGTTCTCTGGCTTCCGGAGTATCCCATTCCAGCAAAGCTTCGTCGAGCTTTAACAGCCACGCCCAGCCGTATGTCCGTTCGAAGTCTTTGTTGTGTTCATCATCGAAATATTCCACTTCTTTCAAAATATTTTCTTTGGTAATATTCGTTTTCAGTTTTTGAAGAATTTCATCATGAAATTCAAATTCAGGAAAAGTTTTTAAAATAGTCACCAATGTCCAGTGTCCGTGAACTGAAGAGTGCCAGTCGAAACATCCGTAAAACGCCGGGTGCAATTCCCGCGGTGGCGCCAGGTAACTGTCGTCGCCCAAAACCTGCCCCAATTTGTTGGGATATTCCTGATTGATACATTCAAAGGCAAAATGATACAGGTAGCCGGCTTTTTCTTTATCGAAATTCAGCGAGTTGATAGTTATATTTTGGGCTTGCACACCGAAATAAAGAGGGAATAAAACGAGAAAAAAATACCTTTTCATACATTTGTTTTTTGCAAAATACAATATTAATGATGAATCTGTTTTATTATCTTATTTTTTTGAAAAAACTAAAAAGTGAATTATACTTTTCGCAATTTCCATTTACCCTTTCTGAAAATGATATACGCAACCACTGCAAGTAAACTTTCTGCAGAAACAATAGCCATACTTGCACCAGTTAGCCCCATTTCCAGTTTAATTGCCAGGAACCAGGCAAGGGGTATTTCAATTAACCAGAAGCAAATGAAATTTATTTTGGTTGGGGTAAATGTGTCGCCGCTACCGTTAAATCCCTGAACCAGAGCCATACCCAGGGCGTATAAAGGAAAGCCGAAACTTACTATGCGAAGGGCATGTACTCCGAAGTCGAGCACAACAGCATCATTAATAAAAAGGTTGATAAAAAAACCGGGGAATAGTACCAGAATCAAACCAATTATTCCCATGAAGGCCATATTTACATAGCCTGTAATCCAAACTGATTTTTCTGCTCTGGCAGGGTACTTTGCCCCCAGGTTTTGTCCTACCAGGGTTGAGGCGGCATTGCTCAGTCCCCAGGCAGGAAGAAGTGCGAAGAGAATAATCCGGATAGCAATCGTATATCCGGCCAGCGCCTCGGGCCCGCTTACAGCAATAATTCGCACCAGAAAAATCCAGCTTGAAGTGGCAATCAGGTTTTGCAAAATTCCGCCACCGGAAATTTGGAGTAGTTCGAGCATCACAGAAAATTTTACTTTGATACTTTTCCAGTAAAGTTTAATTCTGTGATTCCCCCTGAAGAGCAGATAAAACTGATAGATAACGGCCAATCCGCGGCCAATGGTGGTGGCAATGGCCGCGCCTGCCAAACCCAGTTCGGGGAACGGACCAATTCCAAAAATAAGGAGTGGATCGAGCACCAGGTTTATTATGTTTGCGAACCAGACCACACGCATAGAGATGGCTGCATCGCCCGAGCTCCGAAAAACGGCATTGATGATAAAAAGCAGCATTACCACTGCATTTCCGCCAAACATTATGGCCGGGTAAAGCGCACCCTCTTTTGCCATTGTTTCGGTAGCGCCCATTAACAGTAGAAATTCTTTGGCAAATAAAATTCCCGGTATGGCAATAATTAATGATACAAAAACACCCACCAGAATTGCCTGAAAAGCTACAACTCCAGCCTCCTTTTTTCGTTTTTCGCCAATGCGGCGCGCTACAATGGCCGTGGTAGCCATACTTAGCCCTGAACCAACGGCATAAACAATTGTCATTACCGATTCGGTAATTCCTACTGTAGCAACAGCGCCTGCACCAAGTTTTGAAACGAAAAAAATATCGACCACTGCAAAAACCGATTCCATCAGCATTTCAAGCACCATGGGAACGGCCAGAATAAAAATGGCATGCCCGAGCTTTGTTTCAGTGAAATCCCGCTCTGTTCCGGCTATTGCTTTCTTTATGTCTTTCCAGAGTGGTTTTAATTTGGATGAATAAGTGCTGAATCGAGCCAAATATCCTGAATTTTGTTTCATGCCTTTGTTACATGTTACTTATGCTAAATTTTGAAATCGGAAAGGGTAAATATTACTTTCAGGAACCAGAATAGAGCGGCACAGAGAAACTGAAGGTACTTCCTTCTCCTTCGGAACTGGAAAACCACAGACTGCCTCCGTTTCGTTCAGCCAGATCTTTGCTAAGCATGAGCCCCAACCCGGAACCTTTCTCTTTCTTTGTGCCTTCTGTCTGGTAATTTCCTTTTAATAAGGTAGTCTGTGCAGTGGGTGGAATGCCAACGCCTGTGTCGCTAACCGAAATAACTGCCTTGCCGTTTCCGGATTTTGTTTTGATGAAAATTTTTCCGTCGCTATGCGTGAATTTGATGGCGTTGTTCAGCAAATTGCGAATGACCGTTTCAAGAAGCACTTTATCGGCCCAAACCTGCATGTCATGGCCATTCTGAAAATCGATACCAATGGATTTCTTCTGCGAAAAATGCATAGCCATTGCCACCGACTCTTCAATGGTTTTATTCAAAGAAACAACTTCAGGGTCGGTTTCCAGTTTTCCCAGGTTCGATTTGGCCCAAACCAGCAGGTTCTCCAACATGTTAAAGGATGCGGCAATAACGGGTTTGTATTTTTTCAGCAAATCGCGGTAATTCATGCCGTGGTCTTCTTCCACTAATATATCCACCATGCTGTTCAGTGTTCCTAACGGACTGCGCAAATCGTGAGCAACTATAGAGAAAATTCTGTCTTTTGCCATGTTGGCTTCCTGAAGCGCTGCTTTTCTTTTTTTTAGCTTGAAGTTGAAATACAACATGGCAATGAGCCAGGCCACGATTAAAAATACGGCTGCCAGCATAAAATAGATGGTTCGTTGTTTGAGCAAATTTTCGCTTTTTAGCCGCGAGTTTTCCATTTCCTTTAGTTGGTAATCGTAGGCCAAATCCATGATATTGTATTGAATGGCAATCCTTTCCTTGTAAATTTCATCTTTCACTTTCATTGAGCTCTTCATCATTTCCAGAGCCTGAATATGGTCGCCCAATTTTTCATAAAAACCGGCCAGTTGACTGTAGTTCATTTGGGCCAGTTCCTTGTATTGTCCTGTTTCTGAAATTTCAAGGCTTTCCATACCGGTTGCCAGGGCCAGTTCCCAATCGTTCAGTGCATGATAATTTTGCGCCAGGTAGTACAGTGCATTTGCCTCGCGGTGCTTGTTTCTGGTTTTACGGCTATCCTCAACCGCATCGATAAAAGTGGTTTGTGCCCGCATCAGGTCACCGGTTTGCTGATAGCATTCACCTATTCTTATTTTGCTAAGGCAAACTCCGTTAATGTCATTGACCCTGGCGTAACCATCCCTGGCTTTTGAAAGTAAATCCAGGGCGGTGTCGGTATCTCCTTTTCGCAGGGAATGGGTACCCAGGTTCAGCCATGTGTATGCTGCTCCCACCGGGTGGTTCGATTCAGGTATAAGTTCTTCTGCCCGTTTAAAATATTTCAGTGCGTTTTCATGGTTATCCCAGTCGTGGTAAACGAGGCCAATGTTGTTTAAAAGCACAATATTGAGGTCGGGCAGAATATTTTCCGTTTCATTCAGGTGGAGCGCTTCAAAAAATAATTCGAGCGCTTTTTCGTAACTGGCCAGGCCCCACAATATGGCTCCTTTTGAATTATATACCGAAATCATGTACCGGAGTTCATTCAATTCTTCAAAAAGGGTTTGTGCTTTTTGGATGTGCATAAGTCCTTCGAGGTACATACCCTGTCGCCACCAGGCCAGTGCAGTTCTCCACTCGGTAAGTGCAATGTCCTTCTTATGCTGTTCAGGATGGAAGGTGTTCAGTGCTTTTTCCAGATACCATAGTGCGCTGTCTAATTCTTCCATCCGGTAAAAAGCGTACCCTTGTTCATAAAGTGCCTGTCCCAGCGATTCGATATTTTTCTTTTGATGAAAATAGTGTGTGGCTTTCTTTAGTGCCGGCAAGCCATTTTTGGGCTCTCCCTTTTCATTAAAAGCCTTGCCAGTCAGTAAATTGGCTTTGGCATCCGCTTCTTTATCGTTCAGCGATTGGGCAAGTTGAAGCGCCTGGCTTGCAAGTTCAATAGTCTTTTCGGGAGAATCTTCGAGTAGTCTTCCCCCCTTCTCAATTAACCTCTCAATTGTTGCTTTTGTTTCGGTTTCTTCTGCACTAAAAAAGGCAAAAGCAGATATGTTAATTGATAAAAAAAATACTATTAGAGTGAAAAATTTCATGCATTAGTTTAACTACGTAAAAATAGATAAACTTTTGTGAAATAAAAATAAGAAGTAGCTAAAAAAATGGTATCAGCACCTGGGCAGGGCATCCAGTTTCGCAAGGCCTCCCGTCGAGGTTTCGCGGTAATGGCTTTGAAGATCGATTCCGGTTTTGTACATGGTTTCTACTACCTCGTCGAAACTGATGCGGTGTCTTCCGTCCGACATCAATGCATAGGTATTGTGCGAAACAGCCCTCTCGGCAGCAAACGCATTTCGCTCGATGCAGGGAATTTGCACCAGTCCGGCAACCGGGTCGCATGTCAGGCCCAGATGATGTTCCAGTCCCATTTCGGCCGAATATTCAATCTGGTAAATGGTTCCTCCCATCAGTTGTGTGGCCGCTGCCGAAGCCATGGCGCAGGCTGTGCCCACCTCACCCTGACAGCCCACTTCGGCACCCGAAATGGATGCATTGGTTTTTACAATATTTCCGATAAGTCCGGCGGTTGCCAATGCCCTGATGATGGCGCCTTTTTCCACTTTATACACTTTTTTGAAATAAAAAAGAACCGCAGGCAATACGCCGCTGGCGCCGCAGGTTGGGGCTGCCACAATTTCACCGCCTGCTGCATTTTCTTCAGAAACCGCCAGCGCATAGGAGAAAAGCTGCGAGCGCCGCTTGAAAGGTGTGGCAAAATTCTGACCTTTGATAAAAAACGACTGGGCCTTGCGGGGGAGTTTCAAACCTCCGGGCAGCACGCCTTCTTTGTTTAGTCCGTTTTTAATAGAAGCCTCCATAGTTTGCCATATTTCTTCCAGAAAGTCGGTTACATCCGGCGGTTCAAATTCAAAAACATATTCCCAAAACTGGTTTCCATTGCGGTTACACCAGTCGAGAATTTCTGCCATTTTACGGTGCGGATATATTTCGGTTGTTTCGGTTTTGGTGAAGTCGTCGGTAATGGTGCCGCCACCTGTGCTGTAAACCGTCCATTCATCAATCAATTCATTTTTTTTGTTCCAGGCCGAAAGTTTCATGGCATTGGGGTGGCGTGGAAGAAAAGTTTCCGGCTCCCAGGCAATGGAAAGCTCACGGTCCCAAAACGTATCTTCAATCACCTTATCGGTGAGATGCCCTTTGCCTGTAGCCGCCAGGCTTCCGTACAGAATAACCTCAAACCGGCTGGCTCCGGGATTTCTGGCTTTGAATTTTTCTGCCGCCTTTTTTGGCCCCATGGTATGACTGCTCGATGGCCCGTGTCCTTTCCTGTAAATCTCTTTAATCGATTCCATGCCTGCACTTGTTATTTGGGGCGAATTTAGAATCTTTCGCTGAAACAGGCATATTTCAGGTGCGATTTTGTATTTTTATGGCGAATTAAAAACTTTTATGCTTTATGTTTGCCGTTTGTCGGATGTAAAATAATTTAATATGAACTACTTAGGTATTTTTTTTCTGTTTGTGTTCTCTATTTCAGCATGTACCAGCGAAACCAAAAGTAAAATCGATATGCCTTATTCAAAATCCAACTTTGAGGGAGTAATTAACGGGAAAACCACGCGTATGTTTACCATGGAGAATGAAAACGGGATGGTGGTAACACTCACCAATTACGGGGCAAAAATTATTTCAGTTTATGTTGCTGATAAAAAAGGAAATTTTGACGATGTGTTGCTGGGGTTTAATTCAATAGATGACTACCAGCAATATGGCGCCAGTCATGGTGCTGTGGTAGGGCCGTTTGCCAATCGTATTGCCAACGCACGGTTTTCCATCAACGGCGAAACCTATCAGTTGCCGGTAAACAACGGGGATGCCTGCTTACATTCGGGACCCGACAGCTGGTACCGTAAGGTTTGGGACTATGAGAAAAAGGGGAATGTGACTACCTTTATGCTCGAAAGCCCGGATGGAGAATTTGGGTTTCCGGGAAATAAGAAAGCAAAAGTAACCTATACGCTAACTGACGATAATGAACTAAAAATTGATTATGAAGTTACAACCGACAAGGCCACCCACATCAACCTGACCAATCACAGTTATTTTAATTTGAGGGGAGAAGGGAACGGCGATATTTCAGATCATGTGCTGGTAATAAACGCAGACAAATCCACCCCGGTGGTTGACGAAAGTATGATTCCTACCGGCGAAATTGTGGAGATCAGGGGTACAGCGCTCGATTTTACTGCTCCGCACACCATTGGCGACCGAATCGACGACGACCATCCTCAACTCCGGTTTGGATCAGGTTACGATTTCAATTACGTGATAAACAAAGAACCCGCAGAGCTGGCTTTTGCTGCCAGTGCTTACGAACCCGAAAGCGGAAGATATATGGAAGTATTTACAACCGAACCCGGAGTTCAGCTTTACACGGGAAACCATCTGCGCGGAAATGAAATTGGCAACAGTGGAAAAGCTTACGGCGCCCGAACCGGGTTTTGCCTCGAAACCCAGCATTTCCCCGACAGCCCGAACCAGCCCGGTTTCCCCTCTACTTTACTTCTACCCGACGATGTTTACAGGTCAACCACCATTTATAAGTTTTCAGTGAAGGAGTGATTATCTTCATCTTCAGGTAAGAATTTTTTATAATTTAGCTCAAAAATGTATCTATGTTTTAAGAACTGCCCAAAAGGGAATTTATGCAAAAAAAAGTAGTGGTTATTACCGGCGCATCCTCAGGAATAGGAAAAGCACTTGCCGAAAAATACGCAGGCGAAGGTTGGAATGTGGTGATTGCTGCACGCCGTGAGGATCGTTTGGCAAAATTATCCGATAAGCTGGGAAACGAAAATGTGCAGTCGGTAAAAACGGATATTACGCAGGAGGCAGATTGTAAAAGGTTGGTTGATAAAGCTGTAGAGAGATTCGGACAAATCGATGTATTGATCAACAATGCGGGAATTTCTATGCGGGCACTGTTTCATAAAACCGACATGAAGGTGATGCAGCAGTTGATGGATGTCAATTTCTGGGGAACCGTTTTCTGTACAAAGTATGCTCTGCCTCACCTGCTAAAGACCAAAGGTTCGCTGGTAGGGGTTATTTCAGTTGGCGGATATGTAGGCCTTCCGGGGCGAAGTGGTTATTCGGCATCTAAATTTGCCGTGCGCGGCTTTTTGAATACCGTTCGGGTTGAAAACCTGAAAACCGGCCTCCATGTTTTGGTGGTAGCGCCCGGGTTTACTGCCTCCGAAATACGGAAATCGGCGCTGGTGGCCAATGGCGAACAGCAGGGCGATACCCCTCGAAACGAAGACAAAATGATGTCGGCGGAAGCATGTGCGGCCCATATTTTTAAAGCCGTTAAAAAACGCAACCGGGAACTCATACTCACCTTTCTCGAAGGAAAGTTTACCGTGTTTCTCTCGAAATTTGTCCCCGGCTTTGTGGAGAAGATGTCGTACAGAATGTTTGCCAAAGAACCCGATTCGCCGTTTAAGTAGGTAATATTTTTAAGTAGCATAAATCATTAACAATTCAGAATTAGGATATGAAAGAATTAACAATAGGAACGCGCGTGGAACATCCCCGCTATGGAGAAGGAATCATTAGCAAAGACAAGCTTACCGCCTGGGAAATATTCTTTGAAAAAGGCGGAAAAATTGAAATAACCAAACGGAATACCGATTTAAGTGTTTTGGAAATGGCCGAAGATTTAGCGCCTAAAAAAGGGCTTACCATCTCCGAAGTTGAAAATGTGATAAAATATGTGCTCGACCAATACGGAGCACTTAACGCAACAGTGCCGCTCGGAGAAAAATGGAAAGGCGGAACCATGCTTCTCCAGCCGGCCAATCCCGAACTGAAACCCAAAGAAATTCCTGTAGAGGCATTTTTTCATAAAATAGTGATGCTGCGCGACCGACTGCGCGTGCTCGAGCAAAACATTAACAGCCATAACGTTCTTACCGATGAGGAAAAAATAAACCTTCAGCAGTACATTACCCGTATTTATGGTTCGCTTACTACATTTAATGTGTTGTTTGCCGAGAAGGAACATTTTTTTGTTGGCGCTAAATCAAAATAAAATGAAATCTACACTTCTGGTTTTAGCTTCGTTGTTAATGACAGTAACTCTGTTTGCACAGGATAAAGTTTTAAAAGTGTGGCCAAACGGAGCGCCCAACCATAACGGCATGGACGAGCCCGAGGAGAAGTACGACGGAGTGAGGGTTCGTAATGTTTCGGAGGCCGAAATGTACGTTTACCTCCCCGAACAAGAAAAGAACACCGGCGCCGCTGTGGTGATTTGTCCCGGTGGCGGCTACTGGATAGAAGCCATGGACCACGAAGGATATGCCATTGCCGAATGGCTGAAAGAAAAAGGTATAGCCGGTATTGTGCTGAAATACCGCTTGCCGTATGGCCACCACCATATTCCCTCGGGCGATGCACGGCAGGCTATCCGCATTGTGCGACATCATGCCGGTGAGTGGGGAATAGACCCCGGTAAAATCGGCATTGCCGGTTCCTCGGCAGGCGGGCATCTGGCATCCACAGTGGGTACCCGTTTCGATTATGGTAATCCGGAAAGTAAAGACCCGCTGGAGAAGCTGAGCAGCCGGCCCGATTTCATGTTGCTGCTTTACCCGGTAATCACTTTTCGTGAGGAGTTTGGCCACATGGGATCGCGCAAAAACCTCATTGGCGAAGGAAACGACTGGAAACTGGTTGAGAAATATTCCAACGAATTGCATGTAACAGCGGAAACCTCACCCACTTTTCTTGTTCTGGCCGACGATGACAAAACAGTAGTGCCCCGAAATTCGGTAGAGTTTTACCTGGCACTGAAAGAAAACAACGTTCCTGCCGAAATGCATATTTTTGCCGAAGGAGGCCACGGATTTGGCATGAACAAAAAAAACCTGCCGGTTGACCAGTGGCCCGAGCTGTTTTATAACTGGCTGAAATCGATAAAAATAATTGAATGATGCAACCCACTCATCCGCTAAAGGTTCTAAAATATTGCCCTAAATGT
>Ga0334900_1003784_pt1 | contig 11287 bp, 9 predicted proteins | sample GraSluR3_MG_2_FD_207231 | JGI IMG/M metagenome (GOLD analysis project Ga0334900, IMG submission 207231) | Sludge microbial communities from methane-producing bioreactor in Wageningen University, Netherlands - Granular Sludge_31_08-R3 | ecosystem: Engineered > Bioreactor > Anaerobic > Unclassified...
ATGCCGATATTGAACCGGTATACCTGTTCAGCGATATCGGAAAAAGAATCTATCGTCATACCCTCAGTTATTTGATAGCCTATGCGAGTGAAAAGCTTTTCCCCGAGCGCCGGTTGGTAGTCGGTCATTCGTTGGGAGATGGTTTCTACTATACCTATGATGGCATGTATGCATTGGATCCTATGGATGTGCAACTCCTGGCCGATATGATGGAAAAATTGGTTGGGGAGAATCTCGCCATACATCAGGGAACCGTTTCCTACACACAAGCTATCTCCCACTTCAGGAACAAAGGGTATTCGGCTACCGAGAAGCTTCTCTCCTATCGGAATGATCCGACTTTGGAGCTCTATCGCTGTGGAAAGTTCATGGATATCACCTATGAACCTCTTCTTCCTTCAACGGGATTGTTGGATGTGTGGGAGCTCAAACCGTATGGGGACCGGGGAATGCTGCTGCGTTACCCACTATCGAAAGATTTCCTTCATATCGCAAAATTCCGTGATAATCCTTTGCTCTTTTCGGTTTTTCGTGAGAACAAGATTTGGGGAAGTATCCTGAAAGTCAATTGTCTTGGAGAGATGAATGCAATTTGTGGGACTCACGAGATATTCACATTCATACGGATGAACGAGGATTTGCAACATCGAAGGATTGCTCAGATTGCCGATCTGGTGGGTGCCAAAGGAACTGTGAAGGTAGTCTTCATCGCCGGACCCTCTTCATCCGGAAAAACTACGTTCGCAATTCGTCTTGCGATCCAATTGCGGTTGTTGGGGTATAATCCGATTCAAATTTCCCTCGACAATTACTATAGGCCGAAAGACCAAGCTCCTTTGGATGCGGATGGAAAGCCCGATCTGGAGATACTTGAGGCACTCGACCTTGCACTATTCAGGGAAAATCTCAAGAACCTCTATGCTGGTGAAGTGGTGGATCTACCAAAATTCGATTTCAAGGATAATGGCAGGCGCTATTATGAAGGGAGACCCATATCCCTAAAGGACAATACCATTTTGGTGATCGAGGGAATCCATGGATTGAATCCCAGTCTGATTCCCGATATCGATCGGGCGACCACATTCAAGATTTACATTTCGGCTTTGACGCAGTTGAATCTGGACGACCACAACAGGATCTCCACTACCGACAATCGTATCCTTCGGAGGATTGTGAGGGACAACCGTACCAGGAGCACTTCGGCACAACAGACTCTTGAGATGTGGCCTTCTGTGGAACGTGGTGAAACCCACCATATCTTTCCATTCCAAAATGAGGCGGATATCATGATCAACAGTGCCTTGGAATATGAGTTGCCTGTCTTGAAACCGTACGCGGAGCCATTGTTGAAGACGGTAAAACCTGAAGCGTACGAAGCGTATCCCACAGCCCGTCGATTATTGGGATTTCTGGAGAATGTCTATCCAATTCCTGCCGATATGGTTCCGAGCGACTCGCTGCTTCGCGAATTCATCGGAGGCAGCGAGTTCCATACGGAGTGTCATTGATGCCAAGCATCAGACATTATAGATGTGCTTGTATTCGTCGAACAGTTGCTGGACCTTGAACTGGCACTTTCCACATACCGTACCGAAACCGGTGATTTCACGCAGTTCGTCAAGGGTGGTGGCTTCCTTGTTCTTCACCAGATCCTCTATACGTTGGTCGGTGACGTTCTTGCATTCGCAGATGACTTTGGCCACTTGCTTTCTATAGGGGTTTTCGCGCCCTTGTTTCGCAAGATAATCGTCGATTGCGGCTCGAAGGGCTTTGTCACCCAACACCGAGCAGTGGAATTTGTGTTGTGGCAATCCCCCAAGTCTATCCGTGATCATTGATGGAGTCAGGTTGTAGGCTTCCTCCAAGGTCATTCCTATGGCCATTTCAGACATCATCGAGGTGCTGGCGATAGCGCTCGCACAACCATACGTCTGCCATTTGAGATCGGTGATCGTGTCGTTCTCGACAACAATTCCGACCTTCATCTGGTCTCCACAGGCCATGGAACCAACCAGGCCTTCTCCATCGGGAGAGAATGCTTCATCCTCCCAGATGTTCTTGGGGTGCATGAAGTGTTCCTTGACCGTATCCGTATATACCCAAACAGATGTATTGTTACTCATCTTGTTGAAATCTCCCTTAGCCGCTTGATGATTGGCGGTAATTTTTCCAAAACATAATCGATTTCCTCGGTGGTGTTGAATCGTCCGAGACTGAACCTAATCGATCCATGGGCGAGTTCAACGTCCAGTCCGCTGGCAAGGAGCACATACGATGGCTCCAAACTTCCTGTAGCACATGCCGATCCTGTGGATACCGCAATACCTTCAAAATCAAGCATGAGAAGAATCGATTCACCTTCAGCTCCTGCGAACGAGACATTCAAAGTTCCCGGCAGGCAATCGGTCGGATGGCCGTTCACCACCACATTGGGAATTCGTTCCTGCAATCCCAGGCGCAACTTCTCCCGCAATTGCCACAACAATTTCCGTTCTTCCTGTGAAGAACCGGTCACCAATTTTGCGGCTGCCCCCATCCCGATGATCGCGGCATTGTTGTAGGTTCCCGCTCTCTTTCCATCCTCTTGATGGCCTCCTTTCACAAATGCGTCGAAAGGAGCTCCCTTACGGACGTAGAGTGCACCAACTCCCTTTGGGCCATAGAATTTATGTGCCGCAAGGCTTAGATAATCGACTCCCCAAGCTTTCACATCGACGTCCATTTTCCCAATCGCCTGCACCGCATCGGTGTGCATGAGCGCTCCGGCCTCATGTGCCATCTTGGTCAACAAGGGGATATCCTGGATGGTTCCGGTTTCATTGTTTCCGGCCATTATCGAGACCAGCAGGACATCGGGTCCCAGAAGTTTCCGATAGGCATCGATGTTGATCTTTCCCGTTTTGTCCACTGGAACATAATCGATCCGATAGCCCCGTTTCACCAGATATCGGCAGGTTTCTATGATTGCGGGATGTTCAATGGTGGAGGTGACGATTCGTTTCCTCTTCGCACCATCGTCCACCATTTCCCGTGCTTGGGCGAATACGGCATTATCCGATTCAGAGCCTCCGCTGGTGAAAATGATTTCCGACGGTGTCGCACCAATCATTTCGGCTACGGCTGCACGCGCTTTTTCTATTGCTACGAAAGCTTCCCTTCCGAAGCCATGCATGCTCGATGCGTTGCCGAACAATCCATAATTGTCTTGCACCACTTCAATGACTTCCGGAGCCATTTGTGTGGTCGCATTGTTATCCAAATATACTGTTTTCATGTACCTTCTCTCTTTACAACATACGGGTCGCACACCCGTGGGGTCAAGTCATTCGATCCTAATGAGAGAGGGCGGCGGAGTCTTCTTCATCTTCTCCATCGGAGCGGAGTCCACTCCGGATGTAATGGATTTGCCGATGGATGGCAAATCTCAGGTGTCGCTGTTTAGCCCATTGCACATAGGCACAAGATTCTGGTAGATATGATGCAAACATGGCTTTGAACCGGGTCACGCGTCTACATCGCAACTCCTTTTCAAGCCGTTCGAAATAGATGTTGCACTGGTGGGTCTTGGGATCGTAGTGTTCACAATACGAATCGAGATCATACACTACGGTATTGCCTGTTATCGTCTTCTCATGGCAACAAAGGCCACAACGCAAACACTTGTCTTCCCATGATTTCGACGCCATGCGCATCCGATTACTCCCCCCTACGCAACTGCTCGAGACGATTGGCAGTCTGCATATCCAAAGCAGGGTGTACCAGTACCGGTGTAACCGAGATATATCCTTCTTCCAACAAGCGGTAGTCCGTTTCAAGTTCGGAGTGCTTCAATTCCGGCGGCACATCGGTACGGAGTGTCAATGTCACTTCGTCACCGATACCCACACCGTTTTCATCCAATTCGGTATCGCCATAGGCCAATCCGATTTTGGTTGAGGAGGCATCATAACTGGTGGATCGTCCACCTGAACTTCGTTCCACAACGTCGAAATACTCCAGCTGGCCAATCATCCCAACTTTCCACTCTCCATTGGGCTGGGGTGGTACATTGATGTTGAGCAACACTTCCCTTGTGCACAACGGGAGGAATGTCTCAAGGTGTTGCGCAAGGAAGGTCGCCGCTTCGACAAAAGGATATCGAGTGGCATGTCTATCCATTCTGGCTGAGATTGCAATTGCGGGAATCCCACGTAATGCCGCTTCACTGGCCGCTCCTACTGTACCGGAGTAAAGAATGTCCGTGCTTGCATTATACCCATGGTTAATACCTGAGATCACCACGTCGGGTTTCACTGGCAATGCGTTTCCATTCAATCCATAGAGTATGCAATCGGCAGGGGTGCCGCTGCAATGGTAGTGGCGCGAATCATATCTGATGAACCGAATCTTTCCCTTGAGTGTCATGGCATGCGATTGGGCACTTCGTTGATCGGAGGGAGCACACACCCATACCTCATGCCCGGCTTCGAGCAAGACTGTCTCCAGTGTGGTGATTCCGGCGGACTGGTATCCGTCATCGTTGGTCAGCAATATGATCATTTCATGAATGAGTCTATCTTTAGGCTCTCCACAGGTTGATAAGGAATCCACGTGGGTCTGAAACCGAAGATGTGCTCGTACTCCTCCATTCTAGCGGTATACAGATCCAACGATTCCCGGGACAACAATACGAATATGGTTCCACTTGATCCGGTGGTGACCATCGTTGCACCAAGGCACCCGTTAATTTCCAAGGCCCGCTTTGTGAGCCAATCGATTTCGGGGCAGGTCACTTCGAATACATCCCGTAATCCGGCCTGTACCCTGCTAAGGACCTTACCATACAACACCATATCCTTTTGTGCAAGCAGACGGGCTCCTTCACGTGCGAGTCGACTTTCGGAGAGCACGTAGAGACATATCCTCTTCTCTTCCTCACTCAATAGCCCGACAGTTTCCTTCACTTCCTGTTCGGTCACATCCCGCACCAGTCCTCCCGGAAATACTTGTCGAAACCGTTCGAATGCAGCCTTGCTCTCTTTTCTTCGTATTTCAAGTTCTTCCCGCAAGGCATGGGGAGATATCTTGCTCTCAACAATCATTTGTACCAATGATGTATCGTCTTTCGGTAGGGGAATCCTCTCATATGTAAGGTGGTGCACATCGTAGAGAAGGAGTGAGGAACCATCCACTTGAAGCATGGCCAACAAGATGATCAATCGGCATTCCTCTCCGATGAAGCTGGTGATCGCCGAGTAGCCGATGGCTGGACAATCCTCAAGCTTCAGTTCCCGATGATATACTTCCCTCAAGGCTATTGTGGTTCCCAGGGCCATGGCGGAATCGACCATTCCTCCCTCTTTTTCCAAGAGATTGCCCGAGAAGGTCAGATTGAAGCCTCCTATTGTGAATCCACGGGCATTGAGTATGGATACCACTCCTTTGATGATGTTTGCCCAACGGTCTTCCCGTCTATATTTGATATTCTGAAGGTTGAATCGTTTCCGATCCTTCATTGGGGCCATGAATAGTCTGACGCTTTGATCTGATCGCGGCGAAATCGCCACCTGCAATGATGTCGTAGCGGCTCCACAGAGCGTATGTCCCTTGCAATAATCGGCGAATTCTCCCAAGAATGTCAGGATTCCCGGAATCGTCACCAAGGCTTTGGGCTTGTCATCATGTTCCTGTACATGGAGCTCCGTTATTGTCTTCATATGGTCCTTTATGCATCAATCTTAGGCCAATACCAAGGAGAATGCAATAAAAAACCGCTTCTTGTCCAGAAGCGGCATGGTCGGAAAAGCAGGTCCTACTTGTCTGAAAGTCCGTACTTTTTCTTGAATCTCTCCACACGTCCTGTGGTATCGACAAGCTTCTGTGTACCGGTGAAGAACGGGTGGCAAGCGCTGCAAATTTCAATATCGAGGTTCTTGACAGTCGACTTGGTCTCAAACGTATTTCCACATGCGCAGGTCACTTTTGTCAATTCATACCTGGGATGGATTCCCTCTTTCATACCTATATCCTCCAAATTCTATGCTGCTACCCTCTGCTACGGTCATGCCTTGACAGAGGGACGACTTCTTTTCAACATCCGATCACATTGCCGATGTGTTCATGGACCGGAGAAACGCCTCATTATTCTTTGTTTTTCTCATTTTGTCAATGAGCAACTCTGTCATCTCGATATCTTCCATGGGGTTGATCGCGTTCCTGAGTGCCCAAATCTTCGCAGCTTCTTCCTGCGTAAGCAACAGGTCCTCACGACGAGTACCCGATTTCTTGATATTGATCGCAGGGTACAGTCGTCTCTCGGCCATCCTGCGGTCCAATACGATTTCATTGTTGCCCGTTCCCTTGAATTCCTCGAATATCACTTCATCCATCCTGGAACCGGTTTCTATAAGGGCAGAGGCTATGATGGTGAGGCTTCCGCCATGTTCAATATTCCTTGCCGCCCCCAAAAATCGTTTCGGTTTGTGCAAGGCATTGGAATCGACACCACCCGAGAGGATTTTCCCAGATGCGGGAACCGTCTGGTTATATGCCCTGGCAAGACGTGTGATGTTGTCCAAGAGGATCACGACATCGCGTTTATGTTCGACCAATCGCTTTGCCTTCTCTATCACCATTTCCGCCACCGATACGTGTCGGGATGCTTGTTCATCAAATGTGGATGCGATGACTTCGCCCTTTACCGTTCGACGCATGTCGGTCACCTCTTCGGGTCTTTCATCGATGAGCAGGACCATGAGATAGACTTCGGGGTGATTCGCGCTGATCGCATTGGCGATCTTTTGCATCAGGATGGTTTTTCCTGCCCTGGGGGGTGCGACGATGAGGCTTCTCTGTCCTTTTCCGATTGGGCAGAAGAGGTTGATGATTCTTGTGGAAATATCCTCCTCGGCCGATTCCAAGTTGAGTCTTGTATCGGGATAGAGGGGGGTCAAGGAGTCGAATCCAGCACGGGCGCGCGCAGCTTCGGGAGGATCGTGGTTGATGGATTGCACTTTGATCATCGCGAAATAACGTTCGGCATCCCTCGGTGGACGAATCTGTCCTTCGACGGTATCTCCCGTCTTGAGACTGAGCATTTTTATTTGGGAGATGGAGACATAGATATCTTCAGGTCCACTCAGATAGTTGTTCTGGGGAGAACGGAGGAAACCGTATCCATCGGGCAACACTTCCAAAGCCCCATAGGCCATGATCACTCCACCTGCCGCAGTGTGTGCCTTGAGAATCTCAACGATCAACTCCTGTCTTCTGAGGTCCATGATGACTTCTTGTGGGATTCCCGCTTCAAGGGCCTTCTGGCGAAGTACCGGTAGTGTGGTCATGGTAAGTTCATTCACAGTAATTCGTGGAGCATTGGGATCTTCCACATAGATTTCGACAGGGATATCCTCTTGTTGGTTAGAACGGTTGTTCTGTCTATTGTGGCTGTTCTTTTGATAGTTTTGCTTTTGACGATTGTTCTGTTTTCCGTTCTGGTGATTCCTTGATTGCTGTCGTCCGTGCTGTTGGCCTTGATATGATTGGGTAGGCTGGGGAGGTACGGGCTTTGCAACAGGCTTTTCTTCCACGACCGGCTCTTGCACCGGTTCGGGCTGTTTCTTTCGGGGAGGACGTCCCCTCCGTTTTGGTGTGGAGCTTTTCTCGGCAACTTTCTCAGGACTCTTTTCCGAGGTATCCATCTTCTCCTCCTGTACTGAAGCTGACGAAGTTTTAATCTTCACCACCACTGGTGAAGAAGCTTCTCCATTCTTTCGTTTCACGACTCGTTTCGCAGCTTTCTGCAACACTGCGGATTCCGATTCATTCGTATCGGGAACCGCGAAAAGGTCGGGACCATTTTCATATTCTGATGTCATTGATAATCTCCAAAGAATCGAACCCACATGAGTCCGAACTTGATGTTCGCTGTATCTGTTTCGTTCTTAGTGTATGATTTCGCAGGAACTCTTTTATTGTTTGGATAGGAAAAAGGCAATCCCGCGGGATAGTTCAAATATATTGCCACGTGTTGACGATGTCAAGCAAGTCATCCCCTTTTAGGTGAAAGTAACCGAGTAATATGGCTGCCACAGCGGCGCGTCTCCGTACGGAACTCCTTCCATAGGAGCTGAATAGCACTTTCACTGCGATCGGATGGGTGGTCTTTGTGGCAAATCCCAACCAGACGGTTCCCACCGGTTTTTCATCCGTTCCTCCATCGGGTCCGGCGATTCCCGATATTGCAATGGACAAGTCTGAATCGGATCGTTCCAACAGTCCCCTGGCCATTTCGATGACGGTTTCCCCCGAGACGGCTCCATGTGTTGCGAGAGTTTTTAAACCTACACCCAACAAACGTTCCTTCGCAAGATTCGCATAACTCACAACAGAACCCCATAACCAGTTCGAACTGCCGGCTTTGTCGGTCATGAGTTTGCTTGCCAATCCACCGGTGCAGGATTCGGCCAAAGACAGGAGCATGTCTTGAGATGTAAGTTGTGTGGCCAACAAATCCATTACTTCTACGTCACCTTCGACCAACAAACCTTTGCCCAACAGGTGTGCGATGTCGTGGGCCATGGCTTTTCGGCTTTCTGCCGTCCCTCCGTTGAGATAGAGACTGATGCGATGCTCCTGTACCCTGGTTCCCCAAAGTATCGCATCCCGGGCACATGATTCGCACACCTCTTCGAGTTTGGATTCCGGTGTCAAGAAACAGGAATACTCATCTCTTCCGATTGAGCGTTTCCCGATCTTTTCGGCCAACTCAGGAAGTATCCTTCCATAGAACATTTCGTGCATTTCGATCGGAGGTCCCGGCATGGCATAGCACAGCACATCCTTACCCGAGCCTTTGATGTTCCCTGTAAATCCCGGTGCGGTACCTTTGGGATTGGGAATGATACGGAATCCTTCCGGTATGCAGACCTGACGAACATTGGCTCCGTTGATCCGGTCGCCTATGCGCTCGTACAACACACGGTATGCATCTTCATCGCGAACGAGGCGAACATGGGCAAGATCGGCAACCAATTGCCGGGTCATATCGTCACTGGTTGGGCCAAGGCCTCCAGTCAAGAGGAGGATGTCCGCATCTCTGACCATTTGTTCCAGAATGATGCCGAGCGATCCATCATCGGGTACGATGGTGATTCGATTGACTTCGTATCCGAGGTTGGTGAGTTCACGGGCGATGAGATTCGCATGCTTGTCGGCGATGATTCCCCGGGTAATCTCCGTACCTATGATACAGAGGGAGACTGTGGCATGCCCGTTGGCCATACTAGCGTTCCCTTCTCCAGCGTATGATTCGAAGGACGGCACCCATTGCCAACAAGCCTATGGAGGAATAGATTGCCAAGAACGCAAGGATATCGACATGTCGCGTATAGATCGTATGTTCCTGTTCTGTATAGACGGGAACATCGTAGATCTTCCAGCCTCTCTTGAAGGGTTCCATCGGATCCACCACTTGACCGGAGGGAAGTATGACTGCGGTCATCCCTGAGTTCGTTCCACGAACAGTCGATTTGCGGTTCTCCACCGAACGGAAGACTGCCAATGCGAGATGCTGCATTTCAGCCGATACGGCTCCAGACCAACTGTCATTGGTCATGTTCACGATCACATCGGCCCCATTGCGTACGAATCCAGCCGAAAGATATCCGAATACATCCTCAAAACAAATTGGTGTGGAGAATTTTACGCCTTCATCGGTTTCGAACACCACCGGATCATATCCCTTTTCCCACCAGTTGTAGTCATTTGCCAACAGAAGGTTGTACAACCATGGCATTTGTTTCTCGTAGGGGAAATGCTCCGTGAAAGGCACCAGATGTTGCTTGCGATAGGTGTTCTTGATCTCTCCACCTTCGAACATGATCACTGTGTTGTAATCTTTCCTGTTCCATGTACCGTCGGGATGCAAAGGTGGTGCATCCTCGTCATCCAATACCCCTTCAGGATTCCCGGTAAGCAATGGAACGGGAAGGGATTTCCCGAATGAGACGAATTCATCGACCAGTTCAGCCGTCTCTTCGTCCGTCTTGTAGGTCGTGTGCCAGTAGACCGATGGAACGAAGGCTGTTTCCGACCAAAGGATCATGTCGGGTTTTTCCTGCAGTGCTTGCAGGCTCATGGTTCTCAGATTGTTGAAATTTCTCTTGTAGGTTTGGTAGCCACCTTTCCAAGAGTCGGCGACGTGTTGGATTGTCGCCACACGCCAAGTCAACTCCGGCTCTTCGTCATTCCATTTCGCCAAGGAGATGAAACCGAACACAAAGACAAATAGCATCACCACTGCGTAAGAGATGATCGCAACTATGTACTTCCTCAAGAATTCGGTGAAGGGTTCGCGTGCAGCGGTGAACTGGTCCGCCACATATCTTCCCAATAAAGCTTGGGGAAGGATCATGATGAATGTGAGGCCCCATATACCTGAGAATTCGGCGATTTGGATAAACGGGAGGAATTGATAAGTGGCCGAGCTAATGGTTCCGTAGGGATATCCTGCGAACCAACTCTGGTTAAGATAGGCATATGCCACCCAGATGATCGATTGCACGAGAAATCCGTATTTCTTGAACCAACGGTCGGCGGCTTTCAATGCAGGAAACAGCATAACCATCTCTCCACCCTTGATGATGGGGACCAGCAGGATGGCTAGGGGGTGGAAAGTGGTGAGCCAATAGTTGAAACAGGTGTAGAAGGCGAAGCCGAAGAGGAATCCGTAGAACGGCACGGCAACCCATGAGGTTTTCCGGATAACCGCAAACAAGGGTATCAGTGCGAAAAACGCGATCGCACCGAAACCCTTGTCGGATAAAAATCCGGGAAAAGCGAACGAATAGATTACCGAAGTGATGATCAGTAGTAATATTTCAAGGCCATAGGATCCCAAGCCTCTTTTCTTCAGTACATCCACAACAGTCGCTTTCTAAATTTCTTCGTTCTGTCGAAGTTTCCAGACAAAATCCTTCAACTCTTTTCCGGGTCTGAATATTGCGACACCATGGGTGTCTACAGCAACCAGCTCTCCGGTTTTCGGGTTGCGTGCCCGTTCACGTCCTTTCCGGGTGCGTACTTCGAAGGTTCCGAATCCACGGAGCTCGATGACGCGATCCTCTTCCAGGCCACGCTTGACTTCTTCGAAAAATTCATCGATCACGCTGTGGACATCGGGACGATTCAGACCGAGCTTGCCTTGGATATTTTCGATGATCTCAGCTTTTGTCAGTTTATTGTTTGCCATTGACCTACTCCTTATAGAATACTCTTGTGACAGTGTGGTCATCACGCCTTGTACAAA
>Ga0334900_1003785_pt1 | contig 11286 bp, 8 predicted proteins | sample GraSluR3_MG_2_FD_207231 | JGI IMG/M metagenome (GOLD analysis project Ga0334900, IMG submission 207231) | Sludge microbial communities from methane-producing bioreactor in Wageningen University, Netherlands - Granular Sludge_31_08-R3 | ecosystem: Engineered > Bioreactor > Anaerobic > Unclassified...
CTACGCTGTCGAGGACAAATGGGACGCGATCGAAATGCTTACGATCCTGAGCGGATTCGGTTTGGTGCCGGATACAAAGGACAACGCAGGAATGACTCCGGAGGATTATGCTGCATCAGAAGAGATAGTTGGATTCTTGAAAACGCTTTATTGAAGTCTCGGACAAGTCCGCGATCCAAACTACTAAACCGGTGTCTGCCTTGCGCAGGGACCGGTTGCTTGTAATGGGCCATAAGACATTAACCAAGAAACGTCATTGTCAATCATTGACTCTTCTGGCATTTTGAGCGGCCTTCTGAAGAAGAGAAAACAGGTAATCTCTTTCGCCGTTGGAGAAACCTTCTGTTAGCATTGTTTCATGATCTCTTCCAAGCCTTCCTATCTCTTGACCAATTCTTATGCCGCTTTCTGTAAGAAACAGCCTGTAACTCCGCCTGTCTGATGGGTCGGTTTTCCTCTTTATATAGCCTGTTTATATAGCCTGCAGCGGTAAGTTTCTTCATGGCTACAGCAGTAATTCCCTTATCGACACCGAGGATTTCGCTGAGCTCATTCTGGCTTATTCCGTCTCTGGACACCAGCACTCTCACAAAGAAGAAATGACCATTCCCCAGTCAAAATTTCTGCATTTCCCTACTGAAATAGACATTTGCACTGCGCGAAATGCGATATATCCAGCGGCCAATGTACTCTTCTCTATCGAAGGCTGGATCACGCGACGTCCGTTGTCCCTGCCTCAGCACTGAGTTCACTTGAACGGAATATCTTCAGTTCTCTAAGGTAGAAAACCAGCGATATTGCGAAAGCGATCAAATCGGCAAGTGGAAAGGATATCCAGATGCCATTAATCCCTAGAAAGCGCGGAATCACTAGAATCAGTGGTATCAGAATTATTATCTGTCTAAGGAGGGATAAGAAAAGTGCGGGTATGGCCTTGCCAAGAGCCTGGAACATTCCAGACGCAATAACCTGAATCCCGATCGTAGGAATGGCAAGGATAACAATCCTGAGAGCAGAAATTGTGGGTTCAATAAGCTCGATTTCATCAGTGAAAATCGATATGAGTTGTCTTGCAAAGAAGAACATTATGATTGCCGAGAAAAGGGCGATCAACGTGGTAACTGCGGAGGCCAGTTTGACAGACTCTCTTGCTCGCCTCATTTTTTTGGCGCCGTAGTTGTATCCGACAATTGGAAGAAATCCCTGATTCACGCCGAACATAGGCATTATGAAAACCATTAGTAGTCTGTTGATTACCCCATACACCGCAACGGCAATATCCCCGCCGTAAAATACAAGCGAATTGTTGAGAACCACAGCGAGAAGGCTGCCTGCCACCTGTCTTGAAAATGCAGAAAGGCCTACAGAGACGGTTTCCTTCAGGATTCCCCACTCTGGAAGTAAAGATGCCAGAGAGACTCTCAGCAGGCTCTTTTCGCTGGTGAAGTAAAAGAGAATATAGATCGAGGTGATTGCCTGAGACAAAACTGTTGCCAGAGCCGCGCCTCTTATGCCCATGTTGAGAGTGAAAATGAAAATGGGATCAAGAATTATGTTAAGAACAGCAGAGATCAACATTGCAGCCATTGCTATCTTTGGTTTTCCTTCTGCCCTAATAACATGGCTCATAGCCATTCCAAAAGAAAAGAAAGCGCTTCCGAGAAGTATTATGCTCAGGTATTCTCTCGCATACGGAATGATGGCTTCACTCGCTCCGAGCAGTATGAGCAACTGATCTATAAAAAAGTATCCCAGCAGGGTCATCGCCAATCCGAAGGCGATCGAGAAAGCCATTACGTTTCCAGCGGCGCGTCTTGCCTTTTCGTGATTCTTTTCACCCAGCGCCCTCGATATAACTGAAGCGCCGCCGATTCCGAACATCTGAGCAAATGCCATAACGAATATTTGAACGGGGAAGGAAATAGATATGCCCGCGATGCCCATCGACCCGACGCCTCTTCCGACGAAAATTGTATCAACGAAGTTGTACATTGCTTGAACAAGCATGCCGATAGTTGCAGGCAAAGAAAGACTGAGAAGAAGCCTTCCAATCCTCTCCTCCCCAAGCATCTTATGTATGTCTTTTGCCATAACTCACCTCTAAGACAGTTGCATATTCAACTATTATAATTCATAGTAGTACCGAATGCTTTCTCTCTCGCTTTCGTGCCGGTAGTTCTGATTCGATTAGAAGCGAGTTGGCAATCGTTGTATGTCAGCAGTCCGTCGTCCTCCGGAAAGATCAGTTCCAAGTTCCATGTTGTCAGTTGCAAGCAGAAGAAATAGTTGTCCGTTGTTGGTTCACCGTTCTCCGGAGCCGCCGCTGTATGCTTAAAGACAGAGAACCCGCTGAACGCTGATGAAAAACCACGTTGACCGTCATCGGTTCTCCGTTCTCCGTAAAAGCCACGAAGAAGATTGAAAACAAGATTCAGGATCCGAGTCTGAAATGATTGCCTTATGTTATTCAAAAAACACCACATCGCGTCATGCTGAACTTGTTTCAAAATACTGCTCTCAAGATTTTTCGAACCTGCAACCACCTACTGCAACCTCGGTACTTCAAGACCAGATCCCGTGCAGAAGCATCACGGGATGACATGACGTGGAAGCATTTCAGAGCGAAACGAGTTTTAATGCTTCTTTTCTTGTTTGCTCTTACCAACAACCAATAACGAACAATTTATTACCGCTCTTTCTTGTAGCACTGAGGAATGACAGTCTTTTCTTACTTCAGGTCATCCTGGCACGCTTCTGGCCAGGATCTCGATCTTTGAAACAGTTGCCAGTGACAAGTTGCGAGTTGTAAGAGCAAAAGCTAATAAACTCTCTAAGTATCTTGAAACGCTCTTCTCGGTGGACGGCGGACCGTTGACGGACAACGTTGTCTTCGTCAGTGACCAGCGGGTCCTTGTTCTTAAGCGAATAGCGGCTCTAAGGACGAGATCCCGTGCAGACCCATCACGGGATGACAAAGAAAGGGATTGATACTAGAGTAATTCGGGATGCCGGCCTTAGGTTATTCGAAAAGCATCGTATCGCGTCATTCTGACACGCTTCTTGTCAGAATCTCGATGAATAGCGCGGAGATCCCGATCAGTTACCCTGAACAGGATCCCCAAACAGGAGCATTTTGGGGCAGGCTTCTCAGGGCAGGCTCTACGGGATGACAGCCGTTTTTTATGTGATTCTGACATGATACCAGCCTGGATCTCGGTTCTCTCGTGAGCGAAGCGACCGTCTCTACCAGCTTTTTCTCGATTGCTCTTCTCGGTGGACGGGTCTTTGCTCTTGGACAGTCAACGGAGAACGGATCTTCATAGCGTTTCTTAGCCCGCGAAGCGGAACTGGCCTCGCCGAAGGCGAGACTGGCCAGGCAAAGCCTGACTGGCCACCGAAGGTGACTGGCTTTCAGACCTCCTCCTGCCGAAGCCAGCCTTGCGTCCGCCGATGTTCTTTCGGCGCCTTGTGTCTTATTCCGCTCTTTCTCATTCTCTCTTGTCGGAGAACGGAGAACCATTCAACGGCCAAGTGATCTCGCTTGGCACACCTCAACCTGCAATCCCCGACCCCGGTCACGTCGACGACGGCATCGGTACGGTCGAAGTCTCAATGATTGGCAGCTTGTCAACCAAGAGTGTCTGTTGTATTCTTCTTCCATGGGACTTTACGCTCAATATTTGAGGTGAATTTATGATCCGGGGCAACAAGAAGTCTATTAAGGCCAAGTCGGCATTCTTCCTAGTTATTACGGGTCTTCTCTGGAGTACGGGAGGTCTGTTGATCAAAAATGTAGACTCAAATCCACTTGCGATTTCCGGAATGAGAAGTATTATTGCCTCTTTAGTAATACTTGTAGCTCTCGGAAAACCAAAGTTCACCTGGTCTTTTTCGCAGATAGCCTCGGCTCTAGCCTACACAATCACAGTGATCCTGTTCGTTTCAGCGAATAAAATGACTACAGCTGCAAACGCGATTTTGCTGCAGTCGACTGCTCCCATATATGTTGCGCTTTTAAGCGCCTGGATTTTGAAGGAAGAGGTCAGGCTTCTTGATTGGATTACCATTGTGACTGTTTTCGGAGGCATGGCGCTTTTCTTCCTTGAAAACCTCGATAGCAGAGGTATGGTTGGAAACATTATGGCAGTAGCTAGCGGAGTTACTTTCGCTCTGTTCAATGTATTTATGAGACTCCAAAAGGATGGGTCTCCGATGGAGTCTGTGCTGCTAGGAAATATTCTTACTGCCGTTGTTGGAATTCCCTTTCTTATCGGTTCTCTTCCGAGTCTTTCCGGCTGGGTAAACCTTATTATACTGGGTGTTGCACAGCTTGGTTTGTCATATGTTTTCTATTCAGAAGCGATTAAGCATTCTACTGCACTGGAAGCAGTCCTGATACTCATGATAGAACCGATTCTCAGCCCAGTATGGGTCTTTCTCTTCATTGGAGAGGTCCCGGGAAAACTGCCAATGATCGGAGGAGCCATAGTAATTGGAGCGATAACTATCAGATTCATTGCGAGGGGGCTTTCCGGAAAACCGATAGCGCTGAAATATGCTGCTGCCAGAAGCCTTTTCAAGCGTAATAGACTATAGATTCTTAATCGAGTTTCTAATTACACGTACCTCAAAACTCATAATGTTGTAAAATAGTAAGAATACCTAACAAGAATGGAGGTGCATCATGTATTCAGATGAAGCATACTCCGCGGTTATCACTAAGATATTGTCTGGCGGAGCGGATTTTGCAGAAATCTTCCTGGAAGATAGATACACGGGAAGTATAAGTATGGTTCAAGGTGAGGTGGAAGGAAGCGTTTCGGGGAAATTGTTTGGAGCAGGATTGAGAGCCTTTAAGGGGACAAGAAGTATCTATGCTTACACAAACGACCTTTCACTTGATGGTCTTATGAAAGTTGCGGATAGGCTTAAGGCGGTCATTGATCAAGAAAGAGATGTGGATACCGTAATTGATTTCAGAGAGAGAGAGTACGTTGATCTTTGTCCGGTTCTTCATGCACCCGAAAGCATTCCGAAAAAGGAAAAAGTCGGTGTTATGAAGCTTGCTCATGAAGGAGCTTCGACTTTCTCAAGCACAATATCTCAAGTTATCGTGAATTACATCGAGTATGATCAAAATGTCTGGATCTATAACTCTGTAGGAGTTAAAGCGCAAGATCATCGTACAAGGACAAGATTGTCGATATCCGCTGTTGCTACCAAGAACGGCAATATGGAGACGGGTTTCTATGGTCCGGGAGGTGCAATGGGGTTTGAGTTCTTCAATATCAAGGACCCAAGGGCCGCTGGTGAAAGAGCTGCTCGAATCGCCGACAGGATGGTTAAGGCTGAGTATGCGCCTGCGGGAAAGATGCCTGTCATAATCTCCAATGAATTTGGCGGGGTTATCTTCCATGAGGCATGTGGTCATGCCCTGGAAGCAACCGGAGTAGCAAAAGGGGCGTCGGTCTTTGCAGGGAAACTGGGGCAGAAGATAGCAAATGAATGTGTCTCTGCCGTAGACGACCCGACGATACCTAATGCTTGGGGATCGGCAAATGTAGATGACGAAGGGACTCCGACAAGAAGAAATCTTCTAATAGACAAGGGAATCCTCAAAAACTACATGATTGACCGCCTCGGAGCGATAAAGATGAGAATGGAGCCCACTGGAAGCGCCAGGAGGCAGGATTACACATACGCTCCGACATCTCGAATGAGCAACACCTTCCTCCTTCCGGGAGAGTACTATCCGGAGGAAATAATCGCAGCAACAGACTACGGTTTGTACGCAAAATCCCTTGGAGGCGGTTCCGTGATGCCATCCACGGGTGAATTCAACTTTGCAGTAATGGAAGGTTACATGATAGAGAACGGCAGGATAACCAGGCCGGTACGCGGTGCGACTCTAATTGGGAAGGGCGATGAGGTTCTCACGAAGATAGACATGGTCGGTAATGATCTGGCGAGAGGTCAGGGAATGTGCGGATCTATCTCTGGCTCGATTCCCGCCGATGTAGGTCAGCCCACTGTGAAAGTGTCTGAACTGATAGTTGGGGGGCGAAACTGATGGATATCAAGACTTTCGCTGACAAAGCCTTCGAAATCTCCAGAAAGATAGGGTTCGAGGAATCCGAAATATATTACTCAAGCGGTGGAGAATTCCAATTGAGCTCTCTGAACGGCGAAATAGATTCGTATAAGGATGCCAGTTCGACAGAAGTGTACTTCAGAGGACTTAAGAGCGGAAAGATCGGAGCTGCTTTTTCCGAGGTTCTTAGCGAAGAAGCTGCAGAACTGCTGGTCGATGAGGCTTTTCAGAACTATTCTGTAGCAAGTGGAGAAGATGTATATGTGTTTCACGATGGATCAGGCGATTATGCGCAGTTCGATGGTTATTCAGGAGACTTTCAGAAGAAATCAGTCAAGGAAAAGATCGATACGGTGATCGCGTTGGAGAAATCGGCGCTGGACTACGACAAGAGAATCGTTATGATTCCGACTTGCATAAATGCAGACAGCTGGTCGGAACTTGTTATCGTAAACACCCTAGGTCTTAACAAAACGTATAAGAGCGATTACGGATTTGCTGTCGTTGTGAGCCTTGCGGGAGATGAGAAATCGAAGAAGACGGGCTTTTCCTTTTCACTTGTTAGAAGACCTGAGGAGCTTGATGTCGAGAGAATCGGTCATGAGGCCTCCAGGAGAGCAGTGGAACAGCTGGGTGCTGGAAAAGTCAAGAGCGGAAGGTACAGAGTAATCTTCAGGAACGACGTATTTGGACAGTTATTTGGGACCTTCATGTCTATGTATTCAGCAGATAATGTTCAGAGAGGACTTTCGATTTTGAAGGGAAAAGAGGGAACAGCAATTGGATCTAGCAGGCTGACTGTCTATGACGATCCTTTACTGCCCGAAAGTCCCTATAGCAAGCCTTTTGATGACGAAGGCTTTCCGACTTCCAAGAAAGCGATCGTGGAGAATGGAAAACTTATGACCTTCTTATATGATCTGAGAACTGCGAAAAAGGATGGGAAGAAGTCAACAGGCAATTCAGTGAGAGGAACTCACAGAGCAAAGCCTTCCATTGCTCCCGTCAATACTGTCATTGAGAGAGGAGAGAAGAGTTTTGACGAACTTCTCGAGACTATGGGAGAAGGGATATTTGTGACCGACTTAACGGGTCTGCATTCAGGAACAAATCAGGTCTCAGGGGAGTTTTCTCTTGGCGCCAGCGGGTTCTATGTCAGAAACGGTAAGATCAGTAATCCAATTGAGCAGTTCACAATATCCTCAAACATATTGAAGGTCTATAATGGAATTGCTGAAGTTGGGTGCGATCCAATCTCCTCAATTTATCGTGTTACTTCTCCTTCAGTGCTGGTGGACGAAATCGATGTTGCATCTGAGTGATAAGGGAGGTGCGTTATTTGCCTTTATACAGGTTTGTCTGTGAAGATTGCGGTAATGAAGAGAGCCTTCTTCTGAAGATTGACTCTCAGGTGCCCCCTTGCGAGAAATGTGGTGGCAGCCTCTCCAAGCAGATAACCAACATCTCAAGCTTTGGCTGTTCTTCAGGTTCCGAAAGCTGCGGATCCTGCTCTGGTGGAAGCTGCTCTACTTGTGGCAATTGAACTCTTTATGAACACAAGCCCGGGGATCCCCGGGTTTTTTTGTTCTCCGGTTTCCAGTTTTGTTTACCTTTAAAGCTCTTTTCAGTTATTCGTTTTTGTAGCTTCCGTTCTGCATTCAAAATCTCTGGCCGATCGCTTCGATTCATATATTTCGGTTCATTCTGACCCGGAAAGACAACCGAAGAAATTGTCTAGCCTTTGGCCTGCAAGCAGTGTGACCAAGCGTTTACGAGACACCCAGGCATTCTAGGCATCTTCTCACCGATTCAGCTGTCGAGTTCCTTCTTAGATATCGACAATGTTCGAGGCTAGACTTCACCTAGTAGAGCTCAAGATACTTGCTGGGTTCCCAGTCTGTTACCGAAGCACAAAACTCGCTCCATTCGCTTTCTTTAGATCTCATGAAAGTATGAAAGACATGCTTGCCTAGAGTGTCTCTAACAAATTCGCTGTTTTTTGTGAACTCAAGAAATTGCCAGAGAGTGCCCGGAAGGCTTTCTATCATAAGCTCCTTCCTTCTTGATCCCTTCATGTTGAAGATGTTTTCATCTATTGGGACTGGTGGTTCAATACCTTTTTCAATCCCGTCCAGCCCGGCTGCGAGTGTAAGAGCAAGTGCAAGATAGTGATTACATGTGGGATCAAGGCTCCTGAATTCCAGCCTGGTACCTTCTTTTCTAGTCTTGGGAATTCTGATCATCGCACTTCTGTTGCACAGAGCCCAGGAAATGTTTACAGGAGCTTCGTAACTAGGCACCAACCTCTTATAACTGTTAATTGTGGGGTTCGTTATTGAGGTGATTTCTCTTGCATGAAAGATAAGACCTCCAACAAAGTTCAGTGCAAAGGTACTCAGACCGTGTGGACTGCTTGGACTGAAGAAGGCATTCTTGCCTTCAGAAAGGAGTCTCATATGAATGTGCATTCCAGATTCGTTCACTCCTGAAAAGGGTTTGGGCATTAATGTGTCATGAAATCCGTCGGCTATTGCTATTGTCTTTAGCACCCATTTGAAAGTCTGGATATTATCTGCGGTCTTCAATACGTCCGTGTATCTGAAGTCAATCTCGTGTTGTGAAGGGGCAACCTCATGATGTGCAGCCTCAACTTCAAACTCCATTTCTTGTAGCGACATTACAATCTGTTTTCGAACTTCTTCGCCTCCATCGACGGGAAGTAAGTCGAAATAACTCCCTATATCAAGCATTTTGCCAACGGGTTTTCCACAAGAACTATCCCTTCTAACAATGAAAAACTCCGGTTCTGGCCCTGCGAAAGCTTCGAATCCCATCTTTCTCGCTCTTTCGATGACCTTTTCAGTATATACCTTGGATCTCCATCAAATGGAACTTCATCTGGTTTGTACACGTCGCAGATCAGCCTTATCGTATTAGAGTTGCCGTTGTCCCATGGAAGTAAAGCGAAAGTCGATAGATCAGGCCTTAGATACATGTCGGACTCTTCGATTCTCACGAACCCGTCAATTGAAGAACCATCAAACATAGCGCCTTTCTCAAGAATAGTTGGCAGCATCCTTGCGGGCACTTCTACATTCTTCAGCATCCCGTTTTGTTTGCTATCTGAAGCCCTGCGAAACCAATTTCCCCAGATCCACTCTTCTGAACCTGCTCTTTTTCGGTCACGTTACCCCCGCGATCCTTGCACGACCCAAGGGCATGCGATACTAAAGTATATGCCTTGTTCAATAAGATTCTTCGAACCAATCGAAAAGTTTTGGAGTACAAATTGATGATAAACTAATCATAGGGAGGTGCCTGATGAATATTAAGCGTGCCTTTATAAGTGTTCACAACAAGTCGGGAGTGGAGAAGATCGCGGGCTATCTTGCCTCTAATGGGGTGGAGATAGTTGCTACAGATCACACCGCGGAATATCTTATAGATCATGGAATCAATGCAATAAAGGTTGCAGACTACACAGGGTTTCCATCAATACTTGATGGGAGGCTTAAGGCGATTCATCCGAGGATAATCGGAGGAATACTTGCGATCCAGGATCTTCCCTCACACATGACGGAGATGAAGGAACATTCGATTCTTCCCTTTGACATAATAATCCTGAACCTCAAGCCCTTTGAGTCTGCAGTGAAGAAATCACCCGATGAGTTGAACCTTTCTAAGGAGATCGATGTGAGTGGACCTGCACTTCTTATGGCAGGTGCCAAGAATCACAGGGATATAGTCGTCATTTCCGATCCGACAGACTATGATGAAGTGATAGAGAGTCTGGAAGAATGTGGCGATGTTCTTCTTCTGAAGAGGAGAAGGTATGCTCTGAAAGCGATCTATGCGGCGATGCTTTATAATTCGTCCATTCATAAGGCGCTCTCTCAGATTTTCGCTTCTGAAAAATATGATTACACAGTCATGGAGCACGTTATGCAGCTTCTCTACGGGGACAATCCCTCTCAGAAGGCATACCTCCTGAAGCTCTCAAAAGAACCCGGCCTGTTGGACGAGGTTCAGATCGGTAATCCTGCTGTGGGGCTGAAGAAGTCTCAGTTGAGGAACATGAATGTATTCATGGAGCTCTATTACTACAGTGATAATATCTCTGTCTTTCTAGACAAGGGAAAGATAACGAAGGTCTTTGCCGGCAAGCTACGTGACGGTTATTCGGAAGGTGGCCCAGACACGATGTTTGCATCTACTTTTGCTATTGATGGAGATACCATCAAGAAGCTTCACGAGGGAGGGGTTGAAGCGTTTGGCGGAGTTTTCGACCGTGATGCAATTCTTGCTGCACGCGAAAGAGATATTATGATACTCACTGCTCCTGCGCACGAAGCGGTGTCTCTCTCAGAAGAGACTTACTCAGGCTTCGGAAATTACTTCGTGAGAGAACTATCATATAAAATGAAGGACTACGATCTTGAGAATGACGATAAGCTTGCTCTTTTCTGTTCTAGAGTGAATAGAGCGAACAACTTATCCATCTTCAGAGAGGGTGAGAGCGCCCTTCTGAAGAGTGGATTGAGCTACACAGAGCTCATGAATTATGACTTTGAGGATCACGACCTTCAGGATTCGGTGATGGCATCAGATAATGATCTTACCGATGAAGTGCTCGCAAGACTCAAGGCCGCCGGAGTTAGAAGAATGATTTTGCCAGGCACAAGAAGAACCTATTCTCATAAGAGTGTACTCGTTCTGGGAATCGACTTTACTAGACTAAACAACTAAGGAGCACTTGAAAGCTGTAGAGTCAGAATATATAATGTAGTTACACCATGCTAGGCGGGGAGCTGGCGGTTCCCTGTACCCGAAATCCGCCATACGCGGGGCCGAATGCCTTCCGAGGCTTTGCCGGTTTGGTGTCGGTTTGTCTGAAGGTGTTGAGGATTGAGTCCTGCGCAATGGGAACTTGCGAACCTGGTCAGGTCCGGGAGGAAGCAGCCATAAGCAAGCACTCCTGTGTGCCGCGGGGCCGCTCAGTCTGAGCCGGATGGCAAATACGGCCAGGTTGTCAATGTCGACGGAGGATGCATGGTGTTTCTTCTATGTGTCATGCTTATCATCTGCTAGAATTAATATGACAATTATAGACGGTTATTAGGAGGTATATAGAATGTTGCTTAAGGGAGAAAAGGCAGAAGACTTCTCGCTTTTCGGTTCGGATCTTAAGGAGTATA
>Ga0334900_1003791_pt1 | contig 11270 bp, 18 predicted proteins | sample GraSluR3_MG_2_FD_207231 | JGI IMG/M metagenome (GOLD analysis project Ga0334900, IMG submission 207231) | Sludge microbial communities from methane-producing bioreactor in Wageningen University, Netherlands - Granular Sludge_31_08-R3 | ecosystem: Engineered > Bioreactor > Anaerobic >...
CAATCTTGACAACCCTATATTTCCGTTTCATCTTACCCTGTGAACAGTTGCATAATTTGTTTTATCAAATTCCACATTGCCACAATGAACGGAAAAAACAGCAATGTAGCAAACAATATCATGACACCTCGATAAAACGCTGTTTGTGCCAAGTAAACAAAAGGAAACAACGCCAGGAAAGGCAACACGAACACCTGCACAGTGAACACGGCCTTGTTCAAAGGGTCTGTGGAATTCTCTTTTAACCAACTGTAAACAAAAAATAAGGTTAACGCCAGCAACGGCGTGCCAATCATAAAACCTGTTTCAAACCCTTCCATTTTGTCATCTCGCCTCCGGTGGTGCGTCAGGTGCTGCGCATGACTGGCGTTCAAGCAAGGGTGTCAACCTTTCAAGCACATCTGTCAACCGATTATCACGTTCAGCCTGTTTTTCCTGAGCCTGTATCATCTGTGTTGCGACATCAGATACTGCGCCCTGAATGAAATTGAACGTGAAAACCATTGCGATAAGCATCATTATCATTACAACAATAACCACGACTACCGTCAACAAGCCTGTTTTCTGTGCGCCGGTGAACTGATTGATTTTGTCCTGAGCAACCAAGAAAGATGCTTTCCTGATTTCCTCGTCAGATTGAGTGGCTTGCAGCGTGTCGTCATCTTTCAGCAGGATTGGGCGCAGGTTGCGGTTTTCCATCCTAAACTGCAAATAATGTTCTGCGTTCCTGCCTTTCCTGATATACATGTCGTCAGGTTTTTCAGCCACCAGGGCAGGTTTACGCATTACATACGCCCTTAACATGTTGCCGAATTTCTTTTCTGCAACACAAAGGTATTCAGGGATTTGGTTAGGTTTCTTATCCCCGGTTAGCCAGCCAAAATAATCTTCAGGATAACCTTTCACATCATAAGTTCTCACATGATGGATAAAAACCTTCTTTTTCCACCACTGGGTGACTGCTACCACAGCAATCAACAACACCAGCATCACTCCCAACAAAGCTATTGCGATATATGCCGCCAAATTCATGTTTATTCACCCCTGTTGAACATTCTTGAGAAGAAACCCTGCCTTTGCTGCCGGCCTTTCTCCTCGTGGATGTTAACGAAACCACGTTGTCTGCTGGTTGTCAGGTCTGTACCGTTGATTGCTCGTCTCATTACTGCTTCTGTTGATACCAGCACAAAAGTCACGATTGCGTCCATAACGATAGTGAAATCGTTGGGATTCTTTATCCTATCTGGATGCAGGATTTCGTGATAATGCCCGTAAATTAGCCTGGAAATTCTACCAGCCACATAACTTGTCACATACTTGATCCTTTTTTCATTATAATTGCTGTTTAAAGTGTTACGGTTAACCAAAGCCTTGTATTCATTGATAATCCGCATTGCGCCTTCATCAGTCGTTAAGGGTCGCTTATCGACTGCTACCCATTCCAAATTGCCTGTTTTAGGGTTTTCTTGGATTTCCTTACCAGTCATTAGGGTATAAAAATGCAAATATAACTCTCGCACATCCTGTTGCTTTTCCAGGAACAAATCTCCAGGGAATGTCGGTCGCAGCGATGCCATCCCGGAACCATCAAATGAGGGTTCCATTGGATGCTCCTCAGGAGGCTGTTGCAGTTCGTCAAAATGTTCTCTACCGTCTGGCACCATTTTCATCACCAATCAATGGGTCTCAACTCAAACCCTGTAAATCTTTTTAGTTTAGGTCTTTTGCCACGAATATTCTCAGCCAATGCTACCGCTGACGGCGCATACTTACCAAAATCACGTTTGGTGTGGATTTTAGGTATACTGAACGAAGGACTGCGAGGCATGCGCCGGAATGTCCAGGGCGGTGGCGAAGGCGGACTAAGTGGAGGTGGAGGGGGTGGAGTGATTCTAAACTCAGGGACAGGGTCTGGAGTTGGTGCTGGAGATGTTACGAAATCATAATTTTGTCTCGGAGTAGTAATTTGCGTCTGTGCCAATGACGTTCTGAACGCTTGCCTTTGTGCAGGAATTTGTCCGACATTTATTCTCTGCCTGACTGCTGTCGGTGTGTCTTGTGCGACATCCATCAAAAAATCCTGTTGAGTCGTGAAAATCATGTCGCTCCTTAAAGAAGGTTGAGTTCTTGAATATGTTGCCATGCCTGTTCTGACTTCCGTTTCTGTCCTGGTGCCTAACACTGGCGCAACAAACAAAGATGTACCAACCGCAGAAGGTTTGACCATTGAATCAATCAACCCAAACTGTATAAAAGAAGGGTCAAGTCGAGTTGGTGCAGGTTGGCTCACGCTAATAGGTTTAGGTAAAATCTGGGTTGAAAGCTGACCTACGGCTACTGCGCCTGTCGGGTCGCCAAAGATAAAGGGTTGTTGCCTTGGCTGTGGTACTGCCTGATACTTGAATGTCGCTGTGTCAGTAAACACCTGTCTTGTCGTGACAGGTGCATAACTTGGAACTGCAACCCGATCTATATTATAAAAAGTCCTTGGGATGGGTGTAGCAAACTCCTCTCCATATATTGGCAACATATCCTTTGCGGTTATAGGTACTCTATACCCCCGAGGCAGCACTTTCATGGGTTTGGTAGCAAACCTGAAAGAAGGCATTATTTCTTGATATACTTCTGGAGAAATCATAATCAATTTAAGATTTTCTCCGTAAGCGTAATCTGCGCCTGTTAAAATCCCTGGCCGAGTCTTCATTTCAACACTGGCCTGACTTACCTGTTTCATTACAAGCTGTCTGGAAACCTGTTCCCCAATAGTCAAAGGCTTGACTTCTGCACCCGTGACTTGCTGAACGATCTTCGTACGTTGGAAAGCCGTCTTCCCTTTATCCACAACACCTGCATATCTAAGGTTAAAGGCAGTTTCTACTGTGTTAGCCAAAGTCGGCATACTTGCTGAAGGAGTAGCATCGAATATAACGGAACCTATCGGTTTAAATGTACCGTCAAACATCTGATAAGTTGTCTGTCGTCCTAAAACTACGCCATCATAATCTTTGCCTTGAAAAACATCCAGAAACCTGCCCGTTCTGCGCCAGGCAACAACTTCCGTACCTTTAGGCGTTCTTGTTTGCACAAACCTATAATCCATGCCTGGCGAAGTTGCACGAGTAATCGTGGCTGAACCTACTGTCGTTTTCTGGAATATTGGACCCTGAGCAATAATGCCTTTTGGTGGAGTCGTACCGTAAACTTCCACAACTCGCATTGTGCTGGTATCTATTCCACTCGCTGTAGCACGAATAATTTCGGTTGTTTTTACAGTTCTTGCATCAACTTTAATATCACGGGCCTGCGCCAAGGATGGTGCTTTGAATAATCCGTATTTAGCCAAAGAAGGTTCAAGCGCCTTGTCAAACCCGCTTATAAAGGGTTTACCGACGACAGAAAAAGCTCCCATCGTTCCACCAATAACGAAAGCCTTCGTAGCGAAATCAATGGGACTCTCTGCCGTCACAAGACTTTTTGTGATTGAATACGTAACATAGCCGCCAAAAACAGTTCTACCAGCTTGATAAGATGGTACTGCCACAGCTGCTACTTTGGGATGAGTTGCAACAAAAGCCTGTACGGGTTTCCCTGCACCAAATCCTGCCTTTGCTGCATAATACTTAACGGATGCTACGCCGGGGGTTCCGCCAGCCAATTGTCCCCAACCCCAAGCTGTACCAACTGCCGAGACAAGCACGCCTGTCTCGGCAGCACGCCTGACAGACGGATGAGTTGTCTGGATTGTTTGAACTTCTGCACCTCTTCCAGTCATGGTTAATTTCACACCGGACACAAACGCAGAAAACTCTCTGGCAACAGGCGCTTCCTGTTGCAAATAAGCACGTTCAGCTGGTGTAGATGCAATGACGGGTCCCAGCTGCCCGGCAACAGGCACTTGTTCCAAAACCTGCCGTAAAACTGAAGGTTCCTGGTAATCATATCTCTGAGGATCATCAGGCCCTCTTACAACAAAAGGTTTTTCAGTTTCTTCTTTAACTCTTGTCTGAAATTTGTTAATAACACGGCTTGCAGGCATTTCAGCAATTTTGTCCTGCGCTTCGGGAGGTTGAGGTTGCCAGACACGATACATTGTTTCTGTACCAGTAGCAACAACAACTGGGTCTTCCATTGGTCTGCGAACTTCCTTATAAACTGTTCGTGTAGCAACAGGCACCGATTGTCTTACGCCAGGGTATTGGTCTGCATATTCTGTTGGTTCCCATTCCTGTTGCATTTGTTTTTCACGAGTTTGAAAAGGAACAGTACCTGTCTGTACCGTATATCTGCCGGTTGGTAAAGGTTTTTCAGGTTCAGGTTCGCTTTTTTCCTGTTGCCTTTTCACATATTCCTGATAAGAATCGCTTTCAAGGTAATTTTTAGCGGGTTCGTCTCTGGAAGTTGTTGTGGTTGTCCTCGGCACTGACGGCGATGTGGATGTTTGTTCCTCAGCCTGCGCTTTTTGTTGCGCCTCTTTTTGCGCTGCCTGACGTGATTTACCAGTGCCAGCAGTAGCTGCATGAGTTGACTGGACAACATCATAAGAAACCTTGCCGGTTTTACGGTTTACAGTTTTGACAACAATGTAACTTCCAGACATCGTAGTTTACTTTTTGTTAATCTAATATATAAATATATTTACCATTTTTTGAACACTACTACTACTGTTTTTATGTACAATTATTTTTTTTAACATTGTTAACTAAAAAAAAGGTTCAAAAAAAAAATCATACAAAAAAGGTCTTAAGGGGGTCTTTTTTTTAATTATTTAAATAACTATTTAAATAAAAAAACACACCCCTATATACCCTTTCTGAAAAATCAAAATATTTGAAAAATCGCAACACTGTTTTTGGCGTTTGTCGTCTAAAACGTTGCAACTACTCGCTAAGGATAACAAAAAAAAATTTAAGCGCATTTTTTCATTTTCAAAAAACTTGACCAAAAAAGTTATAAAGAGGAAATTTTTGAAAAAAGCGATTTTTTGTCCATTTTTGGCGCTCAAAGTGCCTGCAATTTTACGTTTCCCAACATTTTTGAGTTTACCCGACATGTTCTTACTTTAACTTTTTTTATGTAATTGTTTTTAACAATATATAGTTTTTTAATGTAGTCCCTGCGAGGTTTTCCAACAAGTTTAAATATTTCGGAGTTATTTGAGTTTAATGTGAAAATAAAATGCCACAAACAAGTTTTACAATAAATGCAGACCTCAGAAAACGCATAAAAAAGTATACTGACAAGACTGGAGTGTCAATGAAAACTGTTATTGTGCTGGCAGTTGATGAGTTTTTGGAAAAGAGGAAAGCCCAATGGAAGACCGATCAGAAATAGAAAGAACCACTCTTGAGAAAGAGATGAAAAATGTAAAAACAATGATGACTTTTAGTATTGATTATGAAGTAGCCCTGCAACTTAAACATGAAAAAAAGAAGTCTGCTCTTATTTCGAAACTGCTAAGAGAACATTACTCTCTATTGCAATATGATTCTGAAGAAAAAATAAAAGACAAATTGCAACAGCTTGACATAGAACTTTCAAGGTCTGCCGATGAACTGAGAATGATGGAAAGCCGAAAAAAGCGATTGCAGGAAACCTTGGAACAACTTAAAAAGAAAAAGAAGGAACACCAGGAACTGTTTGCTCAGATACCGCAAGTTATTCTTAACGATTTTCGTGACATGCCTCGAATGTCTGAGCAAACACTCAAACAGAGATATGTTGATGTTTACCGAAACAAAATCAAAGGTCGAATGCCTGACCTTGGGCTCGTTCTTAAAGCGTTCTATGCTTACAAAGAGGGAGAATATGAATGAGCGCATAAAAAAACAAGTTTTGACAGTTGTTGCTGAACTGAAACTGCGAAGCAAAGACATCGATTACCTAAACAAGAACCGGATATGCTGGTTCATTGGTAAAGAAAATCTCAATTGTGTGTATAAAGTTCTTGAAATTTTCATTATATCTGGTGCAGTTTTAAAGCAGAGCAGCAAATACTATCTTACAGAAAATTGGGAGGAAAAAATAATGGCAGAACTCGATGCAAGAAAACAGGAGGGGTTGAAGCTGGCCCTCAAAAAAATTAATGAGCAGCTTGAGAAAAGTCAAGATGCCGGAGAAGTCCAACATCTTGAGGAACAACGCCGCAGTATTCAATTCTTGCTGGATAACGGTGTGGAGGATTATTGAAAAATGAACTGGGTTACAAAACAGATACTAAAAAAGATTGAGTTTGATGAAAAGTATCCAGAGCAAAAAACTCTGTTCAGGATGAAAGGCAAGTTTTCGGGGGTGGAAGAATGGGAAAAAAGAAAACAACTTTAAGGGTAGATGAAGATATGTATAGGGAGTTTATTGAATATTGTGAAGGAAAAAATCTTGAGAAGCAGATTAGATGGGAGAAAATGCGATTGGCTTTTCACCAAATCATGTATGCTCTTCTTATTTTTTCGGCAGGAATTACAGTATGTTTGGGAGGAATCATTATGAGTTTTCTTGATGAGCCTTTAGGGGTATTTGTTTTTTTAATAGGGTTGGGATTTATCGTTCCTATTGTTGCAGTTTGGATAGACACAAAAGAACAGTACTTAAAAGACATTGCCAAACTAAAAGGGGGTTAGAAAATGACTTTAAATCTTGAGTTTGATGACCAGGGCAGGTTGGTTGCCATAAAAGGTAAGTGTAACGTGAAAGACCTAAGGGAGAAGGGTCTTATAAAGGCGAGTATGGAGGCAAGGCTATGAATCAGAAAACAACACAACAAATCAAAAAGGAATGGTATCTGCAAAATAATGCCATACGGAAACGTCCAGGTAGAAGTCCGACCGGGACAAAGGTGTTCACGGTTGCGCCTGCGCCTCAGTGTAAAATGGTCCACGAAGTGACTTTCACAGGTCATGGAGTACGCTGCGATTGCCAATATTATCAAAAATTCGGCAGGCCATGCAGCCATATAAAAGCCTGTGTGGAATATGTTGGAAGACGAAAAAACAAGCAGAATTTTTCTCAGGAGGCAATTAAGGAATGATAATCTATAAAGACAGCTTAGAAAACCTGATTTTTTTAGTGTTTAGGCTGAATCCAGAGATTGAGCGGTTAAAAAATAATAATGAGATTTATGTGGATTTAGTTAATAAACAGATAGAAATGACGCAGAATGCTTTTGAGAAGATTATGTATTATTTGGGACAAAAAGAGCAGGAAAATGATTGGTATAGGAAGGTTAAGGAAAGAATGCAGAATACAAGAGCAGAAAACGAGGTGAAAATACGATAATCTTAAAAATGTATGAAAGAAAATGGAGAATCTCTATTGGAGATGAAACTTGGGAGTTCCCAAATGTAGATAAAATGTTTGAAGTTCTGCATACACTCATTGAATATAAAGAGAAATATGGAGATATAGAGAAAAAAGAGAGGCTTAATTAAGAAGCGAGGGTATGAAAAATGAAATATCCAAAAATAAACACATTATGGAAAAGAGATAATAAGAAAGTTTTTAATATTATTGAAGGGGATTTTTCTTGTCCAGAATTTGATGCTATAAAGAAATGGCATATTACTGAAAAGATAGACGGAAGAAATATAAGAGTATATTTTGAATTTTTCAATAAATCAGTAATCTTTAAAGGAAGAACAGATAATGCCAACATTCCTAAGTTCTTACTTAAGAAGTTAGAATCGATGTTTAGTCATGAAAAGTTAGTTGAATGTTTTCCAACTGCGGAAAAGGTAGTTTTATATGGGGAAGGGTATGGTAACAAAATTCAGCCCGTCGGATATAAATACAGAGAAGACGCATCCTTTGTTTTATTTGATGTGTTGGTTGATGGATGGTGGCTTGAAAGGGAGAATGTGGAAGATATAGCCGATAAATTAAATATTGATATTGTCCCAAGCCTCGGAATAAAAACACTTCCTGAGGCTGTAGATTTGGTTAAAAGAGGTTTTCATAGTAAAATATCTAAACAAAGGTTATGCTCAGAAGGAGTAGTAGCAAGAAGTAGTCCTTTAATGTTGTTCAGGAATGGTAATCCTATTATGTGGAAACTAAAATTTAAGGATTATATTAATCTTAAAAAACGATGTTAAAAGCAAAATGAAAAACAAGTTAAAAGAAAAAAAGGTGAAAATATGATAATCGTAAAAATGTATGAAAGAAAATGGAGAATCTCTATTGGAGATGAAACTTGGGAGTTCCCAAATGTAGATAAAATGTTTGAAGTTCTGCATACACTCATTGAATATAAAGAGAAATATGGAGATATAAGAAAAAAAGAGAGGCTTAAACCATGTCTGAAAAATTGACTAAAGAGGATGTCAGGTTAATAAAAGAAGCCTTGTTTCATAATAAGGACTATTATGATGAGGAGTTTCTTGATTCGTTAATTAGCCAGATTACAAATGAAACTGGAGAAATTCTCTTATTTACAGACGAATGCGAAGCGATTATTGCAAGTTTAATGAAATTCTCTTATGATTTTTTTATTGACTTATGCGATAAGAGAAAAGACCAGATAGATGAGATTATTTTCAAAATGGATAAAATTATCCAGGGAGTAGATTAAGAAGCGGGGTGTGAAAAATGAAAGAAAAAATGATATTGTTGCTGTTAGTAGTTTTGTTGATACCGTCGGTTTTCTCTATGACCGAGGAAATTTGTATAAGATTATATCCTACTCCAGACAATTATGAGATGTTTTTATCCTGTATTGAATTTTTCAACGGACTTGAAGAAACAAGAGTTATTAATGAAACAATCATTATAAATCAAACATTCATCATAAATCAGACAAAGACAGTAAATAATACCATTGTTCAAAACCATACGCAATATGTGCAAAACGAGACATTTATTAAAAATTCTTTAAAAGAACTAAGGGAAGAAATTGTTGATTATGTTTCCTTAAATTTTCTAGAAAAGAATGATTTTTCAGATTATAAAGAAGAAGTGGAGAAAAATCGCAAAAGCACTTTTTTTTCAGATCCTGATGAATTGTTGAGTACTATTTTATTGGCTCAACTGGGTCTGGCGGAAACAGCAGACTCAAGCGAGAAATCTGTCGTTGAATTGTCTTTCAATATTTCAGAATATGCAAAAAAGGACTATGTTGAAAATAATTTCTTGAAAAAGAATGAATTTTATAATTTTCAGTCAAGGTTTTTTAGTCCAGAAATAGAGTCGAATAATTCTTTTTTATTGTATGTTGGATTAATTGGAGGATTTGCAGTTTTAGGGTTTGCATTATATAATAAGAAAAAGAAAGAAGGGACACTTAACAAGTCGGTTTTCGATAATACCGCAGATTTGCCAGAATATAAGTCAACTCCATCAAAGCAAGAAGAACAGCAGTCTCAACAGCTATTGTGAGGTGATGGAATGACAGCCAAAGTTAGTTTCAGACCTTCAAAAGAAGTTTCAGCTTATTTATATAATTTGCAGGAAGGGACTATTTCAGCTTTTATTAATAATTCTATTAAAACAGTAATTACATTAGAAAAAAGCCTCGACCTGGATAAAGATCAGTTGGCAAATCTTTCATTATATATCAAGTTGGGCGTGGAAAAGATGAAAGAAATTCAGGCAGAAAATAAGAATTTATTTGAGCAGGTTGGAGAGGATGTTAATTTCTTTTTTGAAAAATGTTTTAAAGGAGCGTGCAATAAGTGAAATTCTGGATTAAAGTGTTTTTTTTCGGAATTTTTCTGTCTTTATGGGTATATTTAGCTAAGACGGTAGAGCAGACTATCAACATAATACATTTTTTCTTTTCTATATTTGTAGTGATTTGGTTCAGTTTTGATGATTGGCTGCTCGTATTTAAAGATGCACATAAACATAATTTGACAGCGCATAATTTTTCAGATAAGATTATATCAACAACGCCGGATTATTCAAGCGATAGGTATGACTGTTATATAGCAGGCTCTTATATATGCCCTATAAATATCGTTTCTGGCAAAGTTATGGGTAAAACAGCGGTTTTTGTTCCTAAGAGCATGCGGTTAAGGTTTACAGAAGGCGTTAATGTTATTTTGCCAGGCAGCTTATTTAAATTGAATTATAAGCCAGCGTCTTTTTCTTTTTTAAATTGTGATACATATTTAATTTATGTGCATCCGGAAGGTTATGACAAAAAAAGAGACGAGATTGCAAAAATAAATGGGGATGTTGTTTCAGATATGGAAGATTTATTGACAGAAGCAAAAATGTTGTTGACAGAAAAATACCAGTTTTTACAGAAAGCAGTCGATAATGCGGAAGTAATAGTAACGCCTAGACAAGACTCAGCAGTTAAGAAGATTGTTGATAAAATCAATAAAGTAGTGAAGACAGGAAAGAATGAATAATAAAAATATTACATATCTGCAGAGGCACTCGACTTTAATAAAAAAATATTGTGTTGAGAATAATATTTCATATAGGGATAGAGAGGAATTTTATGAAGCATTAGCATTTAATCCGCAGGAAGCAGTGTTGTTATTGAAAGACTTTGAAATGAGTTCAACAGAGAAGTATAATCGGCTTTTAAACGAATTATTTGGCTCAGAGTATTGTGTTGTTGGTATTATAGGAAGCCCCGGCTCAGGAAAAACATCTACGGCTTTAAGGATTTTAGGCGATTATTGGGAAAGGTCAGAGAAGAAAGCCAGAATATTCAGTTTTCAGAATGTTTTTAAGCCAGTTTTTTTTAAGGGCGTGGTTTGGGATACAAGCCAAATCCCGAACAACAGCATCATTTATATTGATGAGCTTGCTCATGTTTTCCCCGCCAGGGCATTTATGACAGAAAATAATCAAAAGCTCGTTTCCAGGCTTATTGATTTAAGGCACAAAAATGTGAAGATTTTTGGATCTACGCAGCGAGCTAGGCTAGTGGATCTCGTTTATTTTGATTTCTGTAATTTTCTTTTTTATAAGTATGTGGATTTGAGTACAATGGATCAGGAGCGTCAGTTTTTGTTCCCGCCTCTTATTCAGTGGTTGCTGCCCAGGGAGTTCAGTCAGAAAAGCAAAGTTGTTGTTAAAAGCCCGACAAGCGTGTTAAGTTTTGATATTTCGAAGCCTGAAAAATTTTCAGAGCAGGATAGTAAATATTTAGGAAACTTAAAAGAGCCAGATATTCGTAGCTGCGTCTATCATTTAATAAGCTTAGATTATACAGCGAAAGAAATTCGTACTTTTATTGAGCGTAACTTTAATAGAAGATATTCAATTGAGCAGATTAAGCAGATGAGAGCTTCATGAATTTTATCGCTGTCGGACAATATGAG
>Ga0334900_1003794_pt1 | contig 11258 bp, 8 predicted proteins | sample GraSluR3_MG_2_FD_207231 | JGI IMG/M metagenome (GOLD analysis project Ga0334900, IMG submission 207231) | Sludge microbial communities from methane-producing bioreactor in Wageningen University, Netherlands - Granular Sludge_31_08-R3 | ecosystem: Engineered > Bioreactor > Anaerobic > Unclassified...
AACAATATGAATCTCATTATTGTTCAGCCATGTATGTGTGAGTTGTAGTTCTGGAGGCACCGTATCAACTAATACGGATGATTCTTTTCCAAATTCCCAGTCTGTCACTATTTTGTAATCTTTCCCTGTAGGTAAAACGTAGGATTTTATTTTGTAATACCCATCCTCAAGGAGTTTGCCATTGTGAATTCCGGTAAAAGGTGCTGCATAATATCCAGCCCCAAGGATGCCTCGATGATAGAATAAATTTTGGATGAATTGATCCTTTTGATCAAATACGTCTATTTCAATGCCATCAATGTTATAGGGACTTAGGCAAACATAATGATTCTGATCACCATATCCATCATGATTCGGTGATATTGCAAGCGTAGGAAACATATACGAAGTGAGAATTGGATCCATGGCAGGGTACGTGCCGTGATAAAAAATACTAGGAACCTGAAAGATTGTGTCACCATCGTGAATGGCCTCTAGCCAAAACTCGCCAAAACTTTGAATAGTGTCATCTGTAACTTCTAAGGTAATCTTGATGGGTATCGTTTCGTGCGGTTCAATCGTGAATTTGTAAGGAGATATGACAACCGCTGCATTTTGATGAATAGGAGAATTGCAACGAAACTCTAGTGTTTGAGATTGTGAGCCTTTATTGGTAATACGGATCCATCTAGATTCATTTTCTTGTATGCTTCCATAAGAAATTGTAGGAGGGTCAACTATAAGACTCCCGGAAAATGAATTCTGTAAATCTAGGCTTCCACCGCCTTGCAAATAGATAGAATACCGTTCTTGTGTAAGGGGATTGACTATCGGTTTCGCATAGTTTATAAGAAGAGATTTAATCTCTGAAGGAGACCAGTTTGAGTGTAGTTGCTTGAGGAGTGCGACTCCACCTGCTACATAGGGACTAGACATACTTGTTCCGCTGTAAATACCGTACTGGTGGTTTGTTATAGTAGAGGAAATTTGATATCCTGGTGCGGTTATCTCGGGTTTTAAGTAAAAATCGGGAGTAGGTCCTTGGGAAGAAAAAGAAGCTAGAGTGACAGCTTGATTTTGATATCCGTAGTGAATCATGACAGGTTTTTCTTGTACATCTACCATAGACTGTACATAGGTGCCTGTTTCAAAAGAAAGACTCATCATAGGAACTTTGTCAAAGTCAGATGGCAGTGTAATGGAAGTAGGTGCTTTTTTTGTATTTACTACCAATACAGAGTGTATATCAGATTTCTCTGCATATCTATACAAAGACTGTATTGATAAGTCAGAAGAAAACACCATAACTGCTTTTCCTTGCAATTCAAGAAATGTCGATGGAGTAATACTCCCCGATACGATTTCTAAGGGAATCGCCTTTAATGATGCTTTTGGTGTAGGTGAAATGGGTTGACCTATGACAAAATGATAGCGGCCACGCTCAGAAGGAACATAAAAACCATCTTTCGGTGTAGCATCTGAGGCAGCTACCGAGATAGAGGAAAGTCCACTTCCAGGGGCATGAATGGGAAAAGGATTCAAGGTTGAATTTCTTGGACCAGAGTTACCAGCGGATGCAACAACAATAACACCTGCTTCTACCAATCGATCACAAGCAATAGACAGAGGGTCGGTAGACCATCCAAAATTCTTTCCAAGACTTAGATTTACTACATCACACTTATCGATCATGGACTGTTCTAGTGCCATTAAAATGGCAGTTTCTCTCGTTGAATCTTTGTTACTAGTAAATACTTTGTATATGGCCAGAGATGCGTCTGGTGCAACCCCAGATGCTTTGTTTTTACCAATTGCTAGCCCTGTCTCTCCATTGCCTGCGGCAATTCCTGCTACATGCGTACCATGGTTACTAGTACCGATAGAATAAGGAATAGAATTCATCTCAGAGAAATCGAACCCAGTTCGAACTTTATACATTTTTCCATCCCACGTTGTACCCATACCTCCGCCCAACTCACCATGATTGTAGTCAACGCCAGTATCAATGATTCCAATTAGCATCCCTTGTCCCCTATAGTGAAGGCCAGCAATGCTTTGTTGATCCCAAAAGTAAGGAGCCTTGGTGGTAGGAACAGAAGTTTCTCGTTGTAGATAGTATTCTTGGGCTAAATAGATCGTCTTTACATAAGGCGACTGACGGATCATTTGTATTTCTTCGATTGTGGCATCCAAAGAAAATCCGTTAAAAACATGTAAATATTCGTATTGAATAGGAAAGGAAGACTTTAAAATAGGGATACAGTCTTGTAAAAAAAGAGTATGTTGCAAAGAGATCAAAGACAACCATCTGTTCATTCCTTCTGTAGATGATGTATTCTGTTTAGAAGCCAATGGTGCACCATACAATTCAACAATATAAGTAGTTGATTCCGCATCAAGTTGTGTACTATTGTGCGTATAAACTTGTTGAATCGATACACAAGAAAAAAGAAGAGCAAGAAGTACAATAAGAGCACATCTTATCACGTATTCATTCTGGTAGTGCTTCATCTTACGGTTCCTCGCTTTTTGTGGTATTATATACATTGTAACATTTTTCGAATAACTATCAGTAGGAGATCTGACAAGCACATGAAATTACTTGTTACTTCTGATTTACATATTGAAAAAGAACGAAGTGTTTCTTGCGCTAGACTTCCTGCTATGATAGCTGAATACATGGCGTCCAATCCTACAGAACAATACATTTTTGCAATCGTGGGAGATGTTTCACAAGATCTTTCAAAAATGAATGACTATTTCTCTCAATTTTCCTCCATATCTATTCCAAAGCTCTTTGTAGCTGGGAACCACGATATTTGGATTCAAAGCAAAAGTGAAAACCCAAACAAAATGGAGAATTCACTTGAAATATATCAGAAAATCCTACCAAAAATCTGCAAAGACAATGGTTTTCATTATTTGGACCAAAACCCTTATATTTTTGATCGAATTGGATTTGTAGGAAACATTGGTTGGTATGATTTCTCCTTTCATTCCAAAAAACCACCACCCGTTTCAAAAGAGTTAACTTTTATCCGACGGGAAACGAATCAAGAGTTCACCTGGTCAGATATCAATTATTCTGACCTTTCTAGCAAGGAACTTTGGGCGATTGATGAACAAAAGATCCCTACCAGGATTAGTGTTTGGAATGATCTGTACTATATTAAATGGCCTTACGGGAAAACAGATGCTGACTTTTGTAAAATATGCTACAAAACGATCAACAAACACTTTCAAGAAACTTACAGTTCTATTGATCATCTAGTCTTTATGAGTCATCATGCACTTTTTGAAGAGTGTATTGTTCGCTACTCTTCATACTCAGAAGAATTTAACAATGCCTATCGTGGTTCTAAATTTCTAGGAGATTATGTAATCACGCATCCAAAACTACGCAAAATCATCTTTGGTCATACTCACAATGAGGGAGCGTATACATTAAAAAATGGAATAAGGGCAATCAATCCTTACTATTCAACCAAAAAACCATTCCATGTTATTCCTTTGAATTTTTAGTTTCTTCTAAGAATGTATCAATAGCCTTTTTAATATCACTACCATCAGCTTTATCTTTCAAAACAGACATGGCCTCTTTCATCATTAATCCAAAAGATAGAGTTGTATAGTCCAGATCTTTAAAGATCGACTTGACTGATGTGTACACATCATCAAAAGACATTGTTTCAGGAAGGTATTCCTGAATAATTTTCATCTCCTGTTCTTCTTTCGCTGCAGCCTCTTCACGACCTGCACTTATATACTGTGATATCGATTCTTTGTGTTTTTTTTCTTCAAGCTTTAAGATAGCAATAATATCTTGATCGGTTGCTTCCTTGTTCTTTGATTTCAAGTCAATTTCTTTATATTGGATAGCCGTTTTAAGCATTTTTAAGGTTTCTGCTCTCAAAGTATCCTTTGCTTTGTATGCTTTCATGAAATCAACTTTAATTTTATCTTTTAACATAAGGACCTCCAATGTGGCTTTAAGAACTTTCCTATTTTCTGCCTAGATGCAAATCAAGCCATTGTCGGAGCAGTTGTATCTGTTCTTCGTCTGCAACAAGGCTATGATATACAATTTCGTGATCTTGATTGACGACATAAAAATTGGGTACGCCAGCAACATGATATCGATCATATATTTTGTTGTTAATGTCTTGTACAACGGGGTATTGCACGCCATATTTCTCTAGTTTTTCATCGCGATCGTCTTCTTGTCCTGCAGTATCAGTATTGATTCCAATCACTGAAACATTTTTATGAGTGTAATCTTCTTCTAGATCAACTAACAAAGGAAGAGCTTTAAGGCAAAAAGGGCAACGAGTTGCGTAAAAGTTTAAAACGAAAAATTCATTTTCAGGTTTTTCTAGCTCTTTGTATAAATCAAAACTATTTCCTTCTGTATCGTCGAGTACAAAATTTGGAGCTTCAATTAAAATGCGTTCTCGCAAAGTCAAAAAAGAGATCGCATTGGGATCATAAGAATCTATGATAGATACATCAAAAAGGGTAGCAACAGTGGTTGCATCTGCATATATTCGATCATGCTTCAGGGTAAAATGAGAGATGGGAAAGGAAGAAGAAAGAACTTGTAAGGAATTTTCATCGCAAATTTTTATAGAAAATTGATTCCATGATGAAGAAAAAGATGCAACAGATGCTTTTGAATCCCATTCTACATCATAACGTAAAGATGTGGCTATATATCGCAAAGGGATCATAAAAGAGTCAACCATATCGTCAACATATACTTTCACAGGCAGTTCAACAGGATGCCCCAAAATCTTAAACACATACTTGTTTTTAAAAAAAGTTAAATCGCATGTAAAAGAAGTTGTGTTTTGCTTAGAAAAAACGGGAAGTACAGAAAAAAATAGTAAAAAAACAAGAAGATAGGCAGCCCATTTCAATTTCATTCGTGGAGATCCTTTGCATTTTGTTGTTCGTTTGTATCAAGTTTATCTTTTTTCATATCTATAGTACCTTCTTTTGCGGAGGAGGTTTCATTTTTTTTTCTCATTCAGTTTTTGTTGTTTCTCGAAATAAACTTCAGCATTTGGTTTGTTACAAAGATCGCACCCAACGCAGCTAAATTTACTATATTTTTGACGGAGTGCGCCAACTATGGAGCCTAAAACTAATATGGGAAAGAAATACTTTAAGTACATCAGCCATTCATTGGCATTTGTAGCAAAAATGAAGGTAAAAATTAAAAGTCCTGCAAATGCTGCAACAGTACCTATGAGAGTTAACCAGAATGCGTTGAGTTTTGTGCGGAAACCTGCCACAATTAAAACATAAAGAATGCTTACTGGAAGAGAAACGTAATTCAGGAAGCAAGGTATAATTAAGGAGTAAAGAAAAGTACTTAATATGGCAACCCAAAGAAGTTTCTTCATATCGAAATGAAAACGGCTCATGATAAAGGACACAAAAACAATAGGACGTATGACGCAACCTATCACAGGAACGGTAGTTTCAATAAAGGGTGCTGTAGCAAGGTAAAAAATTGCTCCAACAGCACTTACAACACCTACGAGGGTAATATCTTTAGTTTCCATCAATACGATCCAATTCTCCTGGGTAATCACTTACAGGTTGAATAAGCCGATACACTCTGTGAAAATTTAGCTGAATAAGTGCTTCGCCTGCAATTTTTGTTTCAAGATAATTGTCCCCAACAATGACAATTTCATGCCACCTATTCATCGGAAACAGGTATGGGACAACATCTGTTAATGGTACGGTAACAGAATTGGGTATGTGAGCGCTTTTCCAAACTTCAGTAGGCCGGACATCAATAATAAACAAGTTTTCATATCGATCTTGAAGATTTTGAAAAGATGCATAGTCAACGCTAATAGGATAAAAATACTGCTCTTTTTCAAGGTCATCACAACTACCTCCAATGGCGCATTCTGAACAATCCATTACCCAATCTTGTCTAGAATGTATATATGTAACCATTTTGGAAGTAAAACGTGAAGAAGATAAATAATTAACAATAGAAAAAACATTTCTCTGAAACCAAGAAGCATCATGCTCAGGGCTTAACACGGATTTTTCATAAGCACGAAGAACATTGTCCTGGACAGTACCTTCGTCCATAATAACATTCGGTGTATTTTTATGAATTGTATATTGAGTAATATTTTGTCTATAGACGAAAAAAACAAACGTTAAAAACAAAACAATAGCAAAAACATGGATTAAGTTGCTTATTTTTTTTGAAATATTTTTTTTCATGATATTTTAGAGAGCTCCCCGTTATAGGGAGCTCTCTATTTATGCAATTCTATTTAGGATAATAGACAGTTACGGCAGAAGCGCTGTAGCGAAGATCTTTAGGATTCCAACCAACGTAACAATCTAATGCTTCGGCAACAAAGCGAATGGGTACAAATGTTCGTCCACGAACAATAACAGGTGCAACACCATCGGGAATTTGATATGGTTTTCCATTAATTCTTCCAGTAGTTTTTCCAATCCAAATTTCCACGGTATTGCTACCAAGTTTAACTGTCACTTTCTGTTCCTTTCCATCCCAACTTACATTAGCACCTAGTCCTTCAGAGATAGCACGAAGGGGTACCATGGTTCTGCCCTTGTCGATATATGGAGGGGCATCCAATCTCTTGATGTCATCGTTCACCATCATGATATACTTCTTGATATAAACGCGGACAATTTGTCTAGTAATGTTAGGAGGATTGATTGCATTATTGATCACTAACATTTGTTTTCCTGATTGATCATACTTAAAAACTTTGTTTTGAGCAATATCGGTTACCCACACAAAGTTTTCGGTGTCAATAGTAAGTGCAGATGCAGTATTAATGCCAGGTAGATTGATAGACTTCACAAATTTGTAATCGGGGGAATAGACATGAACTTTTTTTGCACCGCGATCAAGGATATAAATCTTATTCCCTTGAGAAGCTAAAAAATCAACACCCACGTCGCAGATATCACTGAATGAACCCTTAATTTCCCGAACAAAACGACCTTTGAGATCATATACAGCTACTCGTTTGTTTCCGGTGTCGGCAACAAGAAGATTTGTATCTTTTGCATATACCATACCTTCAGGATTTTTCAATTTTTCATTGGCAGCACCGGTGTTTCCAAAATCCCGTACAAATGTACCATCTCGTGGATCTTTTATACCACCTGGTGGTGGAGTCCAATGAGATACTTTACTTTGTTTCCTATCAAGTAGCGCTTGCGATTTAATTTCGTCAATCTCGGTCATAGCAACATCCCACATTTCTGTGAGCTTGCCAGGACCAGTACCCATTTCACCGTTTTTGTGGTGTGTGTGGCCGTTTAACTCATAAATAAAGGAATGCCCAGTGAGGGCATCAGCAATTCCGATAACATCGGTGAGTCTGCAAGTTACAACATCGACGCACTTTTTGATAACCCATTTTTCACCAGAAGTATGGGTTGAAACGGTAGGAATAATAACAGATAAATAGGTACCTTCTGTAGAATATTTTAAAACGCGGTTTTGAATGGGATCGGTAACATAAACATAATATCCAAAAGAATTGGTATAAATACCGATTTTATCGGGTGAAGCAGCTTCAGTGGTAGAACTAATAGTTCCAGGAATCAACTGTATGCTGCATAGTAGTAAGGCAACGACAAAAAATGATAGGACTTTCTTAAAATTCATACATACACTCCTAGGTTATTCAGCAACACTTTTTCCGATCATACGTAGTGTAGCAGCAGATTCTTGCGTTTTATGCTTTTCGCGTTCTTCCAAGCTGTGCATTGCCATAGCAAAAAAGAAATCGGCATAGCCATTATCACTTACATCAAAATGAACTAGGTCTCGGTTAGAAGGACTTCTTGGACGAGCAACTTCAAGGATATAGCCGCCAAAATCAAAATTGCCTACAGCTTGAATCAAAGCGGCTTCGCCAGAAGGATTGTTCTCTGTAATGATGTATAGCGGTGCACCATCTCCACCTTCTGCTGGTTTTTTCTCGTTTTCATCGCGGTTATGGACGAATCCGTATTCGCCTGGTAACTCTTCCCAGGCAATTTTGTTGTCAAAATTGGGATCTTCTGTATCAATACCAGCTGGTATATCTGTAAGGATATACGAAGCCATAATGTTTTTCATACCACTTACTGCAGGACTCCACACCCATAGTTCCACAATATCTCCTGGGATTTCGGTAGCCATGTAACGATTGTCGACAACGTTTGATTGATCATGACAAAGAGGGGTGCAACCGGTATCTAAAAAACCAGGAATATCGCTTAAGTCCCAAACAATAGACAAGGTATCCATTTTTGAATCCCAAGTCCAACTGCCTTCCGCATCTTTTGTCCAAAATCCTGCGGTACTATCTTCTGGTGTCATGGTCATATCGGAAATCCAGTCATACAGAAAATAAATGTTATCGTTGTCGTAATAAGTCTTTACATCGACCCACATTCCACTCTCAAGTTCAACAGTAACTGGCTCAATATTCATCCAAACTTCATCATCGCCAGATCCGTCAATGGTTGGTTGTGCATCTACAAAATGACAATCAACAATGGTATCGGTAACGTTTTCTGGTTTTTCTCCTGGAGTTTCATTTTGAGAAGTTCCTCCATTGTCAACAGAGCTATTGTCAGTACCATTACCACCGCAACCCATTAGTAGGGCAGATCCGACAGCTACAACGACAAAAAGAATAAAAAAGTGTTTCATCATGCTTTTCATGATACCTCCTAAAACATTAACCAGTGTATACTAACGTAATGCGATCTTCGATTCCACGATCTACAGTACCATTTAGTTTGATATAGTCGAACAAGCTTTCTCGAAGTGTCTTTTCGTAATACTTAACAACATTGCCATTGGCAAACCATTCGTATCCGTCTAGGCCTCTTCGCATCGATTCTGTAGTAACTACTGTGTAAGTGTCCTCATAAATAAGTTCTCCTACATCATCAATTGTACATTCAACGATGCGGTCATATAGAAACCGAAGGTTGTCGTATGCAAAGCGTGCTCCTGATACCTGTACCATACCTGCACTGAATGTACATCCATGTTCAAATACCATTAAAAGATCTTCACCTAACATTTCAATCAAAACAAGGTCTTCGTCTTTGGGTAAAACAGCATATATTTCTTCAGCTGTAATATCACCTGCATCAATGTTAGCCTTAATAAGGTTAGGAGTAATACATGCTACTTGAGCACCATCTTTAACCATAGTATCACGCATTACATCAGAGATTAAGTTACCAAGAGGGGACTCTCCGCCAATGCTGATTTTCATTCCATCATTGGATTGCCCGATTACGTCTTGTAGTTCACTTGCATATTCTTTATTGTATTCATTTTGTATTTGGAAAGACGTGGCAGAGGGCTCCATGTCATCGATATAAGAATATTGGTTGTGCAAAGTAATACGTTCAATATTCTTAGTGATAGCGTCCATAATAATCTTCGTTTGACCCAATGAATTACCATATTTACCAGCTGCAATCACAGGAATACCATCATGATGGAATGTATAACCAAATTCACCATTCAAAGCAATAATGAAGGAAGGCTTTGGATTCAATTGATCAATAAATCGTACCAAAACCGGGGACAGCTCGTTGTCAAGGTTAACTCTGCTATCCATCCCAACAGTTAAAACAGTAATATTGGATCCTTCATCAACGAGCGAAGAAAGCACTTTATTGGCGGATTCAACGGAATCCTTTATCTCAATAGCTGCCAAAACTTCAGGGTGGATATAAGGTTTTTCTATTGAAAAACCTGTTACACCTGTAATACCAATTTTGATACCAGAAAGTTCATGCGTAATTGAATCTTTGTATAATGGTTCTCCGGTTTCATTGCTATAGATATCAGCTGCAACAATATCGATATACTTGTTAATCAAATCAAGATACTCAAATCCATAGAAGAAATCTTCATCAGATAAACCGATAGCTCCATAGTTCATAGGTTCATATTGTTTGACTACATATTCGCCCTTTGTTAAATAAGACAAAGCTGAACCCATCAAAAAATTACCGGCATCGATCGCCATAAAATTTGGGTTGCGTTTTGACAATTCATCGAAATACGACGCTACAGAGGCAAAACCGCCAATAGGACGGTCTTCATTAGGATCTCGGTACAAGGAACGGATCTCATTGGCAACGTTACCGCTAGATCCAATCATAATGACAGGGTAATGAGCTCGGAAAACAATGGTAGCAGTTTCCGCTCTAGAAATAGATTTTTCAGGTCTTATAGTACCATCGGAATAACCAGTTATGAGGTTGTTTTCATAGGCAAAAATCATGTAGGGAAGGGCAAGGTTTGATATGCTTTGCCAATCTTTTACTTTGTCCTTAAAAAGGGTGATGCTTTCATTAGACATAGTAGGTGGTTCGGGGTTGTCTCGAAAAGCAATCACAAGTTCAATCATTGCTTCTTGCCGAGTGATTGGTTTATTTGGCATAAATAAGTCATTGGTTGCAAAGGGGATCATTTTTTTCGCAAGTGCTCCTTCGACTATTCCATAAAACCAATCTGTTGTTTTTACGTCTTTGAAAGAAGATGTTGCTGGCTTTAATTGGGGAATATCGTAAGCATTTAACACAACAGTAGTATATTCAGCTCTAGTAATTTGATTGTTGGGTTGAAAACTACCATCGGTATACCCTTTGATAACACCTTTATCAACTAGAAAACTGATAGGTTCATTGCCCCAATGGTCAAGATAATCAGGAACAACATACCAAGAACCACTAGTAGTAGGCGTGATAGTTTTGTTAGGAAGGTCGTAAAAAGCATCAACCAAAGCTCTACGAACTGTTTTTCTTGAATTCTCTTTGATACTAACATAAGCCAACGAATCAGGTCGTCCTGAACCAGAAACAAGAGATGCTGTTACGGCGACATCGTAATTGGTTGTAAGGGTAATTGGTTGACCTAATACTTTTAAATCAGAGACTTTTTGGCCAGAAGGTTTTCGTAAATCTATTTTGTAGGAAAAACCTTTTGTACTTATACCAGCACTTTCGGTGCCAAAAGCAAGGCTATTTCCGACATCTTCAAGCATATCCTTAATAGTTTGACCAGACAAAGATACCTTATATATTGTATCTTCCGATGCAACCATACTATACACATCACCATATGTCAGCGGACCTTTATTCAAATTGTGTAGCAATTCAGATGGTTGGTTCATAGCCAAAGGCGTACCTGTAACGTTGGCCATTGTTTCTAGCATCAAATTGGCCAAACTTGTGGGACGGTA
>Ga0334900_1003796_pt1 | contig 11256 bp, 4 predicted proteins | sample GraSluR3_MG_2_FD_207231 | JGI IMG/M metagenome (GOLD analysis project Ga0334900, IMG submission 207231) | Sludge microbial communities from methane-producing bioreactor in Wageningen University, Netherlands - Granular Sludge_31_08-R3 | ecosystem: Engineered > Bioreactor > Anaerobic > Unclassified...
ACTGCCCCGTTTCATCGGCAGCAGACCGGAACTTACCCCGATCATCCGGATGCGCGGTAAAGTAGTCCGGCAGCAGCGCATAGACCAGATCGGGTTCACGGTTCCAGGGGTCCCTGACCATCGCGTGCCCAACAGAACGGGCCCAATTCATTACGGCGGCGGCGTTTTCAGCGACCCATGGGTTGAGACAGTTTGTGACTGAGTGGGTATTGCTGCTGATGATGTGAAAACCCCGTTCGTTCGGCATATCCCCGGGATCAAAACCGGTCAGTTTTTGGGTCATCCGGGCTATCTCGGCCGTCCAGAGCTCGCTACGCCGGACGTTGTAATTCCGTTCCCGCCGTCGGACATTTATGGAAAACATCTCGCGGTGCCGGGTGATCTCGGAGACCCGCCGCGGCGCGTCAGCCCCCCATATCGCAGTCAGTCCATTCACTTCCCGGGAACTGAACGCCAGAGTATTGAGAAAGCGGCGGGCGTCTTCAATCGTGTCCGCTGAATCCACAACGTCCGTGGAACTGACCTCGTCTGCAGTGGATCGAACATATCTGTCCAGGCTGTGCAACGCACCGTCCCGGGTAATTCGTTCCCGGATCTTACGCGCTTCCACTGCGTACAGACAGAGGGCCGTAACAAAATCGATCAGATCGGAATCACCGGCCCGCAAGAGTACCAGGTCTTTTCCGGGGAGGACCTCCCAGACATCCCGCCGTCGCGCCGCGGACACGACTGCCGGGAAGTCGGTGTCGGCCCCCTCAAACGGCTCGGTGAGCTCGTCCACCAGAAGAAAGGCGAACGTTCCGGTGACATTGTCCGGCAGCCGCCGTACTGCGTACTGCAGTGCCGAGACATCGAGTTTTCTCGGTTCAGAAACGCCGGGATGGAGGGCCGGCAGCAGCTCCCGATACAGCGGCAGAAGCCGCCCGATATCAACGCGACCTTCTCCTGCCTCATGGATAAGCTGCGTCCTGAACCGTTCAAACCCCGCAAATATCCCCTGGTTGTCCTGAAGGATGGAACCGAATCCCTGCGCAAATGTAGGTGAATCCTGCAGCAGCTTCCGGAAGACTTCACCCGGTATGGAATAGCAGGTACACGCCGTCCGGGCACGGACACTGTATATCCGGGGCTCCTGAAAAACTGCCTCCCATTCACCAAAGAAGTGGTTGGTCCGTATCACCGTAACCAGATCATCCGGCGTACGGCGGGGATCAAAAACTTCCACCGTACCCGATGCCACGATGAACACCGACTGGTCCGCATCGTGGCGTCGATATACGATATCACCGGGCTGGTAGCGCCCTTCCACGAGAATTTCGACCAGATCCAGCCGCTGCCGACGGCGTAGAAATCGAAAAGGGTGTACCTGTTGCAGCAATTGGATCAGATCCATTTACAGATGGTACCACGGACGGCACAGAGAGAAAACGTCTGATGTATGGAGTTATTTTTGCAGTTTGTTGTACAGATTTGTACAGCTATGTGAGATAGGAATGAGGGGGAATAGCCAACTGCGCCGTTATCCGGTTCAGAATGTGCCAGCCATCGTTGTAGTTAAACCCTTCACAGAGATCGGTCAGGTTATGAACAGATAATCCCTGCTCGGTGAAGTCAAAGAGACAGATCGGATGTTCAACCAGAGCCTGGACGTGGCCAGGGGACAACCCACGTTCGAGCAGGAAGGTACCGAAGGAACTTGCGCCGATCCCCAGCGATTCTCCGTCAGGAGACAGGAGGTAGTCCCGACTGTCCAGGAGCTGCTCAAAGGGGCTGCGCGAGATGTGCACCGCCCGAGCTATCGGCATCCCCTGTCGGAGGAGGCGGCTTGTTACGAGTTCTTCCTGCATCCTGGCGGCAAGTTCAAAAAAAGCGGGGTATCCCATGGACGTTCTGAATGCCATGACTGCGATATCCGTTCCGGCGCTGTTCTTGTGTAGAAGAGCGGGGATATCGTAGTTGACGATCCAGACGTCGCGGTACCGTTTGATCACCTGCCCGGCGATACGGATAACGTCACGCTCATCGACCCAGAGGGCAAAGAGTTCGTCCGGATTCCAGCTGAACCGCGACAACGCATCAAAGGCACCGATAACGACATCAGACCGGAACGGCTCTCCGTAGAAGTCCTCGAACTGATCTACCATTTTTGGCGCGAAGACCGCTCCCCCATGAGTCGCAAAGTACAGGCGCAGGGAGTAATGGTGTTCTATGATTTTACGGTTGACTATGTACTCGCCGGGCACGTTGGCCAAATATACCAGTTTGATATCCACGTCATTGGCACGACAGTCCCGGACCAGTTTGAGAATCTTGCTCTCTACGACAACACCGTTGGTTTCCGGACGCAGGTAGACAAAAATATCAAGATACTCCGGGCGAGGCTCAGGCCCGGGATAGGGAATGAGAACCTGCGGTTTATCAGTCGGTTGAACCTCTACCACCTTGTTCCAGCAACCTCTCCAGAATCAGTTCTCCGGCCGTACATGGAACTTGCACACCCCAGTTTTCAAGAACTCGGGGATGCAGTTCACCGAAAACCCCGAGAACCGAGGGGGCCTTTCCTTTTTTACCGGTTCCCGGCGCCACAATCTGTGCAGCCCTGCCGGGAATAAAACGGGAATCCCGAACGTCCCGGAGTTCGTAGTCCCGTCCCATGTAAAAAAGTATAGCCGATACGTGAGAATTTATCATATTGAAACCGGCTTCCCGGTCGGCACTGAGAAACCCGAGGGTAGTTCTGGTAGCCGTTCCGGTAACCTCGTCGTCGTCCCGAACTGCGACTTTACCGGACTCGAAGATGTGATGTGGATAGACTGCATTTCCGCTGACCGATTCCGACGCCAGTAAAGAGGGTAGAACCGACGGGCGGACATACTCGTAGTTTTCGCTCATGGGATTGGCGATACGCACGGCCCGGGCAAACGCCGCTTCCCGGTCCAGTTCATCGTACATGAGTTCGATATAGTCTTTCCCTGAGCCGAGGTAGTTGAAGATCATCTCCTGGAAACCAAGGCCGACCATGGTGCTCTTGATGCGGCGGGTAAACTCTTCCAACGGTGTAAGCCGTCCGACGGTAAAGTCCCGAGGCATTTCCGGTGCAAAACTGTCCATTCCCCGTCCGATCATCACGTCTTCCACGATATCCACGGCGTGAAGAAAATCGTTCCGGTACTCGGGAACGCGGATCAGGACCTCTGCGGACCCCCTGGTGCCGGTTGAGCCGGCTATTTCGGTGGCGGTGATCCCCATGTGCTTCAGTGCGGTGACAACTTCGTCCAGAGACAGCGTTTCTCCGAGAAGGGCGTTGATCTCGCTTAAGGCGGCGGACTGGGGTTTCTGGAAGTAGTAGGGAACGGTGATATTCCGGCCATACGGCGTGTCATAGGGGTATTCGACCTGGACCGGTTCAACGGTATACCCCATATCGTCGATATCACAGGCGACAATTGAAGCGGCGTGGAGGAGTGAGTCCAAGTCGCTGCCTGTCAGTTCGATAAACAGAGAGGCGTCCCCTTCCTGAACGGCCCCGAGAGTTGCGCTGTTGATGACCGGCGGGAAACTGAGAACTTCACCGTCGTCATCGGTCAGCAGGGGAAAGAGCTTTTCGTCTGCAACGATGTGACCGAATTCCTGACCTTTTGGGTGTTCCGTCAAAATTTCCCGCATGGAGAGCTCCCGGTCGGACTGCAACGGGGTAAACCGAGTGGTATCCGGATCAACGGCGCGGTAATGAACGGGATAGGCGATCAGATCGGACCGGTAGACGCCCATTGCTATGGACCGGCGCTTGCGGCCGTAGTTCCAGGTGAGTTTTTCCTGGGTCTGAATGAGGTCTTTCAGCATCGCCTCGCTGATGGGTTTACCGGTCATGACGAAACCCACCACCCAGGGGCGCACCTTCTGGACTGATTTGTCCACAACAACGCGGCGGTTTCCGTGCTCCCTCCGGACCGAAGCGTCGGAGAAGAAGGTGTACTTCGGTGCGCCCGCACCCTTGTAAATCCTCAGCTGCCGTCCAAGGCCGGCGGTAGACCACAGATCGGGGCGGTTGGTGTCGTTCAACTCGACCTTCATAATACCGTTGGCGTCGGCCGGCTCGTCCAGCTCCGCCTTGGCTGCGGGAAAAATCTCTTCCAACTGGTGGTCGCTCAGGGAACCGGCACCGATAGATGAAACCAGTACGTCCCGGTAGACTTCAATTTTCGGCATATAACTACTCCTTAGACGGTCCGGCGACGGAGGCGCACTTTTTCAAGGTCGGGACTGAAGAGCTCACGCAGGTCGTTCAGTCCGAGATGCATCAGAGCCATCCGGTCGATACCGAGGCCCCATGCCAGAACGGGAACGTCCACTCCCATGGGTTTGGTCACTTCCGGCCGGAAAATCCCCGATCCGCCCAGCTCAAACCAACCCAATTCGGGGTGTTTGATGTGAACTTCTACGGACGGCTCCGTAAAGGGGAAGTACCCCGGGACGTATTTGACCTCGGTTGCTCCGGCGAGCTCGACGGCAAACATCTCCAGGAGGCCAAGAAGGTTCTTCAGGTTTACCTCGTCTCCAAGGACGATGCCTTCGGTCTGGTAAAAGTCGGACAGGTGGGTCGCATCGACCTGGTCGTAGCGAAAACAGCGGAGTATTCCGAAGTACTTTCCCGGTATTTTCGCGGTGCGGAGTGTTTTTGCGGACATGACCGTACCCTGGCTGCGCAGAATGAGCCGCCGGGTAAAGTCGCGGTCGAAGGAGTACCCCCACCCGCGGCTGCCGGTGTTCCACCCGTCTTCGTGTGTTTGTGCGATGTGGGAGAGGTAGGGCTCTTCTATCTCTCGGGCGTGGCTCGGTTCCTTGACGTAGTATACGTCGTGGATATCCCTGGCCGAGTGAAACTGGGGCATAAAAAGGGCATCGGAGTTCCAGAACTCCGTTTCTACCAGAGGGCCGTCAAACTCCTGAAAACCGAGGGAGACGAGTTTGTCTTTGACGGAATCGAGGTATTCACAGTAGGGGTTTCGGCGACCCGGAACAAGGCGACTTGTCGGTGCGTTGACGCCGTATTCTCGGAACGTTTTTCCCCGCCACGTGCCGTCACGCAGCATTTCGGGAGTCAACCGCCCAATTTCTTCTCCGGTCATCCCGGCATCGGCCAGAGCGGCCCTGACTGAGAGCCCCTCTTTCGTCAATCGATAGAACACTATCTCCCGCTCGATTATGCGAAACATGGCGGATGAGGCGCCGCGCTTTTTGGCGTTTGGGGCAATGGCCCGCTGCTGCTCCGGTGAAAGGTCCCCGTGGACCAGTTCTTCCGTTCCCGCCTTCTTTAGAAGTTGCCGCAGCAGTTGATCTACCGACGGTACGTCCGGGGTTGAAGACGAAGGAAAACCGACACGCTTTTCATCGTCCATGGCGAGTACACCCTGTTTTGAGAGCTGTCCAAAAGAAGATCCTACATCCTTCTTTTCAAGCCCCGCCGCCGCGGCAAGCTCAGGCATGGTCAAAGGGCCTTCTTTGGCGATTGTGGAAATGATTCGCTCTGTGGGCGTCCCTTTTTCCGCGAACTCCGTCCCGAGATCGGTACGTTCGTAAAAGATGTGCTCTTCCCGTCGTGTTTCGGCGATATACGCCTTCGCCTGGAGCCAGCTGATAGCCTGATTACACTGGCCCAGTTTCAGGCCCAGGTCGGCTTCAATTCCGGCAGCGTCAAATTCGGTATCACCGTCAAAATGGAGGAGAGTCTTCACTTCCAGGGGGTGAAGACTCTTGAGAGTTGCTTCGGAAACCATGGCGCGCATTATGCCAACCTTTTGAAGTATCCACAACCTTGTGCAAATGCGCAGACGGTCAGGTGTCTTCCTGGTTCGGTTTCAGCAGTTCGATAGACACTGCGGTGGCACGGGTCCGCAGCTGTTCACCGATATCTTTATCCGGTAAATAAGTGCTCACGTCACCGATGTAGTCAAAAGTCGCAGCGATTTTCTTCCGGTCCAGCGATGTGTCGACAGAGGTCTTCTCTTCCGCCGGAGTTCCTTTCTTTTTTCTGAGTCTATCGAGTTTGTCACGGAGCGTTTCACGTCCGCTGAGTCGAGCGTGCAGCCCTGCCAGTTTCAGCCGTTCCTCACTGTTTTGATACTCCCTGTCCCGGTCGGGCGGCAGGCTTCCGGCCAGGCCCATAAGGTACTTGAAGAGACGGGCGTGCTTACCGAAGGGGGTGTCTTCAGACGGCGGTACCTCCGGTTCAGGCGGCGGCCCCAACTTGTCCCGGAGTTTCTCGATCATCTCCTTGAGTTTGCGTCGCAATGACGGGTCCGGTTTGGGGACGTCTTCCGTACCTTCCCGGGGTTGTGCTGCAGGTCCCGGGGCAGTACCTTGCGTCGGGTCCTGAGCCGGGTCTTGCGTCGGGTCCTGGGCGCTTTCGGCTCCAGGGGGAGGTGGTCCGGCCACAGGAGGAGCCGGTTCACCGGGTGTTTCCTGAGGTCCGGCCGGTTGAGGCACCCCACCGTCCGGGGGCACCGTTTCTAACGGCGGCGGATCGGTCCGGGCAATTTCAGGCTCTTTTTCAGGCTCTTTTTCCGGCTCCGCAGGTGGATGTGTTGCGGCGGGAGCAGAGGGCTCCGACGGTTCTTCCGGAACTTCGTCGGGTAAAACGTCTTCGGTGGGTTCTTCTTCCGGGTAATCCTCTTCTTGAGGACTTTCCGGAGGACCTGTGTCTGACTCGTCATCAAGAGGTGGTTCAGGCTCCGGCTCGGGTTCACCCACCGGTTTTGCCACGGCTTTTGGTTCAGGTCTTGGCTCAAGTTTCGGCTCTTGTTTTGGTTTTGGCTCAGGTTTGAACGCGGGTTCCGGTTCCGGCTCAACCTCAGGTTCTACCGATTGATCTTCATCCTCGGTTTCGTCTTCGGTTTCCTCCGAGTCACCTTCATGTGGAAATGCAGGTTCCGGCGTAGGCGCTGGGTCTGAGATTTGCTCCGGTTCTGGGATTGGCTCCGGTTCCGGAGTAGGTTCCGGTTTCTCGGGCAGCGGCATCGACGGGGCCTGAGGGCTTTTCCAGGGCATCCCTTTCATGGCATCGGCGTCGGCATCGCCGAGGGTATCACCAAAATCAAAGGGCATCTCATCGTCGTCTACCGGAATATCCTGCAGATCGCCGGAGTTGATCGGTCCTTCGCCGAATACGTCATCGTCGATTGCGTCGGGTGCGTCGGCTGTTCCGGGGTCACCGATGCCGGGCTGTCCGTCAGGCATACCTCCCCCGGCACCCCCACCACTACCCGAACCATCGCCGCCGTATCGCAACATCTCCGGCTCCAGCTGATCGTCAGGCAGGTACTCCAGATACTCGTCAATCTCGTCGTCATCCTGATCTTCTTCTTCATCTTCTTCGGCACTGAGGGTGTCGTCTCCGAAGTTCAGAATCGGGATAGACTCTTCGTCCAAGTCACCGGTTTCGTCCCGGTCCATGGCTGATACGGCCGGCTCATCAGAACCGCGCCGCGCGAGATGGCCCAATCTGTCCAGATTCCGACGCCACTGTTCCGCGTTTTCAGCTTCAAAGTCGCGAACCATCTCCTCGTAGAGTTCTAAACTCTTGTTGAGGTTATCCAGGTCTTCCGTACTTCCCCGGTTTCCCTGCAGCGATACGAGTTCGTCGGCGGCTGCAAGAGCCTCATCCCGGTCACCCAGCGTGTGGTGAACCTCTGCCCGTGACGCCAACACACGGTAGTCATTGGGAGTAAGGTTGTCGGCCTCGTCCAGAGCCGTTTTTGCGTCATCACTTCGGCCGAGCCCGGCCAGAGCTTCCGCTCTTCGAAGCAACCCGGCTACGTCGTCGGGGTTTGTCTGAATTGCCTTGTCGGCGTATTCCAGAGCCTCTTCGTACAACCCTTCCTTCCCAAGGATGTCCGCGAGATCGGCCAGATACGATGAATCTCCGGGGTTCTGCTGGGCGTATCGCGCCAGAGTTGCCTCACCGAGATCCCGTTTACCGCTGCGGTACTGAGCCAGTCCCAGATCTCTTTGTGCGTCCAGGTCGTGAGGATCGTCTGAAACGACCCGTTCCCAGGCGGCCGCCGCCTGATCATGCATATTTGACTTGGTGTATACCCGGGCGAGGCTCTTGCGCAGTCGGGTGTTGTCGGGGTCCTGTTGTATCAGATTCTGCAGAATTCTGCGCGCCTCAACGACATCCTGGGCGTGCTCCGCCAGCTGCCCCAGGTTACCGGCCGCCCGTGCATATTGAGGTGACTGGTTCAGCGCCGCCTGAAAGTGGCGAATCGCGTCGTCCACACGTCCCTGTCGGGCAAGGACGGTCCCCAGGTTGTTTCGGGCGGTGTGGTTTTCGGGCTGAAGCTCAAGGAGTTCAGAGTAGATCTCCTGCGCCTCGTCCAGAGCGTCCATCTTGTCCAGAACAACACCGAGGTTGTTGAGCGCCTCTCCCCAACCAGGTCGGGTCCGGCGCACAATTTCGTAACTCTTCCGCGCCTCCTCAAGACGCCCCATGGCCTGGTAACTATTTCCCAAATTGTAGTGGAGGGTCGGGTGGTTACCATCCTGTTCCAACCCTTTCCGGAATACCTCAAGAGCTTCATCGTGTCTGCCCTGGGTGTCAAAAAGAGTACCAAGGTTGTTGTACGCCACAGTCAGCGTCGGGTCTGTCTTGACAGCCTTTTCATACGCTTCGATCGCCTCGGGGTAGTTACCCAGATCCTTGTGGATATTTCCGAGGTTATAGTAGATCTCACCGTTTTCACCGTCGTACTTCAGTGCTTTCCTGATCGTTTCCAGGGCGTGTTCGGTATCGCCGGTCTGGCGGTAGATGACGGCCAGGTTATTCAGCGCCTCGTAGTTCCGGGGATCGAGAGCGACCGCATATTCGTACGACTCAATGGCAGGGGCATACCGTTTTTGCTTTCCGTATATCGTTCCAAGCAGGACGTGCGCCGCCGTAAGATCGGGAAAATCGCGGAGCAGATCACGTGTCAGGTTCGCGGCCACCTCATAGTCATTGACCCGAAAGGCGTTCACGGCCCGGTCAAGTCGTTCCTGATGTTTCATCAGTCCATCCCCCCGGCTCTTACTTCAATTTCTCGAGAAAGAGCACTGCTTTGCCCGTACCGGTTTACGCTTTCAACTGCAAAGACGTAAGACCGGTCCGGAGCAAGATTGTCGATTACAACAGTCGTACCACTGCCAACGGAGATCGGAGAGTTAACCTCAGGGGTCCCGAGATACCGCCCGCGCTGTTCTCCAAAAAGGACCCTGTATCCAGACACATCTTTACTGAACACCCCATCCCAGCTGATTTCCACGCCGCCGGGAACACTTCGTCCCCGTATTCCACCGGGCACCGGCGGCTGTTTGAATGGCCGGTAGAGAATTTCCAGTTCCTGCAGGCGCGGCGTGTGGTTATGTGATGCGTCATTCAACAGGACGCCTCGCAGCTGAAGGTACTCACCTCCGGACGATTCGAAAACTCCGTCGTTCGATACAGGCCGCCAGAGACCATCGCCAAATCGATTCCCCACCCGGTAGAACAGCCGCACTTCAGTGTTGCCCGGCGTCTCGGTCCGACTCCGGATAGCGTAGATGTCACCACCACGAGAACCCAGGGGAATCGGTGCTGTAACAAATTCACCGGGACGACCGGTGTATCGCCGGACCCGCACCGGCACATCGGCCCCCCGTTCAATGTGAAGACTGTCGACAACCCCCTGGAAGTGCTTTCCGATCATGACTCCTTCGCCGGTATCGACCCCCAAAAGGACTGCGAATCGCTCGCCGTCTTCCCGTCCCGAATCGGTCAGGTAGGTGATCGCTTCGGGGGTTCCGTTGACCAGATAGGCAAGCTGGCTCCGTTCTCCATCATACCGCAGCCGATGGTGGGTCCATCGCCCCGGAACGGGACCCCGGCGGGCCGACAGAGTGACGTTCTTCAGTTGTTGTCTGCCGTCATTGTCGACCCGGACAACAGTGTTGTTCATCACCCAGTGGAAACGTCCACCATCTAAAACAAGGCGCATTTCCTGCAGCACCGGATGTCCTCCGAATACCAGAGCGCCGTTCCAATGGAATATCTCCGCCCCCTCGGTAATGCGGATCGGATACACCCAGATATCAACCACAAATGAACCCGGCTGGGTGTTCGGCGCAAACAGACTCGACGTCGACGGCTTGAAAGAGAGAAACGAACTGCCGTCAAACGCGGCGGCACCGTCTCCAAAACGGGTGATCTGCGTGCTGTGCCTCACAGTCCCGGACTGATCCAGACGGTAGGGGCCGTCAAAATCTCCCAGCGAACGGTCAAACTCCGCCCTCAAGTCCGCCGTCTCTACGGGATCGGAATAGCCGGTAATGACGAGGTCCTTTCCCCCCCTCCAGCCGGATTCAAGACCGACGTTGTCGAATTGGCGAACCTGCTCCCACCCGTTTCTCCCGCCGAGAACGATCCGTTCCAGACCGGGCGGGTCCTGACTGATACGCACTGTCTGGGCCGAGACATTTTGTGATATCATTCCCCCTATGAGGCTCATAATCACAACGAGTCGAACTGACTGTCTCGCGTTTGCGGCGCGTTTGTTCATAGTTTCGTATTTTCTGGTATCGGCACATCTCGCATGGAACTCAAAGACCAACTGAAAATCGATATTCGTGAATATCCCACCGGTGCCGGGGTATACATCATGAAAGACACCTCGGGTGACGTCATCTATGTCGGCAAGGCCAAGAACCTGCGTGCCCGTCTGCGCTCGTATTTTGCTGAAGACCTGCCGGTCAAGACCCGGGTGCTCATGTCCCGAGTGGTTACCATCGACTATGTCCTCACGGCCAACGAGTACGAAGCGCTGCTGCTTGAAAACAACCTCATCAAGAACCATCGTCCCCGGTACAACATCAACCTGAAAGACGGAAAAACCTATCCGGTCATCCGGATTACCGCTGAAGAATACCCTCGGGTCTTCCGGACGCGGCAGATCGTCCACGATGGAAGCTCCTATTACGGACCATTCCCCAATGTCCAGCATCTGGAACGGTATCTGGATCTGATAGAACGACTGTACCCGCTGCGAAAATGCCGAACCCGGGAAATAAGACCGCGACCCCAGCCGTGCCTCTACTGGCACATCGGCCGGTGCGCCGCCGTCTGTGCCGGAAAGACCGATCATGAAACGTACATGACCCGAATCGAATCGATCAAACGCCTCCTTTCCGGCAAGACTGATGAACTGAAAACCGAGCTGAAAGAGAAAATGGAAGCGGCGAGTCTCT
>Ga0334900_1003805_pt1 | contig 11244 bp, 6 predicted proteins | sample GraSluR3_MG_2_FD_207231 | JGI IMG/M metagenome (GOLD analysis project Ga0334900, IMG submission 207231) | Sludge microbial communities from methane-producing bioreactor in Wageningen University, Netherlands - Granular Sludge_31_08-R3 | ecosystem: Engineered > Bioreactor > Anaerobic > Unclassified...
AAAGCGGTTTGCATGAGTTGGCTTATCATTTACAAAATTAAAGCCTCTGAAATAGTTGTTCTTGGCATAATTCACGGTAGCCGTAGGGCTTCAAAAGTTAGGAAATTTCGAAAAGTAAAATAAAATACCCCCCGCTCGGCGAAGTCTCTTGACTTCGTCGTTTCTACATGGCGGTTTGCCTACGGTTAACTCGCAAAAAAACGGCTCGGTTCCTGACCGCGTGAAAATACTACTAATACGTTTTCCAATTTGTTCCCGCTTAACGAGGCTTATTTGATACCAAATTAGTATTTTTTTCTAGGTTACATATAAATTAGAAGTTGAATTTTGCGCGATCAGGAGATTGCTGTTTAACTACGACGAAGTTATAAACTTCGCCGAGCTAGGGGCGTAATAGGTTAATTTTTAAATAAACTCATATTTATCTCCCTTACTTGGCTTCCAGTATATATCCAAAAATAAATACTAATGGAAAAATAGATTATTATTAAAACTATCCAAATAATTTTAACAATAAGATTACTAGATGGTTTACACTCTTCCAAAATTCTAACATATCGCTTCTTATAAAGAAAAATAAAGTAATTCATGATATACATTGCAACTCCGATGGGAATACTAATTCTATCATGAAAATTTGGATAAAATTTTACTTCAAAATAGCTCATAAGTGCCGAAATATTAAAATATAATAATAACGACATTAACGATATTGAAAAGAAGTGTGGTAAATCCTTTTCACCAAAAAGAGTATAGAACCTGTATAATTTTGAAAAAAATGTATAATATATCTTTACCATAACTAATTATCTTATGCTTCTACCAAATTGCCACATGGCAGCTCCCCAATTTCCATTATTAATCATATTTGCTTGTTCGTTAGCTAGATTAATTTGAATATTCATAAAATTCTCAAAACCAATTGTGTTATCTATAATATAATATTGAAGACCTGCTGCCCAACCAATAACTGGAACATGAGAATAAAGAGTCATACCTGCATCTAATCCAAATTTTCCATCACTAATCTCTCCTGCTTTCCAATCATTGTAAGTAAGCATAAGGCTTACTCCAGAAGTTACTACACCACCAATCTTAAGACCTTTAATCCAATTAGAAGTTTTAGCTATTTCTTTAGAATAACTTAAACCCCACTTGTAATAATCACTTGTTGCTTGCAGTGATTTGAAGTTATCTAAAGTCATTCCAAATCCCCGTCCACCAGCCAAAAATGTTGTAGATAAACCTAACCAATAATTAGCATGAGATAACACATACCCTCCCCCTGAGGCAACTTCACCTTCAACCAGTAAAGAGTAGTACACCTTCTTATTGATACAGTACAACTCCCAACCCAACGAACCTTCACTGTTCGGATTGTATGACCAAACATTGGTTTGCCGCCAGTTATAACCGTATACCCTATCGCCAATTTTATAAAGCCATTTCCCCGAGTTAGTATCTTGGTATTTACCAACACTAACTTTCCAGTTAGGAGACCAACCGTTACCGCTGATCATGCCAAACCCACAACCAGCAGCCATACCATCCATAGACATATTTGGGTAAATGTCAGCAAATCCCATATCAGAACTTTCATTACCCAAAGTTATCCAATTGGCTGTATAGGTAGCTTCAGAAAGAGACATTCCACCTTGCAGCAAATACCCACTCGGGTCCGTGTACATCAGCGGGTTATTCAAGCAGTAGCTATAGCGGTTAAAGTTTTGGGAGTTGGCTGGTGCTTGCATCCCGTTGTCGCATGCTCCCACGGGACAAGCTAAACGGGTCGGGGCTTAGGAAACGCTGTAGGTAGGGGTCGTAAAGCCTGCCGTTCCTGCCTTTGCGTTGCTTCGGCAGGCAGGCATGTTAATTAGGGCGAAACCCGCCATGTGCTCGTGCCCGGTGTAGCCGCGGTCGAAATGGGGCTGCATACGGCTTAGGCTTAGCAGGGCATTTGCTGCATCAATAGGCAGGGGCTCCCAGGTGTGGGGGTTGCGTGGGCGGCCCTCCCGTTGTCGCAAGCTCCCACGGGATTGGCGAGGCTTTGCCTTTGCTTCGCCATGCTCTCAAATGCTACGCCTCGCTCAGCAGGCATCGTAGCTGTAGTTGTGTGTCAAAGAGCGTTTATGCTGGTTTTTAGCAAGGCAAAAACCGAAAACAAATATACAATTTATTGCTGTTGCTCCCCGCTCGGCGAAGTCTCTTGACTTCGTCGTTTCTACATGGCGGTTTGCCTACGGCTAACTCGCCAAAAAACGGCTCGATTCCTGACTGTGTGAAAATACTACTAATACGTTTTCCATTTTAGTTCCCGCTTAACGAGGCTTATTTTATACCAAATTAGTATTTTTTTCTAAGTTACATGTATATTAAGAAGTTGTATTTTGCGCGATCAGCAGATCGCTGTTTAACTACGACGAAGTTATAAACTTCGCCGAGCCGAGGCCATCGGGGTTGTAATAATATTGTGATGAAACTGGGCTTGCCGGGCTTTCTTATATTATTTTATTCAATGCTATTTTTTCAACTTCTGTACGACCTTATCTACTGGCAGTAAAAATTTACTCCAATATACGATTGCTGCATCATAACCACCACTTTCTTTCTTTTGAGAAGCATTGAATACATATAAGGTACCATTATCACAGGGCTGGCTTTTGTCAGCAAAATATTTTTTTTGCATTTCAAAGTAATGTACTTTACCTTTTTCGCTTGAAATTTTCACAAACGCTACTTTTTTATTTGTAAAATCAAACCCATCTAATTTTTCTTTGAAAATTGCATTTAAAAAATCACTTTCATGACTATTTAACAATGGTTCTCCATCAATGCCCATTTTATCAAACCTATTCAATGTATCTTTTGGAATTTCATTGTGATTGCACTCTTCTCCAAATAAATTCATATAAGTAAGCAACATAATAATTAAAACTGAATATCTCATACTCGTATTGGTTATTCTGGGATTTGGTAAAGGTATGGACTTGAATAAATCCCAATTTGCCTAATTAATAATTGTAGATTTAACATGTGCGGATGAAATGCATATATTGTTGGAACTCCCGCTCTCATTAAAGCCCTTGTCGTATGCCCCACACAACTGTTAAGTAATAAATCCCAACGAGTCATACCCGATGCATAATTATTTATTGCACTTGTACTAACATTATTTAATCTAATTGACCAAGTACCTTTGTCGGCAACATATGAATCCCATAGTTTCGCTCCTTTAATGGAGTTGTTCCATGTATCTGATAAAGTTGCAGCTTTTTGAACTGGGGTGTCTGGGCCAACCGATACTAATGTCTTTCCATTTTCATCAGTCATAGAACTATGTCCCCACCAATCATCTTTCGTACTTGCAGAATTGACATCAACATTTTGACCACCACCACTAAATAACGAAACTGCATCTGAAATGTTAGCCAATGCACCAAATCCATAACCTATATTTTCAAGTGCAGAGTTCCCCGGCTTACCTAAATATCCCCATTCTCCTTGTGTGAAGTTATAAGAAGCAACACCAAAACTTAGGGTATAATCTGTTTGGCCTCCTGATATAATTCCCATACCAACCGAGTTGACATGTGATGCTGCCATAATCCCCATGGTATTAGCCATAAACCCACCTTCTGCAGCAATTGCTCCACCAACATATCCTGATGCTGCACCGACTGCCGCACCTCCAAGCATATACCCCCAAGTCTTACCGGAACTATAATCCCATTTGAAAGGATTCATTTCTCCACCATTTGCTAATGTTCCTCCTTGCCAAGTTCCGAAATCCGCACCAATTGCTGCTGGCAAGAGAGCTAAAGAAGCGCCACCTGTAAAAGGGGCTGCAATAAGCGTTGCAAGAGTGAAGATAAATTCCCCACTAGGGTCGGTATATATGAGTGGGTTATTAAGGCAATAGCTGTAGCGGTTAAAGTTTTGAGTTAAATTAGGTGCTTGTACGTAAGGGTCGGGGCTAAGGAATAAGCCAAGTATGGGATCGTATACTCGACCGTTCATGTTAATTAGGTCAAACTGGTTTAGGTGCTCGTGCCCGGTATAGCCCCTAGATATTATAGATAAAGGTGTAACATTGGAGAAATCCCATGTAAGCGGATTTCTATAACGTCCCCATGGGTCGTAATTCATTTCCTCAACAATATCACCCCCTTGGTTGGTTATACTAACTATTGAACCTAAATGATCGCGGTGTAGGTAGTATAGTTCACCATTATCGGCATCGGTTTTTACAAGCACAGCAACTATACCATTGGCCGATGGAATATAGAAAAACTCTTTTCTTGTTCCATTAGGATACACCTTAACTTCATAGAGACCCGCATAGTAAGTGGTTTCTAAAACCTCTTTGTTTTTCTTTAGTTCCGATTTTACCCTTTGCTGATCGGGGCCGTATACAATTTCAAGAATATAATCGTTCTCGGTTATCGTTTCTACTTTGCCAAAATCAGTGTAAGTAATTGCCTGCTCGGGTGGCATGTAGCCACTCTCGCTGTTTAACTGGCTAACTGCATGAGGTGCACTTCCCTGATCGTAAACATATGATCCAACCCCGCTTTTATAATCGATATTGCCAGCTAAAGAAGGGCTGTAAACTATTGATTGGTTTGAATTCACTAACCCATCTTTTCTTACCGTCCAACTAGTCAGCCTATTAACGTCATCGTAAGTAAACTCCTCCGAAAGGTTGTACCCTGCTCGTCTGTCCTCTCTCATAACCACATTACCCTCCAACTCATCGAAAGAATAATGCATATCTTGTATTGTATTGGTTTTATTAATAGTTACAATAGAAGACAAAAAACCCTTTGAGTCGAAACTTTTTGTGGTTACCAATTGGTTATTGTTTAGCCTAAACCTGTAGGTTGTTGCATTATGTGTTTCAAGCGACCAAACAACAACCCCATTTGTTGATACTGATTTTAAATTCCCATAGTCGTCGTAGGTATTTGATACTACCTGATTATTCGGGTATATTACCTTTTCAATATTTCCCTCACTATCATACTCGTAGCTAAACTCAATTTCACCAATATTGTTATCAATATACTTGGTTGTCTTTAACAACCTTCCATTAATCGGATCGTAATCATAGCCTTCCCATGTGTCGTTGCTAGATGTAATTTTCTTAATCAAACCCTTTTTAGCATCATCGGAATTATAGTACTCATAACTACGAATAACCTGAAGGTTTTGATCCTTTTCGCTCTCAACCCTACTTAAATCATCGTAGCTTATTGTCTTAACCTTATTTCTAGCATCCTTCTGATAAGTAATTCTACGCATTCCATCGTATCTATAATCAGTTTTCCCTGCACTTGGATCTTTAAGCGAATTCTGATTACCTATAGCATCGTATGCCATTGCCACAGTAGCGCCAGGATAGTCAATGCTCTTAACATTACCATTTGAGTGATACTGATATGAAATACCTCCTCCTGGCTCAACAATGCTTTTAACATTTCCCCAGCTATCGTATATGCTTGTGTGTGCTTTACCATTTACGTTTTTTGTTACTGATGCTCCTTGGTAAGTATAATTAACCTGACTACCTGTGTTCGAAATTTCACTCAATATTCGCCCAAACGAGTCATAGGTATAATCAACACTTCCGACCAGCGTACCTCCAAAGTACGATTTTTCGGTGGTAACCTCACCCTTACTATTATACTCAACCTCGGAAACGACAGGAGTACCCTCAAAGCCAACACTTTCGGTTTTTACCTTACGCCCAAGCATGTCATACGACACTAACTGCCAAGGCTTTCCGTCGGGAACAGTATTTATATAAAAAAGAGGTTCGGTAACGCTACCAACAATTCCCCATTGATATGTTTTTGTTACGGTATTATTGTCAGGAAATTTCGTTTTCACAACCCTGCCAAGGTTGTCATATTCATACTCAGTTCTAAGTCCATTAGGACTTGTTTCGCTCAAAACATTTAGAGTAACTGGATCAACATTAAACTCTGTTATTCCAGAATTATCCGAGATAGACTCTACGTACCGTCCCTTTGAATCGTAAACAATCTCCTTTTGAACGTTTACATTTCCACCTTCGCTTGAAGATGCTGTAGTTATTAATAGTGGCAAACCCCATTGATTAAAATTACGATAGCTAGTAGTAACACTTTTTCCTGGCACACCATAATTCTTAACTACTTGAGTAACATTACCACTCAAACTATAGCTATACCTTGTATTTAGGCTAAAACTAGAACCATCGTCGTTATGTCTTTGCTTACGAATAACAATTTGGGGTAAACGCGGTATTGATGAACCAGCACTTGTATATCCTCTGTATTCAGTTTCTTTAACCCCATCTGAGGAGACTGACTTTTCAGATAGAATATTTCCATAGGAATCGTATTGGTAATCGGTGGTTGAAGTATTACCTGAGAGGTAATCAGTATTAACAACCTTTTCAATTTGAGAGAGGTAGGTGTGTCCAGTAATAATATTGTCAATAAACGTTACACTCTCTGATATTGGCACTGAACCATATGTTGAAACAAATGTTGATTTTTTACTAGGCAAATAAGTATACTCATCTATTTCATTAACATTTAATGTTTTCCGATCGATAGTTGCATTTTCAACTACTTGCTTTGTAAAACCTAAAAATCCTTTCCCAGTTAGGTGTACCTTGGCCCCTTCGTATGAGTATTCATTCTTTGATATACCTCCAGTACCATCGGGAACCGAAAGTGAACGAACGCAGTACAAAGGCGAAAGAATTGTTTTGAGAGGATATGTTACATTACTGCCTTTGCTATAGAAATCTTTCCCATCGGGAGTTTTTAGGTGGGTTATGGGTTGATACTCAAAACTTGTTTCAAAACCCATACCGTCCCTAATGCTATTTACCAAATTCCTGTTAAACAAAGAGGGACGAAAAAGACTATGAACTCGAAAAATATTATCAATAGGACTAAATAAAAAATTGAGAGTTATATTACCTCCATAGTTAAATATATCTGAAAGTCCGTCTCCATTAAAATCACCAACTTGTAAACTATTTATTATTTTTTCATGGTTATCAGTTATTCCGCCTCTAAGTCTACTTGACCCAGTATGCTGAAAACCTCTTGGTACCGATTGATACCAGTTATAAGACACTTCATTAATAAAAAATAACGGAGAAGAGAATTTTTCAATATTAATAGCTAAAAAATCATCTTTCCCATCATTATTAAAATCTAGTATTTTACAATCCAAATCATCAATATTACAGTATGGGCATACACTAACATTTGTTGGAATAATTTCAAAAGAACCATTTCCGTTATTAATAGCCAAATTAAACTTATTCGATTTATAAAAAATTAAATCGACCGAACCATCGCCATTAAAGTCTCCTTGTTCAAATAATTTATCATCCGAATCAAAATCGGTTGATAAACCCCTGAAGTTAAATGTTGTTTTTGAATGGCCTGTACTTGAATCTAAATAAGTATTGTTTGAATATAAATATAATCCATTCTCGTTTAGGATTAATATATCTAAAAGCCCATCGCTATTAAAATCAAAAGAAAAGATTCGTTCGGGCTTTTTATCCATTCCTGTCAAACTAATATTTGGTGATTGGTTAAAAACAAAATTTTCAACATCAACAATATTCCCCGGATAAACCCCATTTTTCTTTATCCTTTCGAAATAAACTATTTCATCAACCCCATCATTGTTAAAATCGCCAACAGTATATACTGGGAAATTCTCCCAATCCTCCACCAAACTCTCTAAAACAATACCGCTATCTATTATATTATTAAAATGCAATTTTGGGATACCGCCACTTGAAAGGTACTGAGGCCAAACAATAGCATTGTACCCACACCAATAGAAAGAATAATTTCTTAGCCTAATTACTGATAAATTTAGCCTAATATTCATATGATTGAAATAAGGATAACCATTGCAGCAATAGGTGAAAGGATCTATATCTTTAATAAAATTTAGATTCCCATCTTCGTAATTAGCTTTAAAAACCTGCACAATATTGCTAGATTGCGTACCATTCTCACCCCCATTTTTAATTGCAATAATATCGGTAAACCCGTCACCATCGAAATCATAAGGCATATAGTATTCGTAACCTAGAAAATCGGGATCAACGTTTGTATTGGAAACAAACATAGGATTATTATCGCCTCCCCAACTTACTATTGTAGAATTTAAAGAATTACTATCGCCTAGTTTTTCTTCAACTACGTTAAGAAATGATTTTCCTTTATTCTTAAAATAGTTAAATATATATGTCTTTACTTTCTCGCCCTCAGTAAATATTTTTATCGAATTGAGCAGTAATGAATTCCCAACTTTCCTACCATCAACATAGTTAAACTTTTGCTCATCCTTTTCATCGTATACAAAGCGAATAATGTTTGAGGGGCCAAAATCTCCATTCGCTGTATATTCAATTGTTTCTACAACAGTTTGATTTAAATAAGTTTTATACTTATAAACCATATAGTTACCATTTAAATCGGTAACCTTTTTTATAAGCCATGATATGGGTGCTTTCCTATCAGGAGCGCTTGGCACAGCTCTTGAATCAGTTGAACTTCCGTATTCAATAATCACTCCTTCTTTTGTTACAACCTTGAACCATTCGGGACCTGTGTACCTAACAGGACCAAAAAACGAACTTTCTTTAATACTCCCAAATGACTCAATTTGTGAAAAGGACTTCATTTCTGTTTCATAGGTTGTTGCATCCTCGCCATATTCACCACTTAAAGCAAAAAGCCTATTCCCATCTATGGCATATCTATCATTTGATGAACTAAAAGTAATACCACCAGAAACACCATCATGTAGAATAGTTTTTGGAACTCTTGAAATTGACGATATTCCAACCAAATTCCAGCCCATACCAAGCAACCCATCGCCTGCTTGGCTATTGTATACTATTGAAACGGAAGGTTGCATCCCTGCAATTCCAGAAGGAATTGAAATTGGAATATTATACGTAGCACTTCCTGTTGAAGAAACACTAGCGTTACCATTAATACTTCCAACTGGCAATGAAGTATTTACTGGGTTATTATCAGGCGTTATTGGAATTGAAATATAGTCTGTATTACACACCATACCTGCATTTAAAGAAGCTCTTAACGAACCTGATTGATCAGCCATATAGGCAAAACCAGGTTTCATAACAATCTGGTCTCTTGCAACAAAGTCTTGCCCTTGATCTAGTTGCTCAGAAAGAATCAATGTTGATTCTTGCGATTTTAATATAAAGGGGTTGAGTAGAAACCCTAGTATAATTATTATTCTAAAAAATAAATTGGATTGCATAGTAAATTGGAGTTTATGTTGCCTTAAAACTTTTTAGTTTTTAATAATCTTATATGAAACCTTTTGGCTACCCCAAAATATTGTAACAATATAATATCCATTTGGGTAATTGCTGAGATCAATTTGAAAACGACCATTACCAGCAAAGGCTTTCTTAATTATTAACTTGCCAAATGCATCAAAGACAGAAACACTATAATTTTCAGCTTCATTCGTGCCAGATATTTTTAATTCTAACAATCCTTTTGTAGGATTTGGAAAAACCTGCACATTTAAACCATTTAGTTGATCTTCAACCACATCAACATATTCAACACCTTCGTCCATTTTAGAGGATAAGTGTATTATTTTTCTCGCAATTCGGTTACCAGCCTCATCGTAAACATACTCATAAAGAGCCTGAGCATTTAAAAGCGAAACTGAACAAAAAACGAGTAAAATCAGAAATAGATTTTTTTTCATTGCATTAAATATCTAATTGATAATAATGAGAAATAATTTTGCTTTCAAAAGAGTGAATGAGCATCCGCGAAACCACTAATAGGTCAAGAAGATATTCCCTCATTATCGCAAGTAAGCTTAGAAAATGTAGTGAGCTTCACTATAGCAAAAGAGGATTAGTACAATGGTATCTCTTGTTGTGTCATTCAAAAAGTTGACGCAGGCTTAAACTCTAATCAACAAGAGTTTGACTTCGTTGAACACTGCGTATTTAGAAACATGGCAGTATAACGGGTGCTCATAAACTAAAAATTATTTGCGCAACTCCTCAACCTCCTTCTTCAGCTCAATAACATAAAGCGTAAGCTCCTCAACCTTTTTAAGCAGAATTGCATTCATTTCGCCTACGCTAATGCCTTGGTCTTGTACCTGCTGCGCGTTGGGTACTTCGGGTAAATGACCATGATTGCTGATATGCTCCTCAACCTCGCTAAGGGGACGAAGGGTGTAGCTGGGGCTAAAAACGTAGTCGGGCCAGTTCTCGTGAAGTTTTACCACTACCTCCTCGGCAATTATTTTACCCTTAACGGCAAGCTTGTAACCGTGGGCTTGGTCAACATAATCGGCGTATACATTTCCTCCCCCGATTACAACATTACCGTCTTTCTGAAGAATGAGTGGCGTTCCATTGTTGATTCCATTTGTATTACTCCTAAAATGGAGATTTCCCCCATAGTCAAAATAAGAATGTTTGTGAGTCTTACTAAAAATAATCCTAATGAGGTCATCACCTGTAAGAAAAAGTTTTCCAATAACTATATCGTTATCAAAGTAGGTTTTCCCATTTGTATTAATTTTTATTCGCGTTAGATTGTTGGTTTTGAAACTTAATGAATGATTAGTTAAAGTGCCAACAAATCTACTTGCATCTCTTAAACTAATATTTCCACTTAAATCAAGTTTTTCTGTTGGATTCGATACGCCAATACCAACATTTCCGGTTCGATAAATATTACCATCTAACGTGGTGGAACCACTCCACTGGTTTTCGCGAGCAATTTGCGAGAATGATACTAGTGCAATAAAAAGGGTCGAAACTGTCAGTAAAAATTTAGTCTTCATAAAGCTATGGTTTTGTTAGTTTACTTTTAGGTAATTTTGAGCACAAACATATGTACACTATAATTTATTAGCAAATTGACCTTTAAACACAAATAGTCGTAGTGCATCTTTTTAATACATACAGATTAGTACATATATACTACTAACTAAGTGCATTTGTGCGGGGTGGTTATGTGTTGTGTGATGTACACAACTGCTACAAAACATATTTTTGAGAGGATTTTGTAGGGATAAGCCAAAAGCAACGCTGCATAGCAGACAGAGTGCTTAAAAGACATATGGCTATAACAAAACTCTACTGACTAACAACCTGTTGCTTTGTTGTCTCTTTAAAAAAATAATAAGACTCCTTGCAATAATTGC
>Ga0334900_1003821_pt1 | contig 11196 bp, 11 predicted proteins | sample GraSluR3_MG_2_FD_207231 | JGI IMG/M metagenome (GOLD analysis project Ga0334900, IMG submission 207231) | Sludge microbial communities from methane-producing bioreactor in Wageningen University, Netherlands - Granular Sludge_31_08-R3 | ecosystem: Engineered > Bioreactor > Anaerobic >...
AGGCATTTTCATATGCCCATTTATAAGTGTGATATCCGTAATCATGGTAATAGATTATATATCCCCGACTACTTGTTTAATTTTATGCGTGCAATTATTTGTTCATGTCAATATTAAAAAGGTCTTTTTATTATTCTACACTTATTCAAAGAATCCTTCTTTTATTTGTAAAAAAAATTTAACTGCACTAAATCATACCTGATACTTTTTAATATAAAAACAGCAGCAGCCCTTCGTTTTATTCCGAAGTGCCCCCGCCAGTCCGCCAAATGCTCTTTGTTTTGTATGTTAGCTGGTCATTAGTTCCTGCCTGAACTTTTCTATTATTCTTTTTTCCATCCGTGAAACAGTCATCTGGGAAACTTCGAGGTCCACGGCTATCTGGGACTGGGTTCTGCCTTTAAAGAACCTGTCCTTTAAAACCTTGCGTTCATCCGAATCAAGTTTGTTTATACACCTCTGCAAAAAGTCCCTGTTTTCCACCCGTTCGATGTTAACATCCTGTATACCTATTATATCGGCCAATGAAAGTTCCCTGTTCCCGTCACCGCCGCCCGGTTCGTCAAGGGACTGGGGGGAATAAACCGTTCCCGCTTCCATAGCCTCCAACAATTCTTCTTCGCTTACTTTAAGATGTGCCGCCAGTTCGGGTATGCTGGGGTTTCTTCCCAGCTGCTGTACCAGTAGTTCCTTTGCACCATTTATACTGCCGGACAGTTTCTGAATTCTCCTCGGCACCCTTATCATCCATTCCCTGTCCCTGAAATATTTTTTAATCTCTCCTATTATAGTGGGAGTGGCAAAGCTTGTGAATTTATACCCCCTGTCAATGTCGAATCTCTCAATGGCGTTAATCAGCCCTATTGAAGCTATTTGAAAAAGGTCCTGGTAATCAACGCCCCTGTTTAAATATTTCTTAGCCAATATCTCTGCCAGATGAACATATTTCTCAAATATGCGGTTCCTGTTTTCTGTCGTTCTGTTTTTTTCATATATCTTAAAAGTCTCGTATTCTTCGTTGTCCGTCGGGGATAATTGGTCAGGGACGGGTTTGTTTTTGTCATTCATATCCATACTATACCCCCAAGTTTTTTTTCATAGTAATGGTGAACCCGGATCCGGGGACTTGGTGAAGTTCCACATCATCCATAAGCGTGTCAATTATAAAAATTCCCAAACCTCCTTCTTTCGGATTTTCAAAATCCGGCCCGCAAATCTCTTTTTTATCCACCCCGCACCCTTTATCCGAAACACAGATTGTAAGACAGTTTGGTTCAATACCGAATTTGACTTTATACTCTTTGGATTCTTCGCAGCATCCATGCTTTATTGCGTTGGTACATGCTTCAGCCAGTGCCAGCTTTATATCTTCCACCGTCTCAACATCAAAACCCATCCTGCCGGCTATGCCGGATACAGTCAGCCTTGCCACACTGACATAGTCCGGCTTGTTTGGAAGAACCAAAACCACTTCATCCTTATGCCTGCTTTTTACTGCCGAATTCTCAGCACAGTCAGCCAATGTCATTAATTCATACCTCCAGAATGAATATTTTATCAAGACCTGTAATATGAAAAAGTCTCTGTACATTCGGCTTAAGGTTTTTAAGACGAATATTTCTGTCCTGTTCTCTCAGCCTTTTCAGTGCGCCTATCAAAACCCCCAGGCCGGTACTGTCCATATACTCAAGTTCGCTGCAGTCAATGTGAATATCCCCACATTTCTCCTCTATCGCCGCATTCAACTGCTTTTTAAACTCGGCTGCGGTATAAATATCTACTTCGCCCTTAAGCTTCATTGTCCATATTCCTCCGTTGTTTTCATAATGGTTTTCAAAACCGCTCATTTTATTCTTACCCCCCTTTAACTTGTTTCACACATTATTATACCAAAATTGTCTGCTCATTTCTGCCTGTAAAAAAAGACCCCTGCCACAAGGGGTCCGCTCCCGCGTTTTCTCATTTATTAATGCTCTTCGTACTTGACTTTTGCTATTGACACCACTGTCTGGCCGTTGTCAAATTTCATCAGGGTTACTCCCTGGGTAATCCTTCCCATTTTTGATATCCCTTTTATATTAAGTCTTATTACCACTCCGTGCTTTGTAATAAGCATAATATCGTCGCGCTCGTCCACCGCTTTAATGCCCACAATTTCTCCGGTCTTTTTGGTGATTTTGTAGTTTTTAAGCCCTTTACCGCCTCTTTTCTGAACACCGTATTCCTTAAGCGCCGTTCTTTTACCGAAACCCTTTTCGGTAACCGAAAGCATGTCCGCTCCCTCGCTGACAAGCTCCATGCCGACCACCCTGTCACTGCCGGTGAGATTAATTCCCCTGACCCCCATGGTATATCTTCCCATGCTTCTTACGTCTTTCTCATTAAACCTTATGGAATAACCCTTTCTGGTAGCAATCAGGATATCGTCGTCACCTTCGGTGAGTTTAACGCTTATCAGCTCGTCTCCCTCTTTAAGCCCCATGGCCTGGAGGCCGTTTTTTCTGTGGGAACTGTACTCGCCCAGGGGTGTTTTCTTGATCATTCCGTTTTTAGTGGCAAATACCATGAACCTGTCTTCTTTAAAGTCCTTGACGGGTATAACGGCAGTAATGGTCTCACCGCCCGAAAGCTGCAAAAGGTTTACAATGGCCGTTCCCTTTGCCTGACGTCCCGCTTCCGGCACTTCATACGCCTTCAGCCTGTAGAGCCTGCCGCGGTTTGTAAGGAACAGAATGTAATTGTGTGTGGATGTAATAAATATATCTGAAACAAAATCTTCGCTTCTTGTGGTTAACGCCATAATACCCTTTCCTCCCCGCCTCTGGCTCCTGTAAACATCGGCGGGCACCCTTTTGATGTAACCCTGATGAGTAAGGGTTATGGCTACCTCCTGCTCTTCGATCAAATCTTCCAAGTTTAATTCTTCAATATCGGCAGCTATATTGGTTCTCCTTTTATCACCGAATTTTCCCTTTATCTCAAGCAGTTCTTCCTTTATAATACCCTCAAGCAGTTCTTCCTTTTCCAGCACGTCCTTATAGTATCGAATTTTTGTAAGAGTTTCACGGTATTCGTTATCTATTTTTTCCCGTTCCAGTCCGGTAAGCCTTCTAAGCCGCATGTCAAGAATAGCCTGGGCCTGTTTTTCGGACAGGCTGAACTCTTTCATGAGGCCTTCTTTTGCGATTTGCTCGGTTTTGGAGCCTCTGATAAGGGCAATAATCCTGTCCAGATTGTCAAGGGCGATTATAAGTCCTTCGAGTATATGGGCCCTTTCTTCCGCCTTGTTGAGATCGTATATGGTTCTGCGTCTTACCACATCCTTTTGATGCAGCAGGTAATGTTCGAGTATCTGCTTTAAGTTTAAGACCTTGGGCTGCCCGTCCACAAGGGCTATCATTATTATGCTAAAGGTATCCTGCAGCTGTGTGTGTTTATACAAAAGGTTCAGTACAACCCTTGGATTTACATCCCTTTTTAGTTCAATGACTATACGCATTCCTTTTCTGTCGGACTCGTCCCTCAAATCCGAGATGCCTTCTATTTTCTTGTCCCTGACCAGGTCGGCAATTCTCTCAATAAGCTTTGCCTTGTTAACCTGATAGGGAATCTCGCTTATTATTATTGTGTGCCGGTTGCCCGCCGCCGGTTCTATTGAAGCCTTCGCCCTTACCGTCACCCTGCCCTTCCCTGTCATGTAGGCATCCTTGATTGCTCCCTTTCCCATTATTGTCGCCCCGGTGGGAAAATCAGGTCCCTTTATAATCCTTAAAAGGTCCTTTATCTCAATATCAGGACTGTCTATCAACTTAACAACACCGTCAATTACTTCCGTCAGGTTATGAGGGGGTATGCTTGTTGCCATGCCTACCGCTATTCCGGACGCACCGTTAACCAGTATATTGGGAAACCTGGAGGGTAAAACCACCGGTTCCTCGTTAGATTCGTCATAATTTGGTATAAAGTCCACCGTATCCTTGTTAATATCCCTCAGCATTTCGACGGTTATTTTAGCCATTCTCGCCTCTGTATAACGCATGGCCGCCGCACTGTCCCCGTCCACCGAGCCGAAATTTCCATGTCCGTCCACAAGGGGTGACCTTGTTGAAAAATCTTGGGCCAACCTCACCATCGCATCGTATACGGCGGTATCTCCATGGGGGTGGTATTTACCCAGAACATCCCCCACTATACGGGCGGATTTTCTGTGGGGTTTGTCCGGTGTAAGCCCCAGCTCGTTCATAGCGTATATAATCCTTCTGTGTACCGGCTTCAACCCGTCCCTTACATCCGGAAGAGCCCTGCTGACTATGACACTCATGGCATAGTCTATATAGGATTTTTTCATCTCCTGCTGTATATCCACAGCAACTATTTTATCTCTTGTCTGTTCCATTGTCTTTTCCCCCTATATGTCAAGATTGGTAACATATTTGGCGTTCTGCTCAATGAATTCCCTGCGCGGTTCCACCTTAGTTCCCATAAGTGTGGTAAAAATCTGGTCCGCCGCTATCGCATCCTCTACACCAACCTGCAGCAGTATCCTGGTATCGGGATTCATAGTTGTCTCCCAGAGCTGTTCCGGGTTCATTTCTCCCAGTCCTTTATACCTCTGAAGACTTGCTTTTTTATTGTCCAAACGTTCAAATATTCTTTTTAGTTGTTTTTCCGAGTACACATATTCTTCTTTTTTCCCGTCCTTCACCCGGTACAGGGGAGGCTGGGCTATATACAGATGTCCCATGTCGATAAGCGGCCTCATATACCTGAAAAAAAACGTCAAAAGCAAGGTTCTTATATGCGCCCCGTCCACATCTGCATCCGTCATTATTATTATCTTTCCGTATCTCAGCTTTTCCAGGTCGAATTCATCATCAATACCGCTTCCGAAGGCGGTTATCATAGACCTTATTTCTTCATACCCCAGAATTCTGTCAAGTCTTGCCTTTTCAACATTCAATATCTTTCCCCTCAGCGGCAGTATTGCCTGGGTTTTTCTGTCCCTGCCCTGTTTTGCAGACCCGCCGGCGGAATCCCCCTCCACAAGATATATTTCGCACAGTTTGGGGTCCTTTTCGGAACAGTCTGCCAGCTTTCCGGGAAGGGATGTATTCTCCAAAACGTTCTTTCTCCTGGTAAGCTCCCTTGCTTTCCTTGCCGCATCTCTTGCCCTTGCCGCCAGAATTGCCTTTTCCAGTATAACCCTTGCCGTTGAAGGGTTTTCTTCAAGGCAGGCGGAAATAGCCTCTGTGGCTATGGATTCGGTAATGCCCTTCATTTCGCTGTTACCCAGTTTGGTCTTTGTCTGTCCTTCATACTGCGGATCGGTGAGCTTGACCGAAATTACCGCCGTGAGACCTTCCCTGACGTCCTCTCCCGACAGGTTTTTATCGTTTTCCTTAAGGAAGTTATACTTCCGCCCGTAGTCATTTATAACCCTGGTCAGGGCGGCCTTAAACCCGCTTAAATGGGTGCCGCCTTCATGGGTGTTTATATTGTTTGCGTACGAAAATATGTTTTCCACATATCCGTCGTTGTACTGCATGGCTATCTCAACCACGCATTCTTCTCTGCTTCCCTCAAAGTATATGGGGTTTTTGTGCAGCACTTCCCTGTTCTTGTTAAGGTATTTCACGAATTCAACCAGTCCACCTTCGTAGTGCATCTTGCTTTCACGGCCGTCCCGTTCATCCTTGAGTATTATCCTTATACCCTTGTTGAGGAAGGCAAGCTCTCTCAACCTGTATTCAAGGGTGTCAAAATCAAAGTCAATTTCATCGAATATTTCATAATCCGGCTTAAATACTATTTTGGTTCCGGTACTCCTGGTCCCGCCAATCTCGGACAGCCTGCTTACCGCTTTTCCCCGTTCGTATCTCTGGCTGTATACTTTTCCGCCTCTTTTTATTTCCACGTCCAGGTATTCCGAAAGGGCATTGACCACCGATACGCCCACCCCATGCAGTCCTCCGGATACCTTATAGCCCTTTCCGTCAAATTTACCCCCGGCGTGCAGCATTGTCAGGGCAACCTCCACCGCGGGTTTTCCCATCTTGGGATGGGGCCCCACCGGTATCCCCCTTCCGTTGTCTGTAACGGTAACCGAATTATCGCTGTGAACGATAACATTAATTTTATCGCAGAAACCCGCCAGGGCTTCGTCTATACTGTTATCAACCACTTCATATACCAGGTGGTGCAGTCCCCTCGGACCGGTACTGCCTATATACATTCCCGGTCTTTTTCTTACCGCTTCTATGCCTTCCAAAACCTGTATCTGGTTTTCATCATATATGTTTAATGCATCATTGTCTATCACGGTTTTACCCCCTTGGTTATTAGTTTGTCAGAGTTACTGTTCACAAAAAAACTCCAGGAAGTCCCAGAGCCGGTGTTTCTGATCCTGTTTTGCCTAAATATCATACATATAACCTGCTCTTTTGCTCAAGGTGGTTGATGATATGGGAGAATAGTATACTGCGCTTGTACCTGTCCGTTTTCTTTTCCGCCTGTTTTTCGAATTATCGGTTATTACTATTGACTTTGGCTTCCCCTGTGAGACTGCCGTTATAAACCCCTCCTCATCGGCAGTCTTAAGAAATTCACATGTATATTTTGATTCGGATGACGATTCGGCATCTAATATGGCGATTACGTCCTCTAAATGTATTATAGCATTTTTTCCCAAATGCAAAAACATCTTTTCCTCCTCCTGACCACTTGTTGACTGTTATCCTGTTGTTATTATTCCACTATTTATATGAAAAACCTTCCCCCCGGCATATCTTTTTTCCACTGTCCCCGTCAAATGCGTACATGTAATAAACGCCTGTATACGGCTAAGATTGTCCAGCACAAATTTTTGACGGTACGGATCCAGCTCGGACATTACATCGTCAAGCAGCAGAACGGGATATTCTCCGGTCTCTTCCTTTATCAGTTCAACCTCGGATAGTTTAATTGACAGGGCGGCGGTTCTCTGCTGTCCCTGGGAACCGAACTTTCTGGCTTCGGTTTCGTTGATGCATATTTTAATATCTTCCCTGTGGGGACCTGAAATAGTCATCCCGGTCATTAAATCCTTTTTCCTGCTCCTTTCAAGATTAACGTTAAGCCTTTTGCGTATGTCCTCCGGGCCTGTTATTTCTTTCAAATCAATACAGGACTGGTACTCTACTTTCAGCGCTTCGCTCCCGTCGGTTATCCGCCGGTGAACACCTTCCGAAATGGCGGATATTTTCTTTATGAAAGCAAGCCTTTCATATATGAGTTTTGTCCCGTACTCCACCAGCTGCCGGTCCCACTCACACAGCATATCCATTTTGGCTTTTTCGGAAATACCATCCTTAAGCAGCGAATTTCTCTGAATCAGCACCCTGTTATAGCTGTTAAGCGCATAATAATAGGAAGATTTCAACTGGGCAATCTCCTGGTCCATAAACCTTCTTCTAAAACCGGGCCCTTCCTTGACAAGTTTAATTTCCTCGGGTGAAAACATCACCACAATCAGGTTTCCAAGCAGCTCTCCCCTTTTTCTTAAAGGAATCCCGTTAACTTTAACCATTTTTTTATTATCCTTAATTCCTATTTCAATTTCCTTTTCTCCTTCGGTTTCGATTAACTTTCCCCTGATATATAGTGTATCGCCGTTCCATTTTATAAGCTCCCTGTCAAAAGGAGTCCTGTATGACTTTCCCGAAGAAAGCAGGTATACCGCTTCCAGCAGGTTTGTTTTTCCCTGGGCATTGTTGCCCACAATCAGATTAATATCCCTGTCGAAGGCTGCTTCCTGTTCGGTATAATTCCTGTAGTTTTTTAGCTTAAGCTCCTTAAGGTACAACCCACCCACTCCAATCGGGCAGTCCCTATTCTTCGGAATTCACCCGTATTCTTTTGCTTTTGTCTATTTCAACCACATCTCCGGGGAATACCTTCCTTCCCCTCTGCCTTATTGTCTGCCCGTTAACTTTAACTCTTCCATCCATAATAATAAATTTTGCCTGGCCTCCTGTTTGTGAAATGCCAGACATCTTCAAAAGTTGACCAAGGGTTATATATTCGCCGCTAATAAGAACACTTTCCATAAAAGTCAACCTCCATTGGGGTTTACCTAAAATTCCATATTAAACATTTATAGCATATCACAATATCCTTGCACGAACAAGTGTTTGCTTCATATTTAGGAAATAACTCTTACAGGCAGCAGCAGATAAATATATTTCTCTCCGTCTTCGGGTTTCATTATGCACGGGCTTACGCCGGTTGTAAATTCCATTCTTATGTATTCACTTTCCACAACTTTAAGTACATCCGTCAAGTATTTTGAATTAAAAGCAATCTCCAGGTCATTTCCTTCGGTTTCCACCGATATCTCTTCCAACACCTCTCCGATTTCAGCATTCGATGTTATTTGGAGGCTGTCTTTCTTTATATCAAACTTTATAAGATTGTTTTTGCCCTCCCTGGCCAAAAGGGAAGCTCTCTCGCAGCTGTCCATAAGCTCAGAATTCTTAACTTTAACCGAAGTATTATATTCATCTGGTATTATCTGCCTGTAATTTATGAAATCTCCCTCCAAAAGCCTTGAAATAACCCTTGTATCCTCCATACCAAACAACACCTGGTTTCCTGCAAGGTCAATCCTTACACTGTCCCTGTCATCCCTTAGTATTTTTTGTATCTCGTTCAATGTCTTGGCCGGTATAACCACCGAAATCTCATCTTCAATATCGTGTCTTACCGTTCTGACCGCCAGCCTGAAACCGTCAAGGGCAGCCATGCTAATTTCCTCCCTGGAACACTCCAATAACGCACCGGTAAGAATTGGCCTTATTTCGTCCACCGCGCAGGCAAACACCGTCTGTCTTATCATGCTTTTCAGAAGGTCCTGCGGCAGCATCAGGCTTCTTTCCCCGTCCACTCTTGGAAGCTCCGGGAAATCTCCTCCATTCTTTCCCTGCAGGTGAAAAACCGAATTAGCACACTTAATCTCGGTTATATAACCTTCATTTACCGAAAACTCTATTTCTTCGGGAGGAAGCTTTCTTATTATTTCTCCCAAAAGTCTTGCATCCAGCACCACCCATCCCTTTTCCAATACTTCTCCCTCCACCCGGCATTCAATTCCCAGTTCAAGGTCGGTGGCGGTCAGTTTAAAGTCTTCGTCCCTGCAGTCAAGCAAAACACCCTGCAGTATCGGAAGGGTTGTTTTTTGTGGTACCGCTTTCTGGACAGTGAGTATTCCTTCAAGCAAACTATCTCTGCTGCAAACCAGTCTCATGGGGATAACCTCCGCATCATTATTTTATTTATAAATAATAAGTAAAATTAGTAGTAGTAGTAGTAGGGGCTGTTGATATGTGGAAAAGCGTACTAAAAAGAGCATATTAAGCAGGTTTAGGTGTTAATTAAATGTTATTAAGATGAGCACAGTTTTCCACATTTCCATAAATAATATTTTATATTAATTCTTGCATATAACTTATCAACACAATATTAACCGGCTATTAACATTATTGCGGGCCTTGAAGTTATCCGTACAGTTTCCGGTTAATCTCGCTAATGGCCATCTTCAGGGATTCGTCGGTTTTTAACTCCGAGCAGATCTTGTCATAGGCATGCATCACCGTTGTATGGTCCCTGCCTCCGAATTCCTCACCAATTTTGACAAGGGGCAGGTCGGTATGTTCCCTGGCCAGGTACATGGCTATCTGCCTGGGGAATGCAATGGCCCGGGTACGCTTTGAAGATTTGAAGTCCTCGGCTTTTATGGAATAATACTCGGATATAACCCGTTTGATTACATCTATGGTAACGGATTTAGGCTGTGCATTTGAAAAGAAATCCTTCAGTGCTTCCTGGGTGAGGTCCATATTTATATCCCTGTTTGTAAGGGTGGAATAAGCTGCCACCCTGTTAAGGGCACCTTCCAGCTCCCTTATGTTGGATTCTATTTTTTTGGCAATATAGGCAAGGGCCTCATCGGGTATGGTTATGGCTTCTATTTTTGCCTTTTTTTTGAGGATGGCTATACGGGTCTCGAAATCCGGCGGCTGAATGTCGCATATAAGCCCCCACTCGAACCTTGAGCGAAGCCTGTCTTCAAGGGTAGGTATTTCCTTGGGAGGACGGTCGCTGGATATTATTATCTGTTTGCTTGCTTCGTACAGCGAATTGAAGGTATGGAAAAACTCTTCCTGGGTCCTTTCCTTGTCGGCGATAAACTGGATGTCGTCAACAAGCAGCACATCGGTGGTCCGGTACCTGTTCCTGAATTCAACGTTCTTGTCATCCCTTATCGAATTGATAAGGTCATTGGTAAACTTCTCGGATGTGGTATATACAACCCGGGTTTTTGGGTTGTTTCTCAATATATAGTGGCCTATTGCATGCATAAGATGGGTTTTACCAAGGCCTACACCCCCGTACAGGAAAAGGGGGTTATACGACTTGGCGGGAGCTTCGGAAACCGCCAGTGATGCGGCATGGGCAAACCGGTTGCTGTTTCCTATAACGAAGGTATCAAAGGTATACTTTGGATTAAGCATACCTATACCCGAGGCTAATGTACCGTTGTCGTCCCTCTGTTTGGTGTTTTTTTCGGAAATTCCGGAGTCCTTTTCTTCCGGCAGTATTATTGTTATTTCGTATTCCCTTGAAGTAACCTGCTCCAGTGCATTAAATATAAGGGTAATATAACGGGCTTCGAGTATCTTTTTAATGAAGTCGGTTGGTGCACACAGAAGTATATGGTCATCGGTTATTTCAACCGGCTGAATAACTTTAAACCACGTATTGAAACTAACTTCCGCCAGCTCTTCCTTTATCAGCTTAAGAGCATTCTCCCAAATTAAAGCCGTATTTTCCTGCATAAATAATCCTCCTTATATAGGTTGTCCACACAAATACCAACAGGGCTTTAAGAATAATTTTTAGCTCCCGGGAAACTAATATTATTGTGAATAAAGCGTGTATATCTATTCTGTAAAAAAGCTTCACACACACCGGTGCTTTACGCGGACCGGTTGTGTAAAACGGTTTATTTTTATTAACATATGCTATATCATGATAACAGATAATTTTGGAGTTATCAATAATTATTGGCAACATATCCACAAAAAATAACCCTATAATTTGATATTATCCACAATTTCGTTTTCTTGACACAAATATTCAATAGGTCTATAACCTGACTTT
>Ga0334900_1003823_pt1 | contig 11196 bp, 10 predicted proteins | sample GraSluR3_MG_2_FD_207231 | JGI IMG/M metagenome (GOLD analysis project Ga0334900, IMG submission 207231) | Sludge microbial communities from methane-producing bioreactor in Wageningen University, Netherlands - Granular Sludge_31_08-R3 | ecosystem: Engineered > Bioreactor > Anaerobic >...
TCAATGCCAAATACAACGGGTACTTCAATGCCCGGGAAAGCTACCGGCAGGGCGTGCGGACCCTGTCCGAGACACACCAGGACAATTACGACAGGATCCTGAGCATCTTTCGTTACGGAACCCCCCGGCAGGCGGGGGCCATTGCCGGCAATATGGAGGTTGCGTACCAGAAGGCCAGCACCGTCATCCGCAAACACTCCATGAACATTCGGGGGGTGGAATACAACCCTTGGATCGATGCCTCGTTTTTTCTGATCGCCCGCTCCCATTATTTCAGGCGTGACTTCACCCTGGCCAGCCTGACATTCGATTACATTGCCAGGCAGTACGAGGGAGACATCCAGCATGAGGCTAGGATCTGGATGGCCAAGTGCCATCACGAAACGGAGCAGTATGCGCTGGCGGCACAGGTTCTGGAGGAGGTTGCCGGCTTACAACGGGACGGGCTGCTGAGCAAAGAGGCCAACAGGCTCTTCTCCCTGGTGCAGGCCGATCATTTTATCCGGCAGGAAGAACATGCCCGGGCCGTTCCCTATCTGGAGCAAGGGATCCTGCACACCCGGAGCAAAAGGGAACGCACCCGTCTGACCTACATCCTGGCCCAGCTGTTCCAGGAAGCCGGACGCTATCCCGAAGCCCAGGAGGCCTATGCCCGGGTTTTGCGCATGAACCCTTCCTTCGACATGGCTTTCCAGGCCAGGATCAGCATGGCCAGCGCCTTTGCCCCGGGTGAGGGCGGCGGGGATTACATCCGCTCGGAACTGACCGGGATGTTGCGGGACGACCAGAACCGCCCGTACCGCGACCAGATCTACTATGCCCTGGGCGAACTGGCAAGAAGGCAGGGGCTTGAGCAGCAGGCCATGGAGAACTACCTGTTGTCCACAGAGGTCAGTGAAGACAACGCCTTGCAGAAAGGCCTGTCGTTTCTGAGGCTGGGGGAGCTGTATTTCGAACGCCCCGAATACCTGCAGGCAAGCATTTATTATGACAGCACCCTGGCGTACCTGCCCGGGACGTATGAACAATATGCCACGGTGAGCCAGCAGAAGGCCGTTTTGTCTGCCCTCGCGGCTCAGATCCGTGTCGTGGAACGGGAGGACTCCCTCCAGCGCCTGGCCGCCATGCCGGAGGACCGGCGTGAAGCCATCGTGGAAGGGATCATTGAGGAACTGAGGGAGCAGGAACGCCTTGCCCAGGAGATGGAACGCGAACAGCAGCGGGCCGCCCAGCTCGTGGCCCAGACCCGGGCCAGAACAGGGGGTACCGGAACCCGTGAAGCGGGATGGTACTTTTACAATCCCAGCGCGATGGGGTTCGGGCGGACGGAATTCTTTGGCTTGTTTGGCAACCGGCCGCTGGAGGACCTCTGGCGCATCAGCAACAAGGGAATGGGGGCGGACTTTGTCATGGAGGACGATTGGGATGCGGCCGGGGAGGAGGTGCTTCAGGGCGACCTGATGGATAAAAACACCTACCTGCGCAACATTCCGGTCACGCCCGAGCAGCTCAAGGCCTCCAACGAGCGGATCGCCGGCGCCCTTTTCAGCCAGGGGATGATCTTCAAGGACCGCCTGAACGATTACCGGGCCGCTGCCCGCAGTTTCGAAACCCTGCTTGCCCGCTTTCCCGAAACCGAGAGAAGGCTGCTTGCCTACTATTACCTGTTCAGCCTGCACCGCGAGCTGGGAGACCCGTCCAGGGGGGACGTCTTCAAACAGCGCCTGCTGACGGAGTATCCCGACAGTGATTATGCCCGCATTCTGGGAGACCCCAATTATCTGGAGACCCTCAGGGCCAGGCAGGAGGGGGCGGAGTCCCTTTATGCCTCGGTGTACGATGATTTTATTTCAGGCCGGTTTCAGGAGGTGCTGCGAAGGACGACCGGTCTGGACAGCCTGGAACTCGAAAACCGCCTGGCCGGACAGTTTTCATTTATCAACGCCCTGGCGAAAAACCGCCTGGGGATGGATGACGCCTACCGGGAACAGCTCGAGCTGGTAGTCCGTGAGCACCCGGGCAGTCCCGTCCATGAACCCGCCGCCACCCTGCTTGCCTCGCTGGAAAGCGTGCCGCAGACAGTGCCCCGGACCGATGCCGATCCCGGCCCGGAAGGGCCCGTGGAGTCCGGTTTTGAATCCATCTTCAGTTATGAACCGGAGACGGTGCATTTCTATGTGTTTGTCCTGGAAGGAGGCCGCATCAATGCCAATGAATTTCGCAACACCCTCCAGGCCATGCATGCCGAATTGTTTGAAGGACGCAACCTCACCTCCAGCAGCGTGTTCCTGGATGAGCAGAGGCAGCTGGTCACGGTGACCAACTTTCCCGGCAAGGAGGCGGGCCTGGAGTACCACCGGGCAGTCAGCCTGGGTGAAGCACTCAGCAAATTTGATACCGGCAGTGTCAGGGGATTCCTGATTTCGGTGGCAAATTATCCCCTCTTTTACCAGGAGAAGGACGTGGAGGCCTACCTGGCTTTTTTCCGCCGGCTGTATTTGGAGGAATAGGCTGCCGGTATCCGCTTTTTTGCCTACTTTTGTCTGATTGATATCAACTTTTTCTATGTTCAACAAGAATAAAAACTTACAGAATATGGCCAAGCCAGCTGAAACAGATACCTCCTCGATCAACCTGATCGGCACAGGAACCGTGATCAAGGGAGAAGTGCATTCTTCAGGCGATATCCGCATTGACGGCACCCTGAACGGACAGGTGAAATGCAAGGGCAAGATTGTGGTGGGTGCCACCGGCGTTCTGGAAGGAGAGGTTTTCTGTCAGAATGCTGATTTTTCAGGCAGCATCAACGGCAAGGTGGAAGTCGCCGAACTCCTGACCCTGAAAGCCAGCTCCAGGTTCTACGGCGACATCATCACCAACAAACTGGCCATTGAGCCGGGGGCCAGTTTCACGGGCACCTGCACCATGGACAAGGCCCAGCGCCAAAAGGAATCCGTGGGGGAGAAAAAGGCCATGGAGGGACAGACCGCCCGTTGAGTTGTTTCCTGGCAGCACCCTGCCGGCGCAGGTCGGCCTGAATGATTCTTGACAGAATGGTCAACCTGAGACGATATTATGTCCGTTTCCTGCTTTTTTCCCTTGCCGTCTTTCTGGCGGCCCTGCTTTTTTATGTCCTCGCGAAGCCATATGCCTCCAGGGTGTTCCTCTGGTACGTGCCGTTTTTCATGGGGAGCGGGTTCGCCTCCATGTACCTGATTCACCTTGGTCTGAGAAAACCGGATCCGGGATTTACACAGGTGTTCCTGGGGGTCACCATGCTTCGTTTTTTTCTTTACCTTTCCTTGTTGGTGGCCTATTCCCTCGTTTTCCGGGAGGACGCCATCCGCTTCATCCTGGGCTTTCTGGCTTTTTACTTCCTTTTTACCTTTTTTGAGGTGGGCATGCTGTTCCGGTCTGTGCGGAAAGGGAATTAATTCTTTCACGATATGGGAATTATTTCATATCATTGCTGATGGATCAAGCACCGTTCAGAATGTGGTACAAGCGGCTGGTTCAGATGGGGTGCCTTTTCCGGAAAGCGTCAGCCCTCCTGTTGGTTCTTCTCCCGCTGGCACTTTCCGGGATGCCCGCCGGCGCAGGACCGCCTGCCGGGAGCGCAACGGAGTCTGAGGAGGGTTTTGATGCAGGCAGGCTGATCATCGGCCACGTCCTGGATTCTTACGATTGGCATTTGTTTGACATAGGCGGCAAGAAGGTGTCCATCCCCCTGCCGGTGATCCTCCTGTACGAGGGACGCCTCCATGTCTTTTTCAGCAGCCGGTTCCATCACGGGCATTCGTCCCATCAGGGTTTCGGCATCGCTTCCGGGGGAAGCAAAAACGGACGCATCGTGAAAATGCTGCCAGACGGAAGGACTCCGGATCCGGAAGCTTCCTTCCTGCTGGACCTCTCCATCACCAAGAATGCCTTGTCGATCTTCCTTGCCTCGGCCCTGATCTGCCTGCTTTTCATGCGCGCCGCAAAGGCTTACCGGAGGGTGCAGGGAGGGGCCATGCCCCGGGGTTTTGGTTCCCTGCTCGAACCCCTGGTGGTTTTCATCCGGGACCAGGTCGCCCTGGCTTCCATCGGACCAAGGCATTACGAGCGCTTTTTACCCTACCTGCTCACCTTGTTTTTCTTTATATTCATCAACAACCTGCTCGGGCTGGTTCCGGTGTTTCCGGGCGGGGCCAATGTGACGGGCAACATCTCCGTCACCCTGGTGCTGGCCTTGTTTACGTTCTTTACCACCCAGCTATTCGCCAACCGGGGCTACTGGCGGCATATTTTCAATACCCCGAACGTGCCCTTCTGGCTGAAACTGCCCATTCCCCTGATGCCCATCATCGAGCTGGTGGGGGTGATCATCAAGCCCTTTGTGCTGATGATCCGACTGTTTGCCAACATCACGGCAGGTCATATGATCATCCTGGGCTTTGTCAGCCTGGTCTTTGTTCTCGGCAATGTGAACCATTATTTCGGCTTCGGGATTGCCCCCCTTTCGGTGGTTTTTCTGATCTTTATGACTTTTCTCGAAATCCTTGTCGCTTTCATACAGGCTTATGTGTTTACCTTTTTCAGTGCCATTTTTTTCGGGATGGCCGTTCCGGAGGAGCATCACTGATTCAAACCGAAACAATGATTGACCCATACAACAAACCCTTTAAAACCATCCACCATGCTGTTCTTATTTGATTCGGTCGATTCGGCTGTAAACGTTGCCCACGAATGGATGAAAATCGGGGCGGGCTTTGCTGCCGTGCTGGCGGCATTCGGGGCGTCTTACGGTATTTCCAGGATTGCCCAGGCCGCCCTGGAGTCGATTGCCAGGCAACCGGAGGCCGGGAACGACCTTCGCTCGTCCATGATCGTTTCGGCGGCCCTGATTGAAGGGGTGACCTTTTTCGCCATCGTGGTCTGCCTGCTGATTCTTTTTGTCTGATGCGTCCCGCCCCGGCGGGTCCTAAAACCAATATCCCATGGAACTTATCACACCGGGACTGGGCCTGATGTTCTGGATGGCCATTTCCTTCGGACTGGTATTGCTGGTGCTGAGAAAGTATGCCTGGAGGCCCATTCTGGGTGCGATCCGGGCCAGGGAGCGCACCATCGCACGCTCCCTGATCAATGCCAAAAGGATGGAAGAGGAGATGCAGCATCTGGAGGAGGTCAAGCGGCAACGCCTGGCAGAAGCGGAAAACCTGCACCACCAGATGGTGGAAAGGGCCCGGCAGGAAGCCGGTGACCTGCTGGTCAGGGCCGGCAAGGAAGCGCGTAATGAGGCTGCCAGGATACTGGGAGAAGCCGAGAAGGCAGTGGAAGCACAAAAGCGGCTGGCCATGATGGAAGTCAGGGATCAGATCGCCAGCCTGTCGCTCGATATGGCACAACAAGTGCTTCAGGAGGAGTTCGCAGACAAGGAGCGGAATGAGCGGTTTGTCGGACACCTTCTGGACCGCATGATTCTCAATTAGCAGGAAACTGTTTTATTCACCGGAGATGGAAGCGCAGCATTTCAGGGTCTCAAAACGCTATGCCAGGGCATTGCTCGAACTGGCGGAGGAACACCACATCCCGGACCGGGCCTATGAGGATATGCAGCGCATCGGAGACGCCTTTGCGGCGAACCAGGACCTGAAGGTCCTGATGAAGAGTCCCATTGTCAGGGAGGCCCGGAAACAGCGGATCCTCCATGCCCTGTTTTCCTCTTCCGTGCACCCCCTGATCCTGCATTACATGCAGATCATCGTGCGCAAGCAGCGGGCGTCCCTGTTGCAGGGTATTTCCAGGGCATTCCTGTTGGTGTATAAGGAGCACAGGGGCATTGAGCCGGTGCGGATCACCACGGCCAAACCGCTGGATGCCCCCTTGCGGGAGAAAGCCCTGGAGGTTGCCCGGAAGCTGAGCCCGGGGAGCATAGAGTTCACGGAGGCGGTTGACCCCGCCATCATCGGGGGGTTCGTGCTGAATCTGGGCGACCGGCAGTATGATGCAAGCATCAGGACCCGGCTGGTTCGCATGAAAAAGCGATTGCATATTCAATAACCAGAAAACCCAAGGCAGCCCATGTCAGACATCAAACCCGCGGAAATTACAGCCATCCTGCGACAGGAAATGGCCGGCCTGCACCTGGAAGCGGAGCTCGAGGAGACCGGGACGGTATTGCAGGTGGGGGACGGCATCGCCAGAATTTACGGTTTGACCCATGCCTGGGCCGGTGAAATGGTCACTTTCGGAGAGGACGGTCTCCGGGGCGTCATCCTGAACCTGGAAGAGGACAATGTCGGGGTGGTCCTCCTGGGAGATGCCCGGCATGTCAAAGAGGGAGACCTTGTAAAACGCAGCCACCGCATTGTGTCCATTCACGCCGGGGAGGGACTTCTGGGCCGGGTGATCAACACCCTGGGCCAGCCCCTGGACGGCAAGGGAGCCATCGAGGGGCCCCTGTATGAGATGCCGTTGGAGCGGAAAGCCCCTGGCGTCATCTTCCGGCAACCGGTCAATGAGCCCCTGCAAACGGGCATCAAGGCGGTGGATGCCATGATTCCCATTGGAAGGGGGCAGCGTGAACTGATCATTGGCGACCGCCAGACCGGCAAGACCGCCATTGCCCTGGATGCCATCATCGCCCAGCGTGCCTGCTTCGAAAGGGGAGAGCCCGTGTACTGCATTTATGTGGCCGTGGGGCAGAAAGGATCCACGGTGGCAGCCCTGGTCAACCGCCTGCAGCAGCATGGGGCCATGGAATATACCATCGTGGTGTCCGCAACGGCCAGCGACCCCGCAGCCATGCAGTTTTTTGCCCCCTTTGCGGGAACCGCCCTGGGGGAGTTTTTCCGGGATACGGGCAGGCCGGCCCTGGTGGTGTTCGACGACCTGTCCAAGCAGGCGGTGTCTTACCGGGAGGTGTCCCTGTTGCTGCGACGCCCCCCCGGACGGGAGGCCTATCCGGGGGACGTGTTTTACCTGCACTCCCGCCTGCTGGAACGGGCCGCCCGCATCATTGACTCCGATGAGATTGCCGCCGGCATGAACGATATTCCGGAGTCCATCCGTCCCCTGGTCAAGGGCGGGGGCTCCCTCACCGCCCTGCCCGTGGTCGAGACCCAGGCAGGGGATGTCTCTGCCTACATTCCAACCAACGTGATTTCAATCACCGACGGACAGATATTCCTTGAGTCAAGCCTGTTCAACGCCGGCATACGGCCTGCCATCAATGTCGGCATCTCGGTGAGCCGGGTCGGCGGCAATGCCCAGCTTCGCGCCATGAAGAAAGTGGCGGGAACCCTGAAGCTGGACCAGGCGCAATACCGTGAACTGGAGGCATTCTCGAAGTTCGGTTCCGACCTGGATGCGTCCACCCGGGAGGTCCTGGAAAAGGGCGCCCGGAACGTGGAGATCCTGAAGCAGAACCAGTACAGCCCCATTCCCGTGGAAGAACAGATCGCCATTTTGTTTTGCGGGACCCGGGGGCTGCTCATGCAGGTTCCGGTGGAACGCATTCGTGGGTTCGAGACCGCTTTCATTCAGACCCTTCGCAGCAGCCACGCAGACCTGCTTCAGGGCCTGAAGAAAGGCAGCCTGGATGAGGCGGTCGTCCGGAAACTGACGGAGGTGGCCGGGTCGGTCGCCGGCAGCTTCAAGGGTTCCTGATCCAAGCTTTACAGCCCCATGCCCAGCCTGAAGGAAATACGTACAAGGATCCATTCAATCCGGTCCACCCGGCAGATCACCAGTGCCATGAAAATGGTGTCGGCTTCCAAGCTGCACCGTGCCCAGGGAGGCTTGCACCACTTGCGTAAATACGCATCCCTGTTGAAAGGGATGGTGGACCAGGTGTTGCCGCAGGTCGGGGGACTCAAGGGGCACCCTTTGCTCGCCCGGAGGGCAGTCAACGAGGTGCTGGTGGTTTCCGTCTCCTCCAACAAGGGCCTTTGCGGGACATACAATGCCCTGCTGATCAAAAAAACTTTGAACCATCTGGAGTATCTGCAATCGGAGGGCCATGGCATCAGGCTGCTCCTGGTCGGGAAAAAGACGGCCGGGTTTTTCCGCAAACGGGTGTTCCCCATCCACGGGGAAGACCATGAGCTGATCGACAGGCTGTCCCCGGAACTTGCCGGTGCCTTTGCCGCGGGCTTGATGAAGGATTATGAGGAAGGCTTGTTTGACCGGGTGGATGTGGTATACAACCGCTTCCGCAATGCCGTGGTCCAGGAACTGGTCGTCGAGCAGGTCCTTCCCTTGCAGCCGCCGGGACAGCCGGGCCAGCAGCCCGGGGGGTCAATGGGCCTGCCGGATGCCATGGCAGAGGAACCATTCGGGTACATCCTGGAGCCTGATCCGCAGCAAGTATGCCACGCCCTGATCCCCCACCATGTGTCGACCGCTTTCTACCGGATCCTTCTGGATGCGGCGGCCTCTGAGCACGGGGCGCGCATGACCTCCATGCACAAGGCCACCGACAATGCGGACGATTTGCTGCATGGGCTGACCCTGACCTACAACAAGGCCCGTCAGGCCCAGATCACCCGGGAACTGATGGACATCGTGGGCGGTGCCGAGGAGATCGTCCGCCGGTGAGTTTCCCGAATCGGTGGGGCAGGATCATTGTTTTTGCTGGTGCATGTGCACGTCCATCTGCGGGAAGGGGATGTTCAGCCCCTCTTTTGCAAAGGCCTCGTAGACTTTCTCATTCATGTCGAAGGTCACCTCCCAGAAATCGGCCAGGTTTGTCCAGGCCCTGACGGTGATGTCCACCGAGCTGTCGTTCAGTTCGGACAGGGCGACAAAGGGCGGCGGATCCTTCAGGACCCGCCCATCCTCTGCGAGAATCCGCAGAATCACCTCCCTGGCTTTGGCATAGCTGTCCCCGTAAGCGATGCCGAAGACCCACTGGGCCCGCCTGGTCTCATTGGCCGAATAATTCGTCACCGAACCGGTGGAGAGTCCCCCGTTGGGGATGATGATCTTTTGGTTGGACGGGGTCACCAGCACGGTGTTGAAGATCTGGATCTCCTCCACGGTGCCCATGAATCCCTGGGCTTCGATGAAGTCGCCCACCCTGAACGGCTTGAGGACCAACAGCAGGACGCCTCCTGCAAAATTCTGCAGGGTGCCCGACAGGGCCATGCCGATGGCCAGGCCAGCCGCACCCAGGATGGCAATGAAGGAGGTCATCTGGATGCCGGCCATGCCGAGGACGCTGACCACAATGAGGATCTTGAGGGTGATGCTGATCAGGGCCACCAGAAAACCGCGAAGGGAAGGATCCAGCTCGCGTCTTTCCATCATCTTCCGCACGGCCCGGGTGATGCGGGAAACCACCCAGAAACCGATGATCAGTACAAGAACGGCCCCCAAAAGCCTGAGTCCGTAAGTTACTATGAACCCGCTGGCCCATCCGGCCAGGGATTCCAGTCCGTTTACTGAAAAATCCATTATTACCAGTTTTTAGTTTAAATGAAAAATGGGGTGATCTTCAGTGATCTGAAGGCACCCCAATGAATGAATCCGAAAAACTTAGTTCTGGCTGACCGGTTTAAGCTGACTCCCGACCAGCGCATAGAACAAAATGTAAAGGTAGCAGACCACCGGTATGATAAAGCTGGCCTGAATGGTAAAGGCATCGCCGATGACTCCCATCAGTATGGGAATGATGGCACCGCCCACAATCAGGGTGTTGATGATGCCGGATGCAAGGCTGACCTCACTTCGGTCCAGGCTCTTGACAGCCAGTGAGAAAATATTGGGGAACATCACGGAGTTAAACAATCCGATGGACACAATGGACCAAAGGGCGATATTGCCAACCGAAAGCATCGAAACAATGGCCAGGATGGCTGCAATGCCGGCAAAAATGGAAAGAACGATATGGGCCTTTCCCTTTCCAAGTTGCATCAACAGAAAATTGGCCACCGCAAAACCCAGAAAGGTCAGGGCTTTGGCCAGGCTGTATTCCAGGGTGATGAAACCCACAATAAATGCCCAGACCAACACAATCAAAGCAAAAGTATACTGAAGCGATTTTTTCCTGATTCCCGATAAGGCGATGGCCCCGAACAACCGGCCAATCATGGCTCCTGCCCAGTACAATCCGACAAACTTTAGGGCCAGCTCCCTGCTGATGCCCCCGCCCATTCCGGGCTGGACAATATAAGATGAAATGGCCGTGCCGATCCCGACTTCCGCGCCGACATAGCAAAAAATGGCCAATGCGCCCAATAGCATGTGCCGGTACTTGAACACGGTCTTGAAATTTCCCAGCCCTTCCTGGCTCAGCACCGGAAGCCTGATGATCCGGACGGCAATGGCAATCAGTAAAACGAATACGGCGATGATCAGAAAGGGAAGCAGCAGGTCCCCGGGCTGAATCCTTGCGATCTCGGTTTCCGGGGGAACCACTTCTCCCACGCTCACCGACGGAAGAGCCGCCGGCAGGATGAGGGCCACAATCAGCAAAGGGGCAAGCCAGGTTGCGATGGAGTTCAGGGCCTGTGTCAGGTTCAGCCGGCCGGAAGCCGTCTCGGGTGCTCCCAGTTCGGTCACAAATGGATTGGCTGCTGTTTGCAACAAAACCACCCCCAGAGATAAAATAAAGATGGCCCCCAAAAAGAAAATATAGGACTCAACCCGGATGGCCGGAAAAAACAAAAAACCGGCGATGGATATCAGCAGCAATCCCGTCACAATGGAATTCTTATACCCGATTTTCTTTACCACCCCGCCCGCCGGGATGGAGAAGATCGCATAAGATATAAAAAAGGCGCTGTTCACCAAAAAGCCCTGCGTATAGGTCAGATTAAAGGCTTCCATTACGGGGTCGCTCAGGGTGATGATGAACGTGGTGACGAACCCGAAAATAAAGAAGATCATGGAGATGAAAACCATCCCGACTTTTAAGGTATTGCTTTGCGTGGCCATAAGAAAGAGTTTGGTTAAAGGGTTACTTATCCTTCCATATCAGGGCCCCCGCTCCCAGAATGGCGGCATTCTTGTCCATCAGCCCGGAGGGCATGAGCCTGACTTTGTTTTTAAAGGTTCCCATGAGGCTTTCCTCCATGTATTTTTTCGTCGGATGGAAAATAAAATCCCCCGATTTGGCCAGTCCGCCAAACAGGAAGATGGCCTCGGGACTGGTATGGGCGACGGAGTCGGCCAGTTTGGCGCCCAATATCTGTCCGGTGATGTCAAAGG
>Ga0334900_1003834_pt1 | contig 11176 bp, 6 predicted proteins | sample GraSluR3_MG_2_FD_207231 | JGI IMG/M metagenome (GOLD analysis project Ga0334900, IMG submission 207231) | Sludge microbial communities from methane-producing bioreactor in Wageningen University, Netherlands - Granular Sludge_31_08-R3 | ecosystem: Engineered > Bioreactor > Anaerobic > Unclassified...
TGAAGGAGGAACATATCGATTATTCAGAATATGAAAGTTTTGAAGATGCTGTTGAGCAAATCAAATTCTGGCTGGAAGAAGAATACATGACAGAAAGGATCCACTCTTCGCTTGCTTACCTGACGCCGTTAGAATTTGAACTTGCTCAGGGGATTTTATAACCTTGGAATCCCCCATTTAAAACCCTTAAAAAGTGTCCAAAAAACCACCGCAGTTCAAATAAAACTGCGACGCCATCCATAGATGAGTAAAAGGTTGATCAATGCTTTGGGATGAATTTACCTGATTTTCTTGACAAAGCCCACTTTATACAATACAATCCTAAACCTGATGCGGGGTAGAGCAGTGGTAGCTCGTCGGGCTCATAACCCGGAGGTCCTTGGTTCGAATCCAAGCCCCGCTACTAAAAAACAACCAGAGTCCGTCGGGCTCTGGTTGTTCGTTAACCTGGCATACAAATGACCTTATTGCAGATCAAGTTGAAAAACTGTGAAAACCTCAAAATCCTATTGGTGTGATCAGTGATATCGTTACCTTCCCGATGTAACAGGGACCTTTTCTTGCTTGGAAATTGCTGACAGTTTATGCGAGAAATGTCCTAATGACACCTTAACCATTAGAGGAAACATCTCGGCTGATGTCCCTGGTACTTTTCTGAAGTAATGCAGGAATAATACTTTCGACGGATTGCGTCGCCTAACTAGTCAAGCAGTTTTCAAGCCATTGCAATTACTTGCTCGCAGGTGTTTGAATCTTAATAGTCGTTATTATATAATCTGCTTAATAATAAATCACAGCCATGTCAAAAAAATCCAAGCACAATTACTGTACAGTATACAATAAAATCACGGCTATACGAAGCTATTATTGTTTATCACCAATTCTTGTGATTAATAGTTGACCAACTTACATGCCAATAGAAAGAAGTGATACAGAATGGATAATGGACAATTCCAACTATTGAAACAATATGTGGGTCCAAATTTACTAAATTACGTACTGAATTACGATAAAATCACAAACGATAGCTCTTTTGATAAGCTAGAACTTCTTCCTATCCAGGTCGATGTACTTGATGCTCTGCACGCCAGGATTAAACAGTGTCGATTTCAGTGGATAGAACAAGGTGGCTTCGGAGATGGAGTTGATATTTTTCTGAGATTACTTACTTCTAATGGTACATCCCTATTTAATCATTACTATCAGAATTGTGGAGGCCATCTAGTCTCACCAACCTCTGCTGACCCATTAGTATCGTATCTTCAGCAAATTTGTATAGAGGCGTACCCCAATTTCCTGATGAAGTCATTAGGGCTATCATACATGATGGGAATGAGTATAAGTATGGTAAAAAACAACGATGAAATTGTCCGTTTAGTAAAAGATGATGTTCTGGATAAAATTACGAATAAAAAGGAAGGTTATGATTACGCCTTTCAGTTTTCTACAATCGATGGCTTAGAGTTTAACCAACAAATCAGTACGGCTTTTTCGTCGATTATTGCAAGATCATTTTTTGATTCATGCAATCGTATGGATTACTCTTTATCTTCTGTTCTAAAGGCAATTGATGTAAATATTGATGTAATGCGCCGATTAGCAAATGATCAATCTGCAACATACAGCAGCTTTATCGGAATCCAAGGTTTGCGATTTCAAGGCTTTGATGCAATTGAACTTCCGGGTGGGGTGTTGAGGCAATTTCGTGACATTTCAAACCCGGGAATGCATACTGGTCAAACAGTTGTAAGTCATTCAGATAACATGGCAGGAGAATTCAGTGGCCATGTATTCGAGGTCTTTCATTCTACGAAGATTTCATCCACCAGAGGAGCAACCAACACTAGCAATAGCATCGAGACCAATCGAGTCCAAGAAAATGAATTTCACAAATTACGGTTTTCTGTTGTTTTTTCCTCACTGGCAAACCGAGGACCTGTTCCAACTTTTTTTGAGTTCGGCTTCCCCCTAATTAATCCAGGTAATTATGGATTTGGCAATGATTTTGTCAGAGACTTCATATTGGTAAATGAAGTAACCAAAGAAAAATTGATAGAGTGGTATAACGTCCTGAGCAATAAAGATTTGAAGCGTGTACAAACACCACTTAAAAGACTTCAGTATGCGATTTTCGAAAGAAGGGACCCCGAAGATGCTATTGTAGACGCAATTATTGCTTGGGAGGGAATGTTTAGTGAGGCATTTGAGACAACTTTCAAGGTTGCAGGAAGCATAGCTAAATTCCTTCGCTCTGGTTTAGAGCGAAGGAAACTCTTTACACGATTAAAGACGCTGTATAAACTGCGAAGCGATATTGTTCATGGTAAAGACAGCAAATTATTAAAAAGAGAGAACATAGAAGACGTCCGTGCAGAAGTTATCAACATTGGTCTGGAATGTATGATGAAAATAATCAATAATAAACGCCTACTTTCGATGAGATCGGATGAAAGAGTGCACGCAATATTGGTTCTCGATGAGTCTGGTAATGGTTCTGCAACAGGCTGCTAAAATGAATCCCGTTTCCCTCACCGACTGTTTTCAAATCTGATATTAACAGACCGTCAACAACTTGTAAGGATTTGATTATTGATTTTTTTTAAAATTTCCTTATAATGGAATTAGTTTATTGCCCCAATAATCTAATCCAACCGAATCGCAATAGGCAGGGGACCCGTGGGGAATACAGATCAAAAGACAGCCGATCAGACCTGGGTGCGGAAAATGAATCGCAGTCTTACCCTCGCGGCTTTCCGAACCCATAAACCCCTCTCAAGAGCTCGCCTTGCAAAAGAAACTGGACTCAATCCCAGTACCGTTTCCAGCATTGTCAATGAACTCATTGAAGATAACCTGATCCGTGAAACGGAATTAATCCAAAATGGCATCGGCCGTCCCGGGCGGCTGCTTGAGCTAAATCCCAAAGGCGGGTGTGCACTGGGTATAGAAATTAATGTCGACTATTATGAAATCCTGGTTGCAGATTTCTCAGCAAATATCATTTGGCACGAAAAACAATCGCTGACCCCTGAAATCGGTCAGGAAGATATTATGGCTCAGGTCCTGGCTCTTGCGAAGGATGCACTGAGTTTTATCCAAGCGAACAACTATCGCCTTCTTGGTGTGGGCGTGGGTGTCCCTGGCCTGGTGGATGTGTCAAGTGGTCTTCTTCGAATCGCACCCAACTTACACTGGGAAAATGTTCCGGTGAGAGATGTCCTTGCAAGTACCTTCGATTGCCCGATATATGTGGAGAACGAAGCCAATGTCGCCGCTTTAGGCGAATACTATTTCGGTGCTGTTCAAAACATCAAGGATTTTATTTATCTGAGCACCGGCATTGGATTGGGAAGCGGCATTGTTATAGAAGGTAAATTGTTTCGGGGGATGTTCGGTTACGCAGGTGAAGCTGGGCATATGACGCTTGACGTTAATGGCAATCTTTGCGGTTGCGGGAAAAAAGGCTGCTGGGAAACATTTGTCGGACCCCGGGCGGTTGTCCGCCGCGTTCAACAATTATTGAATGCCGGGGAACATTCAGCCCTTTTGGAAATGTCAAAAGGAAATATTGAGAATATTGTGATTGATGACGTCATCAAAGCGGCACATCTGGGCGATAAAATCGCTATTGATGCACTCAGTGAAGTTGCATTCTATCTGGGTATCGGGATCGCCAATCTGGTGAATTTATTTAATGTTGAAGTAATTGTTCTTGGCGGCGCCCTCAACAAAGCCAGCAGTTTGATCATCGATGAGGTTAGAAATGTTGTCCTGCAAAACACACTTGCACCAGGGAGGGAACAGCTCAGGATCATACCCTCAGCCCATGGAACGGATGCCTGCATCATGGGAACGATTGCGCTTGTATTCGATGATATCTTACGAGATCCCATTTTCATGTAAGACGGAGGAAACCACATTTTAGACTGACAAAGGTTCTTGTCAGCTCAGGAAGGGAGGCTAAACCATAGGGATAATAACATACCAAATACCAACATCGCAGTTTCATCGAGGCATAAGATCTGTCAAATGTCTAGTACTTTAGGGAGAACTGAAATGAAAAGAAATATCGCACGAACTATACTTCTCATCATGGCTGTGGTGGTGCTTGCCTCAGGCTTGACAGGCTGTCAGGGAAGCGGAGATGAGAAAATCAAAATTGGCTTATCCTTTTCCGACTTTGCAACAGAGCGCTGGAAACCGGAATCCGAACTTTTAGCCTCTCTGCTTGAGGAGAAGGGGTATGAGGTTCTCATTCAGGAAGCCAATCACGATGTCAAACTTCAAAACGATCAGATTGACAACATGGTTTCTCAGGGTGTCAAAGGCTTGATCATTGTTGCTGAGGACGGCGAGGCTGCTGCAACTGCTGTTGACAAAGCGGCTGCCGCTGGTGTGAAGGTGCTTGCATATGACCGTCTTATCAAAACTCAGAACATTGCCGCCTACCTGTCCTTCGATAACGTGGAAGTCGGTCGCAATCAGGCGCTCGGAGTCATAACGGCACTGGGTATCCCTGGAAGCACCACGTGGACAGTAGATAATCCAGCTAAGGTCGTCCTTTCTGGCGGCTCCCCCACTGATAATAATGCTGTTCTGGTTCGCCAGGGCCAAATGGAAGTCCTTCAACCCTATATCGATTCCGGCGTCATCACAATCGTTGCCGATCAATGGGTCAATAACTGGGATACCAACGAAGCTCTCAAGATGATGGAAAACATCCTCACTGCTCAAAACAACGAGATTGATGCTGTCGTTGCTTCCAATGATGGCACAGCCTTGGGAGAACTTGAAGCACTTAAGGCGCAGGGGCTTGCTGGTGTTGTTCCCATTTCCGGCCAGGACGCTACTGCTGATGGCTGCAACAGCATTGTCAAAGGCGAACAAACCGTTACGGTTTACAAAGATATCCGCCTCCTTGCACCAAAAGCTGTTGAGTTGATGGATGCTTTGATCAATGATCAGCCGATTTCTGGCGTGACCAATTATTCACTGGCAATCCTCACAGGTCAGGACCTGGAAGGTGAAATCCCCTGTGTCTTCCTGGATGTCGTTCAGGTAACCCAAGACAATGTCTACGAAGAGATCGTCGTTAGCGGCTTCCAATCCTACGATGACGTATACCGTGACATCCCAGAGGATGACCGGCCTCCAAGGCCTTGATTTTCCGGGGATACTCAGGGTCCAACGGCTCAGTAAAACTTTTGTGTTAGGAACGCTACATCAGCACAGAAGATTATAACGAAGGGGATTACGGACTTGTCAAAGGCGTATGACAATCATAATAATCATACGCCTTTGCAACCAAATTATTTCAGTTGTTATTAGGATCAATCAGAGTCAAACCAATGACACATGATAATATTCTTGAATTTACGAACATAACAAAAACTTTTCCCGGTGTTACAGCCCTTGATGACGTCAGTTTTGAAATAGAACGAGGAACCATTCATGGACTGTGTGGTGAAAATGGCGCTGGTAAATCAACTTTAATGAAGATACTTTCCGGTGTTTATCCCTTCGGTGAATATGAGGGGCACATCACCTACAATGGTGAGCACTTTCAATTGGAAGGAAATTCTATCCAGCAGGCAAGAGAAGAAGGTATAGCCATTGTGTATCAGGAATTGACTCTTGTCCCCGGCATGACCGTGGGTGAAAACATTTTCCTTGGCAAAGAACCTATTGAAATGGGATCCATAAATTGGGACAAAGTCTATTCAGAAACACAAAAAATACTGGATAAATACAAACTGGATATTCATCCGCAGGATATTGTGAAGGATCTCGGCGTGGGGAAAATGCAAATGACTGAGATAGCCAAAGCTCTCTCAGAAAATGCTAAAGTACTTATCCTGGACGAGCCAACCAGTGCACTTGCTGAAACCGAAGTGATCAAACTGATGGAAATCCTGAGGACCCTGAAAGAACACGGAGTAACCTGCATCTATATCACCCATAAAATCGAAGAATTCTTCCAGATTGCGGATAAAGTCACGGTAATGCGGGATGGAAAAGTTGTGACAACGCAAAATATTGAAGATCTTAATGCCCAGAAATTAATCCAATCTATGGTAGGCCGGAAAATGAATGAGCGTTTCCCTAAAGCAGACCGTTCTCCGGGTTCCGTGATTTTTGAAGTAACCGATTTGCATGCAAAAGATATTGCAAAAGAGCGTGAAATCATCAAAGGCGTATCATTCACACTCCGGAAAGGCGAAATCCTTGGGATTGCAGGCCTAATGGGGTCTGGACGCACTGAGCTGGTCATGACCATTTTTGGTGAATATGCAAAAATCACTCAAGGGTCCATCCAGCTGGAAGGTAAGGAATTATCCATAAAAAATGGCCATGAAGCCATGAAATGCGGAATTAGTCTTGTTCCAGAAGACCGGAAAAGGCACGGCCTAGTGCTGATCCAGTCGATCATGAATAATATCTCACTGCCAAATCTTGAGAAATTTGCCGGCTTCATGCGTATCAATAAAGACGCTGAACTGATTGAATGTTTGAAATATGCAAAAGAGCTTGAAATAAAAACGCCTCATTTATTCATACCCGCTGAATCATTATCCGGCGGCAACCAGCAAAAAGTGGTAATTGCGAAATGGCTGATGTCGGGTCCCAGGATTCTAATTATGGATGATCCAACCCGAGGGGTGGATGTAGGCGCGAAATATGAAATTTATAAACTCATGAATGAGCTAGCGAAGAGCGGCATTTCCATCATCCTGATTTCAAGCGATCTTCAGGAAGTGCTTGGCATGAGCGACAGGATCATGGTGATGTGTCAGGGGCGCTCAAAAGGAATTTTGGAAAAACACGAAGCCAGCCAGGAACGAATCATGACTTTGGCTACAGGAACGGCTTAACTGAATTATCAAACAATGAGGTGAACCAATGAATTTCTCCACTCTTCTCGATCGTGTCAGGAAGAACATCCAAACCTACGTCATTATTATCGCTTTGGTGGTTATCTGGGGGGTATTTGCCATCGGTACCAATGGCCGCTATCTCTCGGCCCAGAATATCTCCAACCTTTTCAGACAAATGACGGTCACGTCCTTCATGGCGATTGGGATGGTTCTTGTGATGGTTACTGGCGGAATTGACCTCTCCGTAGGAAAAATGGCTGGGTTCGTGTCGGTTATTGTGGCACTTTTCCAACGAGATGTCTGGTTTAGAATCATTCCTGATCAACCCATCCTGGCAGCATTCCTTTCCGTACTCGTAGGTCTGCTGGTCGGCATTATGTTTGGATCTTTCCAGGCTTACATCACGGCTTACCTGGGCGTTCCCTCGTTTATTGTAACTCTCGGCGGTCAGTTCATTCTGAATGGGGGAATCCTACTCGCAACCCAGGGAAAAACGATTGCAGCCAACCAGCCTGGGTTCAGCACAATTGGTCAAGGATATTTAGAATCACCAGCTAATTGGGTGGTAGGCATTATTGTTGTGATCGTTTTATACGGCTTACTCTTTTTAAACCGAAGAAATAAGATTAAATATGGCTTTGAGCTGAAACCTTTATACTCAGACCTTCTCCGGACATCTTTTTTCTCATTGCTGATATTGCTTTATATTTTTATTGTCAACAATTTTAATGGTGTGCCCATCCCTGTTATCATCCTGGCTGTTACTGCCATTATTGTTTCGTACGTCTCGACGAATACAAAATTTGGCCGGTATGCGTATGCGATCGGGGGCAACCGGGAAGCAGCCCGACTCTCAGGGATCAATATTAAGAAACAAACCTTTCTTATTTTCACCTTAATGGGTCTATTATGCGGCGTCGGCGGGATCGTTCTTGCATCCTATGTCGGCTATGGAACCATTTCCGCAGGGCAGGGATATGAACTTGACGCCATCGCCAGTTGTGTACTGGGCGGCACATCAACCTTGGGCGGCTCTGGGACGATATTCGGCGCCCTAATTGGCGCACTCATCATGACCAGTTTAAACACCGGACTGCAAATGATGGATGTGGCACCTGCCTGGCAATACGTGTTACGTGGTTTTGTTCTGGTGCTTGCCGTCATCATAGATGTTTATTTCAAGAAGTCCAATAAATAACAAGGATACGATTAATGAATACTTATGCGCCTAAACCGGAACATAAATTTACTTTTGGATTGTGGACAGTGGGAAACCGCGGACGTGACCCCTTCGGGTCAGAGGTACGAGAGGCCAAAACTCCTGCGGAACTGGTCTACCTTCTTGGAGAAGTCGGCGCATATGGTGTTAATTTCCACGATAATGACCTGATTCCCATTGATGCAACACCGCCTGAAGCCGACTCGATAAAACGTGAGTTTCGCAGGGCATTAACGGACACTGGCCTTGTTGTCCCTATGGGAACAGTAAACCTCTTTTTTGATCCGGTATTTAAGGATGGCGCTTTCACGAGTAACGACCCTGAGGTTCGGGCCTATGCCCTGCAGAAAACACTCATAGCAATTGACCTGGCAGCAGAGTTTGACGCTGAAGTTTTTGTTTTATGGGGAGGCCGAGAGGGAACTGAAACTGATTCAAGTAAAAACGCGCTGGATTCAATAAAACGCACTCGTGAAGCTGTTAACTTTCTCTGCAACTATGCCTTGGATAAAAAGTATAAACTTCGGTTTGCGCTTGAAGCCAAGCCGAATGAGCCCCGCGGGGATCTCTATAATGCGACAACAGGGCACATGCTGGCCTTTATTGAAACATTGGACCATCCTGATATGGTAGGAGTTAACCCTGAATCTGCTCATGAGCAGATGTCAGGGTTGAATTTCATGCATAGTGTTGCTCAGGCCTGGGAGGCTGGTAAATTATTCCATATTGATTTAAATGATCAATATCCGGGGCGCTATGACCAAGATTTGCGTTTTGGTTCCAGAGATATCAAAGCAGCTTTTTACCTTGTGAAATTTCTTGAGGATGTCGGTTATCAAGGACCACGGCACTTCGATGCCCATGCCTATCGGACTGAAGACTATCAAGGGGTGAAAGAATTCGCAGCCGGCTGTATGCGCACGTATCTGATATTGAAAGAAAAAGCCAAGAAATTTAATTCTGACAAGGAAATCCAGAGCCTGCTGAGCGAGATTAACACTGAAGCCCCAGAGATGACCCCTTTCTTAGGTCAATACGAATCCAGAAAAGCTGCAACCCTTAAGGCTTACGCCTTTGACCGCACCGCAATCTCAAAGCGAGGGCTGAATTATGAAAGGCTCGATCAACTGACCATTGACCTGCTGTTAGGGGTCCGCTAAAAATTATCCAATTCAAAGATGAAAAATCCTTAACTCATAATTCATTCCTCTTAATATCTCTTTTTGTTATATAATTCAAACACCTGAAACCACACCTATCGATAGAACCAAAAAATCATTCCTCTCATATAGAAAAAGGACAGCCATGCGAACACGATCTCTTCACCCTCATTTTCTCCTTTTTGTATTAATTTTGGTACTCACAAGCTGCAGCCCCCAACCCACTCAGGAGGTTCAGGTCCCTGCACCACCCAGAACTGCCACTGAAGAAATTGTGCAAGCCACAGCTTTGCCAACGCCAACAGCTACGGAAATCCCACCTCTCCCTTGTACGATTGCCTTCCAGTCTGACAGGGATGGCAACTGGGAAATCTATCGGATGGAACCGGATGGCAGCAACCCCGTCAACCTCTCAAATGACCCCGAGGAAGATATCGAGCCGGCTTTTTCACCCGATGGCAGCCGGATTGCCTTTGTCTCCAACCGGGTTGTCGATGATGAAGGCGGCCAATACATTTATGTAATGAATGCAGATGGCACGGATATCCGCAAACTCCCAACCGAAGATGGCAGCCGCCACCCCGCCTGGTCGCCAACAGGAGAACATATCGCCTACGATAACGGCAATGATATCTTTATCATCAGGTCAGATGGCAGCGAACCATCCATTCAACTGACTGACTCACCTGAAAAGGACATCATGCCGGATTTTTCACCCCAGGATGATTTTATTGCCTGGTTAACTGGTGAAGAAAATGATTTCTGGGACATTCTTTTGATGGATCTCCAATCCAATGAAATTCAAAAGATCACCCAGGACGGTGGCATCTCTGATTTCCAGTGGACAATTGATGCGGAAATATTTTTCCATGGCAATGGTGAACTGTTCGGCTGCTTCAATTGCGTCATGAGCGCTGATGGTTCAAACATCAGGGATGCCGGCGGGAAAGGCAGCATCCAGGAATTTCTGCCTTTCTGGACCCTAGGTGGAGACCGGGTGGAATGTGTCCATGCCGATTTCAACGAGGAAGCAAATGAAATCTATCTCGTCAGTGATATATACCCGAATGTTTTCTTCAACCTGACCAACAACCCCGCCAATGACATGAATCCCTCCTGGCCGGATAATTGTGGGCCTTTACCAGATCACATGGACGATAATTTCTCTTCTTCTTCAGATGCCACTGAGTTCGTTATCGGTTATGAAGATGCTGATTTTGTGATGACAAACACTCAAAGAGCAGATCTGGAACAGGCTTGTAATGAATTGCCTGTCACGTGTGTTATGGATGATTTTGACGCGTTGATCGAACAAAATGTCGATGCCATCATGTCCTTTTCAAGCAGATGGCATGTCCTGGGCTCAGCGCCACAGATTTCTTCTGCCGTTGAAAAAGGGATACCTGTTGTTGTTCTTAATGCTGAGTCTGATAAGGAAGGCGCATATAACCTATCAAATGATTCCGAATCTATCCGGTTAAGCCTGAAATGGATGTTCAATGAAATGAGCGGGACTGGCGAATTCCTCTACTTCGTTTTCGGCCAAAATGCTGTTCACCAGAGCATTATTGAACAGATTCTAAAGGATTACCCCGAAATCACCGCAACTTCAATGCCCGCCGAATATGGTGACGACTCGGTGACTTGGGAGAATATCGCCGAGTTAATCAGATCTACCCCTAACCTTAGAGCAATCTGGTCTGACGAAAATGTACCTCAGCTCCTGATTGCCGCCAATGGCGTTGAGCAAGGCCAACCGCCCTATATCGTGTGTGATCCAAGGGACGATTGGCTGGAAATGTGGCAGGTAACGATCGAGACGAATCCCTTGTTCAAATGTATTGCAACCATTAATCCGGGCGGTACGGCCTACGAGGGAGTCTATGTGGCGTATTACTTGTTATCAGGTTATGAAATTAATC
>Ga0334900_1003835_pt1 | contig 11175 bp, 8 predicted proteins | sample GraSluR3_MG_2_FD_207231 | JGI IMG/M metagenome (GOLD analysis project Ga0334900, IMG submission 207231) | Sludge microbial communities from methane-producing bioreactor in Wageningen University, Netherlands - Granular Sludge_31_08-R3 | ecosystem: Engineered > Bioreactor > Anaerobic > Unclassified...
GCGCTAAATCCTTAAAAAAATGACCAAAAAAAAGATAGTAATTGCCATTGACGGGCACTCATCTTGCGGAAAAAGTACACTGGCCAAATCGCTGGCGCGTGAGTTGAGCTACATTTACATCGACAGCGGCGCCATGTACCGGGTGGTTACTTTGAATGCTTTGCGAAACGGCTGGATAAAAAACGGTGAACCGGACAGGCAAAAGGTTGTTGAAGGATTGAAAGACATAAAAATCACTTTTCACTGGGACGAACAAATAGAAAAAAACACAACGTTTCTGAATGGTGAAAATGTGGAAGACGAAATCAGGCAACTGGAAGTTTCGCAGAACGTAAGTCCCATTAGTACCATTGCCGAAGTGCGCCGCGAAATGGTGAAACAGCAGCGGGAAAATGGAATAAATAAAGGAATTGTGATGGACGGCCGCGATATTGGCACCGTAGTGTTTCCTGATGCCGAACTGAAAATTTTTATGACGGCATCGCCCGAAATAAGGGCACAACGACGCTTTCAGGAGTTAAAGGAAAAAGGTTTGGAAGTGAACTTTGAAGAAATCCTGAAAAATGTGGAAGAGCGTGATACCATCGATTCGGGCCGCGAAATAAGCCCGTTGAAAAAAGCGGATGATGCTATTGTTTTAGACAACAGTAATTTGACACGTGAGGAACAGTTACTGTGGAGTTTGGAAAGAGCAAAAGAAAAAATGGAGGAAGATGAGAGTTGAGATAGACAGACGTTCAGGTTTTTGTTTTGGTGTAATTAAAGCCATTAAGTCTGCCGAGAGCGAATTAAAATTTAGCGATAAATTATACTGCCTTGGCGATATTGTGCACAATGGGATGGAAGTGGAACGCCTCGAAAAAATGGGGTTGCACTCTGTCACCCGCGAAGAATACATGCAATTGAAAGATTGTAAGGTACTCATCAGAGCGCACGGAGAACCGCCCGAAACTTACGAACATGCCAAAAAAAATAATATTGAACTGATAGATGCTACATGCCCCGTGGTTTTAACACTCCAGGAAAAAGTAAAAGGTTCATACGAGAAAATAAAGAACAGGAACGGGCAGGTGGTGATTTACGGGAAAAGAGGCCATGCTGAAATTATCGGTCTCGACGGGCAGATTGAAAAAAAAGCCGTTATTCTGGAAAGCATCGACGATGTGGACCAGATCGATTTTTCGCGACCGGTTTCACTCTATTCCCAAACCACCAAAAGGGTGGAGGATTTTTATGCCATCGCCGACAAAGTAAAAAACAGTATGGCTCCGGGTGTGCCGCTCGAAATTAAGGATTCCATCTGCCGGCAGGTCTCGAACAGGGTTCCCAATTTGAAACAATTTGCCAAACAATTTGATGTGATTTTGTTTGTGGCCGGTCATAAAAGCTCCAACGGGCGCTATCTTTACACGGTTTGTAATGAGGAAAATCCGCGAACCCATCATATTTCCCGAACATCGGAAATCGATCCCGGATGGCTCGAAGGTGCCGAATCGGTGGGAATTTGTGGCGCCACTTCAACACCCAACTGGCTGATGGAAGAGGTAGCCGAATGGATCAATCAGCAATTTCCGTCTTAAAAATTCTTTGGGCTTAGTTTTTTTATTTTTTGTTTCTTTGAAGAAAGATTCAAAAGCCATTGCCCATGCCCGAAATGTTTGCTCAGGTTATTTTGCCCTTGCCGCTGCACGATGCATTTACCTATCGTGTGCCGGAAAAATGGCAGCAGAAAATAAAACCGGGGCAAAGGGTGGTGGTGCAATTCGGCGCCAAAAAGTTTTATGCCGCCCTGGTTCTGTCGCTTTCCGAAAATCCGCCGCAGCATATCGATTTAAAAGATATCGATCAGGTTTTGGATGATGAACCGGTGGTTTTGCCGCAAAACCTTGAACTCTGGAAATGGATGGCCGGTTATTACTGCTGCACGTTGGGCGATGTTTTCCGGGCAGCCCTTCCATCGGGATTAAAACTGGAAAGCAAATCGAAAATTGTTTTAACCGAAAAGGATGAGGAACAGGAACTAACCGACAAGGAATTTCAGATTTTGGAATTCCTGAAACAAAACAGTTTTACCCTCGACGGACTGCAAAAAAAACTGGGTAAAAGTTTTTCCTATTCCGTATTGAAAAGCCTGCTCGAAAAGAAAATCATTCAGGTTGAAGAAAAAGTAAGCTCAAAATATAAAGCCAAAACCGAAAGGTGGGTTAAACTGCATCCCCGGGTTAAAACCGAAACAGATTTACAAACAGCAATCGAAACGCTTCAACGCGCAAAAAAACAGCAGGCGCTGTTATTGCATTTTATCGAAAAAACAAAGGTTTTTCAAGCCGGACAACTACAGGAGATTAACCAAAAAGAATTGCTGAAAGGAACCGGTTTTAGTTCGGCAGTTCTGAATGCACTGGCGGAAAAAAAAATGCTGAAAATTTTTCAGCATCAGGTTTCGCGCATTGAAGAAAAAACAACGAAACAGGCGGATTTAAACCTGTTGAACCAGTACCAGCAGCAGGCGCTGGACGAAATTAAAACCTGTTTCGAAAAAAATCAGGTGACATTGATTCACGGAATTACCGCCAGCGGAAAAACGGAAATTTATATTCATTTGATTGACGAGGTTTTAAAACAGGGAAAGCAGGCCCTCTATTTATTGCCCGAAATTGCGCTCACCACACAGATTACAGAGCGGTTGCAGAATGTTTTTGGTTCAAAGGCAGGCATTTATCATTCGCGGCTGAACAGCTCCGAACGGGTAGAAATCTGGAAAAAAGTGCTGCAGTTTCAAACCAACCCAAAAGATGGATACCAGGTAATTCTGGGTGCACGGTCAGCCCTGTTAATGCCTTTTTCAAACCTGGGGCTCGTAATTGTGGACGAAGAACACGAAAATTCGTTTAAACAGTTCGACCCGGCGCCGCGCTACCAGGCCCGCGATATGGCGGTGGTTTTGGGAAAACAAAACCAGGCCGGTGTGCTGTTGGGGTCGGCTACTCCTTCGTACGAAAGTTTTTACAATGCGCTAACCGGAAAATACGGACTGGTAAACCTCACCCGGCGGCATTCCAAAATGGAACTTCCTGAAGTTATTGTGGCTGATATAAAACGCGCCTGGAAAAAAAAGCAGATGAAATCGGTACTCACGCCTGAACTTTTTAACCGGATGGAAGATGCGCTGAATAACCGGGAGCAGGTGATACTTTTTCAAAACCGGCGGGGATATTCGCCATTTGTACAGTGTTTTACCTGCGGCTGGATTCCGAAGTGCAAAAACTGTGATGTAAGTCTTACCTACCACAAATACAAAAAACGGCTGAACTGCCACTACTGCGGATACAGTATCGTTATGCCTTCGGAATGCCCGGAGTGCGGCTCGCCCGAAATTAAATCGCGCGGATTTGGCACCGAAAAAATTGAAGATGAACTGAAACCACTTTTCCCCGGGAAAAAAATAGAACGGATGGATTTGGACACCACCCGCTCCAAAAATGCTTTTCGCAAAATTATTCACAACCTGGAATCGCGAAAAACCGACATTCTTATTGGCACCCAAATGGTTACAAAAGGCCTCGATTTCGAGCATGTGAGCGTGGTGGGAATTTTAAATGCCGACAACCTGATTAATTTTCCCGATTTCAGAGCGCACGAACGGGCGTATCAGCTTATTTCGCAGGTGAGTGGCCGCGCCGGACGAAAACACAGTCGCGGGAAAGTGGTGGTGCAAACTGCACAGCCGGAACATCCGCTCATTCAACTTATTCAACAGCAGGATTATATAGCTGCATTTAACGTACAAATGGCAGAGCGTAAACTGTTTAAATATCCGCCTTATTTCAGATTAATTAAACTGGTGGTGAAGCATAAAAAGCCTGAGAATGTAAACAAGTTTGCCGGCAGTTTGGCCGGCATGCTCAGAAAAAACAGTTCGCTGGTTGTTTTGGGACCCGAATTTCCGCTGGTAAGCCGTATTCAGCTGTGGTACCATAAAGAAATATGGCTGAAAATAGATCCCAAACTTCCGCTGGCAGAAGTAAAAAAATTTGTGGGCCATACCATTGAATATGTTCGTAATCAGTCTGAAAACAGCAGTTGTGTGGTTAATATCGATGTGGATCCGGCATAATTTTTTTATTCAAATTTAAATGTCGTTTAGTTAGTGAATCCAGACTTCGACTACGCTCAGTCTGACAGTCACCCTGAGCGTAGTCGAAGGATGTTCACGGTTCTACTACAGATATTACTTTCTTAAATAAACGAATTGATTCATATTTCATGAATTGGCTCTTTTTTCCGGTTCCTGTTTTTTGTTAGATTTGCGTTTTTAATAAAATCGGGTGAACGAAAAAGAAATAATTCAGATTTTCAGAAAATTCAGCACCATGCGCGCACTGGTAATTGGCGACGTGATGCTTGACACCTACCTTTGGGGCAATGTGGAGCGGATTTCTCCCGAGGCGCCTATCCCTGTGGTATCGGTAAACAAACGTGAAAGCAGGCTTGGTGGTGCGGCAAATGTCGCACTTAACCTGCAGGCGCTGGGTGCTACTCCGGTTTTGTTTTCGGTTGTTGGCAACGACATCAGCGGACGGGAATTCAGGAGGTTGATTACTGAAAAAAATCTGTCGGAGCATGGAATTTTTGATGACCCTGAGCGGCCCACAACCGTTAAAAGCCGCATCATTGGAAAAGGGCAGCACATTGCCAGGGTGGATGAAGAGTCAACCTTTTCTATTTCTTCCGAACTGGAAGAGCATATGAAGAGAGCAATTGAAAAAGAGCTGGAAAAGAATGGTGTGGATGTGATTCTGTTGGTGGATTACGATAAAGGTTTAATTACTCAGGGTTTGTTTGAAAAAGTGAACAGACTTGCCGGAAAAAAGGGAATACCGGTAGCGGTAGACCCCAAAAAACGCAACTTTTTGCATTATAAAAATGTAGATTTTTTTAAGCCTAATTTTTATGAGTTTGTGGAAGGCGCCGGAATTCGACTGTCCAAAGGAGATATGGAAGGATTGAGCAAAGCCGCTGCTGCATTTAAAACCCGGCAAAACCTGAAGTTTATTTGCGTTACACTTTCGGAATTGGGAGTTTTTGTGAGCAACGGAGAGGAGGAACATTATTTGCCGGCACTAATTCGGGAGATTGCCGATGTTTCGGGTGCGGGCGACACGGTGCTCAGTGTGGCCAGCCTTGCCCTGGCGGCCGGGTTGCCGGTTCCTCAAATGGCACTTTTGGCCAACCTGGCTGGCGGATTGGTTTGCGAAAAACCGGGAGTGGTGCCGGTAGATAAAAATAAGTTGAAAAAGTTGATGGAAACGGAGAAATTATAAACGTTTTTTTTGCTCAATTCCAGCTTCTTAAGCAGTTACTAACGAACGATGTCGAAAAATACCTTAAGGCGGTTAAGGCTAAATTATTAAATTTGAACCCGTTCAAAAAAATAGAAATCTGATGGGAAAAATCATATCTCTGGCAAACCAGAAAGGTGGAGTTGGAAAAACGACCACAACAATTAACCTGGCGGCCAGTCTTGCTGTTTTAGAACAAAAAGTGCTGATTATCGATGCCGATCCGCAGGCCAATTCGACCTCGGGTTTTGGTTTCGATGTAAAAAATGTGCAGTCGAGCATTTACGAATGTATTGTGGATGAAATTGATCCGGAGAAGGTTATCCTGAGAACTGACGTGGCCAATCTCGATATTATTCCATCGCACATTGATTTGGTGGGTGCCGAAATTGAGATGCTGAATATGCCGAACCGGGAAAAAGTATTAAGGAAAACCATTGAAAAACTGAAAGAAAGTTATGATTTTATTTTAATCGATTGTTCTCCGTCGCTGGGTTTAATCACCGTTAATGCGTTAACGGCTTCCGATTCGGTAATCATTCCCGTGCAGTGCGAATATTTTGCACTCGAAGGTTTGGGAAAACTGTTGAATACCATCAAAATTATTCAAAACCGGTTAAACCCGGCGCTGGAAATCGAAGGTTTTCTGTTAACCATGTTCGATTCACGCCTGAACCTTTCCAACCAGGTTTACGAAGAGGTAAAACACCATTTCCAGGATATGGTTTTTGATACAGTTATTCAGCGTAATGTAAAACTGAGTGAAGCGCCGAGCTATGGAAAACCGGTTGTTCTTTACGATGCCAGTTCGCGCGGTGCGATAAATCATATGAATCTGGCCCGCGAAATTTTACAGCGCAACGGAATGACACGAATGGCGCAGGAAAGTAAAATCATTAACAGTTAAATTTTTGGCTATGGTTAAAAGAAACGTATTGGGACGGGGTTTGGGAGCATTGATTGACGATGCCGAAAAGATGAAACAGGCAGCAATTAGCGAGGTGGAACTGGGTAAAATTGAAGCCAACCCTTTTCAGCCCCGCTCAAAATTCGACGAAGAAGGATTGGAAGAACTGGCTGCGTCTATCCGCGAAATCGGGCTCATTCAGCCCATTACCCTTCGAAAAACCGGACCGGACAGTTATCAGATTATTGCAGGAGAACGCCGTTTTCGGGCTGCCCAAAAAGCCGGGCTCGAGTCCATCCCTTCGTATATCCGCCATGCCAAAGACGACGGCATGCTGGAGATGGCCCTCGTGGAAAACATACAGCGCGAAGACTTGGACGCCATCGAAATTGCGCTCAGCTATCAGCGTTTGATGGAAGAACTGAATTTTACCCAGGAGGAAATGAGCAGCCGGGTGGGAAAAAAACGCTCTACCATCGCCAATTACCTCAGACTGCTGAAATTACCGGCAGTTATTCAAAAAGCATTGCGCGATAAAGAAATCAGTATGGGCCATGCACGGGCGCTCATCAATATTGAAGATGCCGATGTTCAGGAAATGATTTTCGGACAGATACTGAAATATGGTTTTTCGGTGCGTAAAGTGGAAGAAATCGTGCGCAGCCTGAGTGAAGAAGGAGACGCTTCCATTCAACCCAAAAGAAAAGAACTGCCCCGGGGATTTAAAAATTACAAAGGGCATCTCGTAAAATTATTCGGTGCGAAGGTTGGAATTTCTGTTAATGGTAACGGGAAGGGGAAAATTGTAATTCCCTTTAAATCAGAGCAAGACCTTGAACGAATTGTTAAAATAATTGAAAACGGAAAATAAAAGCCTGCCGCCGTCGGCGCTGTAAAATGAAACTTCTATTTTTGGGCAAAATTTGTGAAGTGTGATTAGCAGAGGCTCAATTCTAAAATATTTTTTGGTTGTAATTCAGCTGCTGGTGGTAGTTAACCTCAGAGCACAACTGGTTGAAGCCGATACGGTTCGGGCTGTGCAACCCTTGCCTGAAAAGGAGGCAGAGGAAGTACACTCGCCCCGAAAGGCAACCATTTACTCCGCCATACTTCCGGGGCTCGGACAGGTTTACAACAAAAAGTACTGGAAAGTACCGCTTATTTACATTGGTTTTGGAACAATCGGGTACTTTATTAACTGGAACAACGAGAACTACCAGCTTTTTAAAACCGGTTACCAGCACCTTACCGACGGCAACCCTGAAACACAGGACTACCTGAAAATAGAGGCGGTGCGACGAAACAACTACAATTTGGATAGCCCAACCGATTTTAATAACCTGAAAACGGCGCTGTCGAAACAGCAGGACTATTACCGCCGAAACCGCGATTTGCTGATTATCAGCTTTGTGGGGTTTTACGGGTTAAACATCATCGATGCGAGTGTGGATGCCCATCTTTTTGATTTTGATATCAGCGACGATCTGACCCTGAAATGGGAACCTTCGATGATAAATTTTGATAATAATTTTGTTTATTGCTTAAATTTTCGTTTTAATTTTTGAGATATGTGGAAGAAGTTGAAATATGTTGCGGGAATCATCTCAATGTTAATTTTTATTCAAACAGCAACCGCTCAACGGCACGAAAGGATCGAAATTCAGCCAATGCAGTCGTTGGATGCCGGAATTATTACCGATGACACACTTTTTTTCGCGTCCAAAAATGCTGATCGGGCCAACGACTCCTTATCGTTTGAAAGCAGTGCTGCCCCCGATGAAGATTTGAACGACATTTTTTCAGAAAAGATGGATAGCCTCGGAAATTCGTGGTACATCAAACACCTGTTTCATCTCGGTGATTCGGAAAATACGCTGTCGGAGTTTTACCCCAGGAATTTACCCGACTCGGTTTACATTAACCGGCTTGAAGAAATTGAGCAGGTGGTGGATTTGTCGTACAACAATACGGTTAAAAACTTTATTGTTTTATACACTGAAAAACGCCGCGATTTGGTGGAAGTGATGCTGGGGCTCTCGGCCTATTACTTTCCTATGTTCGAAGAAGAACTCGACCGGCAAAATATGCCGCTGGAATTGAAATACCTTCCGGTTATCGAATCGGCACTGAATCCCAAAGCCATGTCGAGGGCAGGCGCCAACGGTTTGTGGCAGTTTATGTACGGCACTGCCCGGCAAATGGGGCTCGAAATTACCAGTTTTGTGGATGAGCGACGCGACCCGGTAAAATCGACTGAAGCCGCTGTAAAATATTTCAACTATTTGTACAAAACCTACGGCGACTGGTATCTCGCTATTGCCGCCTACAATTGCGGACCGGGTAATGTAAACCGCGCCATTCGGCGCGCCGGAGGAAAACGCAATTACTGGGAAATTTACTACCGTCTGCCGCGCGAAACCCGCGGATACGTGCCGGCGTTTATTGCCGCGGCTTATGTAATGAACTATTACAAAGAGCACAACCTTTTGCCGAGATTTCCGGAAATGCCCATTCAAACCGATACTGTTTTTGTAAATGATTATCTGCATTTCAACCAACTTGAAGCAACGCTCGGCATCGACAAAGAGCAGTTGCGCATGCTGAATCCCATGTTTCGCCGCGATGTGATTCCGGCAAAATCAGAAAAACCTTACCCACTGGTACTTCCCAACGAAAATATTATGGCATTTATCGATTTGGATACTACGGTTTTTGCTTATGAACGCGAAAAATATTTTCCGAACAATACTTTGCAAAACCCGGTCAGTGCCACGGCAAACTATTTTACACCAGCCGATGTGGAGGGGAAAGCCAAGATAATTTATACGGTAAAATCGGGTGATAATGTGGGCTTTATTTCCGAGTGGTTTAATGTACGGGCTTCCGATTTAAGGTACTGGAACAACATCAACCGGAATTTGATTCGGGTTGGTCAGAAACTGGCGGTGTATGTTTCTGAAGACCAAAAAGAAAAATATGAACGCATCAATTCGATGACCTTTGCCCAAAAGCAGACGTCCATCGGAAAATCAACCGGTGCAGCGTCGAAACCTGAACCCCGCAATTTAGATCCGAATTATGAATATTACACCGTAAGAAGCGGCGATACCATTTGGGAAATTGCCCGTCGATACACCGGTATTTCACCCAACGATATTCTGAAACTGAATAACCTTAGCAGCAATTCGAAGCTTTCAATCGGGCAGAGGCTGAAAATAAAAGCCAAAGAAAATACCTGATGGTTTAAAACGATTTAGGGAGTTTCTAAAGAAGCTGGAGCGATGCTTTAAGTTTGCCCATTTTTTCTGAAACCGAGCCGCTTTCGCCCAACCTGATAATCCACAAAAGAAACAGAATCCATTTATTGGGGTGGGTAATTATTTTCGTTTTTTCTGACACTTTCAATCTTGTTTGTGTTCCTCTTCTATCTGATGCAGCAACCGGGCATATTTCCCGTTTTGTTTCAGCAGTTCGGTGTGGGTACCGCGCTCGATAATCCGGCCATCTTCCAATACCAGAATCAAATCGGAATTTCTTATGGTGCTGAGACGATGTGCAACGGCAATTACTGTTTTTAGTGAAAAAATATTGGCAATAGCCTGCTGAATGTATTGCTCGGTGATTGAATCGACCGCACTGGTTGCTTCATCGAGGATTATCAACTCGCTGTTTCCGGCAATGGCCCGCGCAAAAGAGATGAGTTGGGCCTGACCTTTAGAAAGGTTATCGCCGTTATCCTGAATTACAAATTGATACCTGCCACCCAGTTTATCAATGAATCGGTTGGCGTAAACAAAGGAAGCCGCCTGCTCCACATCGGTTTGGGTGATGTGTTTGCGCCCCAGTGCAATGTTAAATTCCACGGTGTCGTTAAACATGAAAATGTCCTGGTGCATCACCGAAATGGTTTCCCTGACCTGCGCAATGGGAATTTCAGAAAGTTCAGTCCCGTTAATTTTTATGGAACCCCGATATCCGGTGTAGGTTTTTGCCAGCAGCCTGATGATAGTCGATTTACCTGATCCCGTGGTTCCTACCAGCGCCAGACGATCACTTTTCCGGAGTTTGAACGACACATTTTTCAACACATCGGGACTATCTTTGGAATAGCTGAAATAAACATTTTTGAATTCAATTTCCATAAGGGCGATAGGTCCGGGAGAAGAATTTTCTGGTTTGGCCGCCGGGTCTTCTACCTTCTGACTGAACAATTCGCTGATGTGTTCCAGCGCCGAAAGTGCCCGCTGAATGGTTGAAATCTGTTGGGTAAACTGCTTCACAGGAACAAACAACCGTTCCAGCGTGGTTACAAAAACAATGAGCACTCCCAACGTGTAGCCGTAATCCCAAATCTGAATGGCGCCGAACCAAATGACCAGCGCAGTGGCCACAGAAGTAATTCCTTCCACAATGGAATAAAGAAACGAATCGTAAATGTTCGAATTATTCTGTGCGTCCGAAAACTCTTTGTTCAGCCCATCGTATTTGTTAAACACTTTTTCTTCTGCCGAATACAACTGGACCGTTTTCATTCCGTTCAGCGCTTCCTGCAGGTAGGCAGCCGATTTGGCCAGGCTGGTGCGTGAAATATCGTAGGCTTTTCTGATTTTTTTTCGCAGGTAGCTGATGGTGAGAATGATGAGTGGCACAACCAGCAGCAACACCAGCGTCAATCGCCAGTTCAGGTAAAACAAATAACCCACCAGGGCCAGCGTTTTTATGCTGTCGGCCAGTAACCCGAGTATTCCGGCGGCAAACGATTCCGAAACCGATTCCATGTCGCTGGTGAGGCGCGACAACGTAACGCCAATGGGTTTTTTGTCGAAATAACTTAAAGGGAAACGCAACGATTTGCCAAACAGTTGTTTACGAAGGTCAACAATAGCGAGGTTGCCGGCTTTGGAAAAGGAGTAGCTGTAAAATCCG
>Ga0334900_1003839_pt1 | contig 11160 bp, 10 predicted proteins | sample GraSluR3_MG_2_FD_207231 | JGI IMG/M metagenome (GOLD analysis project Ga0334900, IMG submission 207231) | Sludge microbial communities from methane-producing bioreactor in Wageningen University, Netherlands - Granular Sludge_31_08-R3 | ecosystem: Engineered > Bioreactor > Anaerobic >...
ATATTGGTAAATATGATGCTTCATCAGCCGAATCTTCCACAACTAGAAGCATGTCAATAATTGGCTTGGCACACAATCCTGGTACTGAGGTAGAACCGACATGTTCTACCTGTATTGCTTTTTTGCAAAGCACAGAAATAAGCCGATTAGCCTCCTGTCTGAATAACTCAGGCCATTGTGAGTCATATTCAACCAGAGTTATTTCTGCATTATGTGGTTTTAGATCTCCAACTGTAACCTTTTGAAGGTTTTCGTCGCTTCTTATGGTGAAGTTTTTTATATTTGGTGACAAAGTCATTATAATAACTCCCTTTCTATTTTTTATGTTTTATCTAGGGGCCCAACAGTTTCAAGAGTTCCTCTTTGAGTGGGCTATTTCTTCTTAATTTTACAATGATTGTTCTTTTATTTCTAATATTTAATTGACAAAGAGGTCTTTTTAATGAACAATTATAAAAATATTTAACTTCTAATTATAATTTCTAAAAAATATTATTTAAAACGAGGTAAGGTAAATGGTAATGAGATTCCAGAAAAGATTGTTGTTATTTATATTGTTAGGTGTGCTTGTGTTGGCTGTTAACGGGTGTACTCCTGAAAACTTAAGCCAAACACAGACTGCCACAGTGTATCTACAGATTCTTAATCCAAATGGACAAATTTATAATATTTCTATGTATAACGAATACATGGAAGATTATAGAAATGAGGGACCGACTGATAGAGATGGCTTTTTAGTTATCACTGATGTAATACCGGGAAATTACACAATTTATGCTTCTGATCAGATAGTCTTAGGCGGATGGTATGGTGTCGAATTTTATGAAATATTACCTGATGAAAATTATATCGAGATGACCGTAAAAGAACACAAACCTTATTAAATTTGTTAATATTCTTATTCATTAATAAGAACATATTTATAGTATTGGCATATTTTTCCAAATTTACTTTGATTTTAGAGAAATCAACCTTTTATTTAGTGTTTGATGTCTTGTGAATGATAATTAATATTTACTCATAGAATATAATAAAAAAATTAATGGTTATCCCAGTTTAATATCTGATGAAATTTGAGGATTAACATGGATATAATTGAACATAACAGACATGCATGGAATAGAGAATCGATACAGGGAAGCAGATGGTCCACACCGGTTTCTTCGGATATAATTGAATCTGCCCGAAAGGGTAACTGGGAGGTAATCCTTACACCCAACAAACCTGTACCACATTCATGGTTTGGTAACTTAATTGATAAAAATGTTCTATGTCTGGCTTCAGGGGGAGGACAGCAGTCACCGATATTGGCAGCTGCAGGTGCAAAGGTAGTCAGCTTTGACCTTTCTGAAGAGCAGCTTAAGAAAGATTGTGATGTTGCAAAACGTGACAAGCTTCAGATTCGCTGTGTCCAGGGTGATATGGCAAATCTCTGTGAATTTGCTGATGAAAGCTTTGACTTGATATTTCATCCGATTTCCAATGTCTTTGTTCCTGATGTAACAACAGTTTGGTCGGAGTGTTATCGTATTTTGAAGACCGGCGGAGACTTGCTGGCAGGATTTATGAATCCCTCCTTTTTCCTATTTGACCATGAAGAAGCAGAAAAGCGCGGGAAACTAATTGTAAAAAGAAAATTACCATTTTCAGAACCTTATGATCTTGTTGGTAGCCAAAGAACTCAATGGGAAGCCAATAAAAATCCGGCACAGTTCAGTCATTCATTGGATACCCAAATTGGTGGGCAGATAGCAGCCGGGTTTGCCATAATTGGGTTTTATGAAGATTACTGGTCAGATGAGGCAACATTGCTTAACCGGTTTTCGCCAACCTCAATTGCCACACGTGCAAGAAAACTATAAAAAAAATAAATAAAGGGAATAGTTTTCTGTTAGCGAAATTAGTGAGCCAGAAGAAATATTCTAAAGAATAGAAATAATAATAGCATTGAATTAAATCAGGTGATAAAATAATGTAGAAAGTATTTGTGTTTTTTATTTTAATTTTTATTTAAAGTAAAGGAGAAAAAAATGTTAAGATGGGCTATTCTTTTATTAATTATTGGCCTTGTAGCCGGCGCCTTGGGATTCACCGGTATTGCCGGTGCAGCAACAGGAATTGCAAAGATCCTATTTTTCATCTTCATTGTTTTTTTCCTGGGGATTATTGTTTTAGGTTTACTTGGGATTTTAATATTGTAGGAATAAAAACATAGATAACCAGTTTGCCAGGGTACTTCTAAACCTTCAGATATTGCCACTTATACTGGATTATCTACCGGAGTAAATTTAGCATTTGGAGAAAAGCACTTATCTCATCTGCAATTATTTCCGGTTGTTGATTATGAATATAATGTCCGCTATCCAGGAATTTATATTTTCCATAAGCTATTTGTGATATATAATCTGTCAATATCCCTCTCCAATTAGCATCTGTCACTTCTTTGCCATCAGAGATAAAAAAATAAATAGGTGTATTGACAGGAATCCTGTTTGCTTTTACTTTTTTCGCATTTTCAGTTAAATAATCGATTTCATTTAACATATTTTTTGTATATGAGCTTTTATAAAATAAAGCCAAAAGCGCCTGTTTATCCTCGGCTGATAAATCGTTTGATTTAATTAAAGGAAGAAAATTTTCCACCTCATTCCCTGAAATGAACCTGGACAGGCCAATTCTTGATATGAAATACATAAAAGATAATTTTATCTTTGGTGGTATTACGAGATAATTTTCAACAAAATCAGGAACTAGCGGATCAATTCCTATAATTGCTTTCACCTCATCCGGGTATTCCTGGGACCAGTACATGGCTTCCAGGCTTGACATGGAATGAGAAACAAGTACGTATGGTCCTTTTTCTCCGGCGAGCTCTAAGGCCTTTCTTGTTTCTGCCAGTATAGTATCTATATCCCTTGGGCTATCCGATGCCTCACTCCACCCATAACCAGCCCTTTCGACAATTAATATTTTATAATCATCTTTTAGTCTCATCCATAAAGGTTTAAAGTCAATGATCGGGCAACAGGTGCCATGCCCGTCCAGAAATACCAGGGTAATATCACCCTGTCCTGCTCTATACACATGCAAGTTATGATTATTTACTCTGAACAATTTACCCGGGGGTGGATATTTAATATATTCCTGGTTTAGTTTATTGATATGATTTACTGCAGCAGCAAGGAAAAGAAGTGCCACTATACTGAATATAACTAACAATATTATTCCAGGGATTGTAAAAAATTTCATTTTAACCTCAGTTTGTTTATAAACAGTTATTTGGAATTATATAACAAAAATAGAATAATTGAAAATATTAAGAATTGTTTCCATATTAATAAACAAAATAAATAGCTTGTTAAGAGAGTCGTTTAACTTCACCCATTCACTCCGTTTTAATAAAAATCATTTGATAAAGATAGAAGATAATAGGTAAAATTGAATCTTTTATTTGCCAATTTTTCATAAAAATCATTTTTAGATTGTGATATGTAAAGAATTAACAAAAAACATTAAAAGTGTTATTATTTATCTGTAATATTTACTTTTATTGAATAATTATAAAATAATCAAATCACAAAATATTTGAAACAGAATAATTTTAAAATACTATATAAATAACATGCGGTGAGTAGAGTGAGATTTAGAAATAATGATATAATTACAAATATAGCAATTACCTTTTTTTTAAATATATTAGCAACAGCTTTATCTTTATTTTTGCAGCATTTGGGATTCACTGAGGTTAATTTTGTAGTAATCTATATCTTATCGGTGTTAATCATTTCCCGGTATACCAAAGGTTATTTTTACGGTATTGCTGCTTCAGTTATTTCTATGCTATCTTTTAATTTCTTTTTTACAGACCCTTTGTATAGTTTTAGTGTAGATGACCCAAGTTATGTTTTTACTTTTGCAGTAATATTATTTGCTGCAATATTCACCAGTGCTATAACCAGTAAGTTAATTCATTCTAAAGATCTTGCCAATGAGAGAGAAAAGCAATCGCAAACACTATACCAGGTAACAAGTTCGTTAGCAAAAGCCGGCGGTGTAGAAAATGTTGCCATAGTATCAGTGCAATGTTTAGTAGATTTATTTAAAAGTGATATTATTTTCATTACTATTAATCACAAAGATAATACGGTGAAGGAATTTGCCCCTGCTTTATCAGGTTATGGTATTATTTCGAGAAGCATTAATCTTAAAAATGTCGAGATAATAAAAAATAACCATTTTTCCTTTCCAATCATAGTCCGGGATAAATGTGAAGGATATATCTGCTTCCCTGAAAAATTTAAAGACAATAAAGAAAATAATCTTTTTCTTTTAAATTCTGTAATTATGCAGATTACTTCTGCTATACAGCGCGAGATTCTTACCACTGAAAAAGAAAATGCAAAGGCTGAAACAGAAAGAGAAAGATTAAGAGGCAATTTATTGAGAGCTATTTCTCATGATTTAAGAACTCCCCTTACAGGAATTATGGGTTCTGCTGAAATGTTACTCCAGAGATTAAGTGATAAGGAAAATATCAAGTTGTTGCAGGATATATTTGAGGAATCAGGTTGGTTAATCCGTTTAGTGGAGAATATTTTAAGTCTTACTAAAATTCAAGAAGGGAGATTGGCTTTGACTATTCAACCGGAAGTCGCTGAAGAAATTGCCGCAGAAGCTGTGAGCAGAGCTTCTAAATATACATCTGATCACAAAATTTCAATATCTGTTCCCGAAGAACCATTATTTATCCCAATGGATGGGAAATTAATTATACAAGTGTTGATAAATCTTCTCGATAACGCGATTAAGCATACTATATCTTCTGAAGACATTGCAGTTTCTGTACGTATAGATAAAGAAAAGGCTTGGTTTGAGGTGATTGACGGGGGGACCGGAATTAATGAAAATGATATGCCTAAAATATTCGACATATTTTTTACTGCCCGTAATTCTCATATTGATGCTAAGCATGGAATAGGTCTTGGTCTTGCAATTTGTAAGGCTATTGTAAATTTACATGGTGGTGAAATTTTTGTCGAGAATAACAAAATAAAAGGTTCCACCTTTCGTTTTTACTTAAATCTAAAAAATGAAAAAGAACGGATAAGATAGAATATGTTTTTAATTGTTGAAGATGATATTAAAATTAGGAAATTTATTGATTTCTCCCTTAAGTCGCAGGAATATGAATGTATAGAGGCTGCGACTGGCAAAGAAGCTATTAATTTAATTGCAACCCAACCGAACTTAAAGTTTATTATACTAGATTTAGGCTTGCCCGATATGGATGGTTTGGAAATTATAAAAAAAGTTCGAGAATTTTCTGATATTCCTATTATTGTGGTATCAGCCCGTGACCAGGATATTGAAAAGGTTGAAGCATTAGACTCAGGGGCTGATGATTATCTTACAAAACCTTTTAGTATTAAAGAATTGTTAGCAAGGATCAGGGTAATTTTGAGACATAACCGAGAAACAAAACTAGAAGAAAAGCCAGTTATTTACAAAATTGCTGATTTGGAAATTGATATAGAAAAACGTAAAGTTACAATAGATAAGTTGGATATTCATTTTACGCCAATGGAATACAATATCCTTATATTATTAATAAAAAATGCTGGGAAAGTATTAACTCATAAATATATTTTAAAAACGGTATGGGGAAATTATTTAGACAGTGATATGCAGTCATTAAGAGTATTTATGGCAAATATTAGAAGAAAATTAGAAAAGAATCCTGCTGAACCAAGATATATTTTTACTGAAGTTGGTATAGGATACCGATTTACTGATGAATAAGTAGCCACTTAAAGTGTACACATTAACTAATACCCATATTTATATAATCTTTATACTAATAAAAGAATATTAATACTTTCTTTATAAGATTCTCGATACAATTTCTGTTGTAGGAGGAAAACAATTAAAGAGTATCGAGGTGTTAATCTTATAAATGAATTTTAATGTTGTCGGAAATATGCTGGGCAAATTATTAATGTATTTAAGTGCATTAATGGTTCCCCCCTTCTTATTTGCTTATTATTATAATGAAATTCTTTCTTTTTATGCTTTCCTTTGGTCAATCGTTATAACTTTTTTAGTAGGTTATATTTTGCATAGAATCTATCTTTTTAAAAATGGTATTGGTAGTAAGGAAAGCTACCTTATTGCCACCCTTGGCTGGTTATTAGTAGCAGGTTTTAGCACACTTCCTTTTCTTTTCACTGGTACAATAGAAGTTTTTCTAGATGCTTATTTTGAGTGTATGTCTGGTTATACTGCAACGGGTGCTACAATATTAACAGACATTGAATCCAACCCTCTTTCCATATTACTTTGGCGTAATGAAATACAATGGGTAGGAGGAATGGGAATTATTCTTTTGGTAGTTGCATTACTGCCAATACTTGGTGTTGGTGGAATGAGGCTGCTCAAATCTGAATTTCCTGGATTTGAACTTGATAAAATAAAGCCAAGAATTATTGACACCGCAAAAACTATTTGGCTGATTTATATTTTTATTACCCTTGGTGAGATAATTTGCCTGTATGGTTTTGGTATGCCTTTGTACGATGCAGTTGTTAATACTTTTGGCACTGTTCCTACAGGAGGTTTTAATCATAAAAACCTTAGTATTGCTTATTATAATAATATAATTTTTGAAATTATCATAATATTTTTTATGTTTATATCTGCTGTTAATTTTAGTTTACATTATAGATTTTTCCATAGAGAAAAAACAGTCTACTTTAAAGATCAGGAATTTTTATTTTTTACCTCAATTGTCTGTTTTTCTACATTATTGATAACCCTGCAGCTTAGCTATTCTGTATATGATTCAATGCTTACTGCTGTAAGGTATGCTTTATTCCAGGTTGTCTCTATTGTGACAACAACAGGATTTGTAAATGCAAATTATAGCTTATGGCCGGACTTCTCCCAGCTAATTTTAGTTTTACTGATGTTTCTAGGGGGGTGTGTTGGTTCTACTGCAGGAGCAATTAAAAGTGTTAGATTTCTCCTACTTTTAAAACAATTAAAGCAAAGTTTTGAAAGAATATTGCATCCTAATGCTGTACTGCCAGTTAGATTAGGAGGGAAAGTTGTACCTGAGGATATTATGCAAAGTATCAGATCTTTTTTCCTGTTATATGTTTTTATTTTTATAATAGGAGTTTTTATTATAACAGGTACTGGTTTGGATATAGTCAGTGCTATCGGAGCAATTGCCGCTACCTTAGGAGGAGTTGGCCCCGGATTAGGGTTAGTTGGCCCAGCAGAAAACTATGCCTTCATTTCTTCTATTGGAAAAATTACCTTGATTATATGCATGCTTTTAGGTCGACTGGAAATATTTACAGTTTTAATTTTATTAGTACCGGAGTTTTGGAAGAAATAATGAAATTTTAGTGAAAAAGTTTGACAGAATATTTTTTATGTATTAATATGAACTTGGGTTCAATTGAATTAATATTCATATAATCCCATACTCGGGAGCGTAGTTCAAGGAGGAATATTTGATGGCTAAGATTATTGATAAGCTGAAAGAAAGGGTCAATGAAACAGCATTTCGTCTCTTTGCCGAAAAGGGTTACTCTCGAGTAACTATGAAGATGGTAGCAGGTGATGTTGGAATATCGGTAGGTACTCTCTATAACTATTATTCTAATAAGCAGGATTTGTTTCTAAGCGCCAGTAAAAAGGTATTTGACCAAACCTATTCAGTCTTAGAGGAAATGCTTGAGAAAAATGCAGATACCTATGAGTTTTTATCAATCCTCTATGATGAAGTTGTAAGATTACAGGGTTTCAGCCGGGAACTGTTGAGAGATAAGATCAACCATGAGGCAATTAGTGAGATAAAAAAACATTTGATGACCCTTATGAGGTCGTTGTTTTATAAGGTAAAAGTAACAGAAATTGAGAACATTCCGGACCGGGACAAGGATAGGACTATTCGTATGTTGTTTCTGGCTATGCATGATTTTGCCAGGGAATATCCTGATGACCGGGAAGGAAATATTGAGTACTTCTGTCGCTTGAGAGATATAATTAATTAAAATATTTTTAAGCTTTGATTGGTTATTCAGCTGAGAATAAATTTGAAATATTTATTGATATAAAAGGCAATAAAGGCATATGCAGAATTATCTTTTAACCCAAAAATACCTGGTAAAGGAGGGGTATAATAATGGGAATTAATTTTAATTTTGCCAAAAAATTTGCTGCTGAACAGATAATAAAACAGGCTCTTAATTATTTAGAAAAAGATCCGGAAAAGAATCTCCCAAAGGTATTGGAACTGGCTGATAAGGTTGCCCGTACTGAAAAACACCATGAGCATATTGCTGCTATCAGAGAGTCCTATAATACTAATCCTGCTATCAGGCAGTTTGTTAGAAGATTGACCAGGGTTGCACCAAGCTATAAAGACGGGATGATTATGAACTTCTTTGTCAATTCCGCCTTAATGGGAATACCCAGGCAATACGAATTAGCTAAAGAGCTTCAGGCTGCAGTGCCCTGGACTATCCTGATTGATCCTACCAGTGCCTGTAACTTGAGCTGTACCGGATGCTGGGCAGGTAAATACAAAAAGAGTGACAGTCTGGATATTGATACCATTGACAGGATAATTAAAGAGGCCAAAGAACTGGGTATCTACTTTATCGTACTTTCCGGCGGAGAACCCACTGTCTATCCGGATTTATTTGAAATCTTCCGCAGGCATCCGGATGTAGGTTTTATGATTTACACCAATGGCACTTTAATTAATGATGAGATGGCAGATAAGATGCTGGAAGTAGGCAATATCAGTCCGGCTATAAGCCTGGAGGGTTTTCGCGAATCTACCGATGCCCGCAGGGGGGAGGGTACTTATGATAAGATTATGGCTGCCATGGACCGATTACAACAACGTGGCATTATCTTTGGCATCAGTGTTACCGTCACCAGACAAAACGCTGATGAGCTCTTCGCAACGGATAACTTTATTGACCATATGATAGACAAAGGGGCAATCTACGGCTGGTCTTTCCATTATATTCCTATCGGCAAAGATACTGAATTAGATATGATGATTACCCCTGAACAGAGAGCTCAGCTGGCTTACAGGGTTCCTGAGATACGAAGAAAGAAACCCTTTTTCTTAGCTGATTTCTGGAATGATGGTACTTTTACTGGAGGTTGTATAGCAGGAGGAAGAAGATATTTCCACATAAACGCCAAGGGTGATGTAGAGCCATGTGCATTTGTTCATTTTGCTGTAGACAACATCAAAGAAAAGAGCCTAAAGGAGGTATTGCAAAATTCCTTATTTAAATCTTATCAAAAAAGACAGCCATTTTCCAAAAATATGCTGGCACCCTGTCCAATCATAGATCAGCCTGATGCTTTACGTTCTATTGTCTTAGAATCAGGAGCCAAACCTACACATCCGGGAGCAGAAACTGTCCTGATGGGCGACATTGCCAGATTTTTAGATATTCTTTCTTATAACTGGCATAAAACATCTGCACCAATCAATAAACAGAGAAATAAAAAGACAAGAAAATCTCAGGAAAAGTATGAGAAGGTATATTAAGAAGATATCATATTTAATTAAGCTCTTTTGATTTTTACTATAAATAATAATATGTCTGATAATAAAAATGGGAAACCAATATTAGCTTGAATTATAAGTATTCCAGTATTATGAATAACTGGATATATTTCCATCCCTAATTGATTTTTAGTCTTATAAAAATGCCAGAATAAAAAATTATTAATAATGCTTTAACCATAAAGTTAAACTACAAATCAAACATTTTTTGTTATAAATCATAGATAGCATCAAATTCTATATTATTTTTACTTAATATATCTTTTATTTTACCCAGATCGTCAGTATAAAAGCTTAAACAAATTCCGCAATCAGAACTGAGATGGCGGGGAACCGGAATCAATTTAACCTCAATCTGCTGTTTTTTAGCCAGACTTTCAGTCCTGATTGCAGCACTAGTTGAATAGAAAATAACTACACTTTTCTTCTTTGCTTCATCCATTATCCAAAATCCTTTCCTGGCTATTTCCCTGATGCTATTTTTTGAACTGCACTGACTGCTCTCTCAACATCTTCTAAAGTATTAAACAATCCAATACTGAAACGAACAGTTCCCACAGGAAAAGTACCTATAGTTTTATGGGCAGAAGGTGCACAATGCAGACCTACCCGACACATAATATCATATTCTTCATCCAGTTTTAAACCGATATCAGAGGGTGATTTCCCTATAATAGTAAAAGAAACTACAGAAGCTCTTTCTCCTGAATCATCTTTACTATATACTGTTACACCAGGGATTTGCTTCAAGCCGAAAATTAGTTTATTACACAGATGAAGTTCATATTGATGTATATCTTTCACACCTTTTTTTAGTATACAAGAAACTCCGGCATTTAATCCTGCTATTCCGGCAATATTAGGAGTTCCACTTTCATATAAATCCGGCAGGAAATCAGGGTGGTTCTCTGATTCTGAGCGACTGCCTGTTCCCCCAGTCTTGAGAGGAGTAATCTTGTGAATATCTATGTCTTTCCCTATGACTAACCCTCCGGTTCCGGTGGGACCAAAGAGAGATTTATGCCCGGTAAATGTCAGCAGATCAATATTGTCTTTTTCTATGTCTATCGGGTAGGCACCGGCAGTTTGTGCTGCATCCACCAGAAACAAAATATTATTTTTTCGGGCAATTCGACCTACCTCTCCGATAGGTAATAAGGTCCCTGTTACATTTGAACCATGATTTAACACAATAAGTGTAGTATTTTTATTAATTGCCTTTTCTATATCTTCCGGTTTAAGAGAATCATCAGCAGAGCAGGGGATAACTTTTATTTGAACACCATTTTTTTCTAACTCACGAAGCGGCCGCATCACCGAATTATGTTCCATGCTGCTGGTAATCACCTGGTCTCCTGAATGCAAAAATCCTTTTACTACCAGATTAATTGCTTCAGTAGCATTTGAGGTAAAAACAATTCTTAACGGATCATCCACATGAAATAATTCAGCTATATTTTCACGACACTGGTAGAGGATTCTACCGGCTTCAATGGATAATCGATGACCGGAACGTCCCGGGCTAGCCCCAATATTATTCATATAATTAATTATTGCTG
>Ga0334900_1003841_pt1 | contig 11155 bp, 9 predicted proteins | sample GraSluR3_MG_2_FD_207231 | JGI IMG/M metagenome (GOLD analysis project Ga0334900, IMG submission 207231) | Sludge microbial communities from methane-producing bioreactor in Wageningen University, Netherlands - Granular Sludge_31_08-R3 | ecosystem: Engineered > Bioreactor > Anaerobic > Unclassified...
TTTTCGGCCTTTTCTTCCTTTACGGCATTTTCCTCTTTCTTTTCGGCCTTCTTCTCTGTCACAGCCTCTTTCTCCTTTTCGGTTTTGGGCTCCGCCTTCTTCCTTTTTTCGGCCTGTTCCATCTCCTGTTTCAGCTTAGCCAGTCCGTCGAGGTCGCCAAGGGTCGTCTTCTCCAGGTTGTCCTGCAATTTCTGAACGGCCTTTTTTGTGGTCCGCTGTACCTGTTTGCCACGGGCATCCTCACGGGCCTTTTCATCGGCCATCTTTTCCTGGTGGGTCCGGGTATGGGAAAGGATGATCTTCTTGTTTTCCTTCGAAAACTCTATCACCATGAAATCGAGGGTTTCGTCGGCGCCTGCGTTGCTTCCGTCTTCCTTCTGCAGATGCCTGTTCGGAACAAATCCTTCAACCCCGTATGGAAGTGCTATTACCGCGCCCTTGTCGTTCTTGGCGACGATGGTGGCATTGTGCAATGATCCGACGGTAAAGATGCTTTCAAACACATCCCAGGGGTTTTCCTCCAGTTGTTTGTGTCCGAGGCTCAGCCTGCGGTTTTCCACATCCACGTCGAGCACCACAACCTCGATATCTTCACCGATCCTGGTGAACTCGGCCGGATGCTTGATCTTCTTCGACCATGAGAGGTCGGAAATGTGGATCAGGCCGTCGACGCCTTCCTCCAGTTCGACAAAAATGCCGAAATTGGTGAAGTTCCTGACGGTTGCCGTATGTTTGGAATCCTTGGGATATTTGGTGACAATATTTTCCCACGGGTCGGGGATGAGTTGCTTCATGCCGAGCGACATCTTGCGTTCTTCCCTGTCGAGGGTCAGGATCACGGCTTCCACCTCATCGCCTACCTTCAGGAAATCCTGTGCGGTACGCAGGTGCTGCGACCAGGACATTTCCGAAACATGGATCAATCCTTCCACGCCGGGGGCGATTTCTATAAATGCGCCGTAATCGGCGATCACGACCACCTTGCCTTTGACCTTATCGCCAACCTTGAGCTTTTCGTCGAGGGCGTCCCACGGATGCGGGGTAAGCTGTTTCAGACCCAAAGCGATCCGTTTTTTCTCATCGTCGAAATCAAGGATCACCACCTTGATCTTTTCATCAAGGTTAACGATCTCTTCGGGATGGTTGATACGGCCCCACGAGAGGTCGGTAATATGCACCAGGCCATCAACACCGCCCAGGTCAATAAACACACCGTAAGAAGTGATATTCTTGACGGTTCCTTCGAGCACCTGTCCTTTTTCGAGTTTCGACATGATCTCGGCCTTCTGCTGTTCCAGTTCAGCCTCGATCAATGCCTTGTGCGACACCACCACGTTCTTGTATTCCTGGTTGATCTTTACAACCTTGAATTCCATGGTCTTGTCAACATAAATATCATAGTCGCGGATGGGTTTCACATCGATCTGTGATCCCGGCAGGAAAGCCTCTATCCCGAAAACGTCCACGATCAGCCCGCCCTTGGTGCGGCACTTGACGTAACCGTTGATGATCTCATCCTTGTCGAAGGCCTCATTGATGCGGTCCCACGACTTCAGTATCCTTGCCTTCTTGTGCGAGAGCAGGAGCTGGCCGCTGGTATCTTCCTGGTTTTCCACATAAACCTCGATGGTGTCGCCAACCTTGAGGTTCGGGTTGTAACGAAATTCGTTCAGCGGGATCACTCCGTCGGATTTAAAGCCGATGTTGACCACCACTTCGCGGTTGTTCTTTGCAACCACGGTGCCATCGATCACTTCGTGTTCCACGATGGAGCTCATGGTCTTGTTGTAGATGTCTTCCAGCTCGGTACGCTGCTTATCGGAGTAGATGTCGCCCCTGGTACCTGCCGTATCCCAGTCGAAACCGGCCGGGCCTTCGCCTTCTGCCCTGACGGCGGCCTTCTCTTCGACGGCTCCGGCGGCACTTTCCTCTTCCTGGTCTGGTTTTTCTTCGGGAGTTTCCTCCGTTTCGGGTTCAGATTCTTCCGTGGCTTCCGTTTCCGTTTCCTCTTCAGCTTTCTCTTCCGCTACGGGAACATCTGCTGGAATCTCTTCTTTTTCAGGAGCTTCTTCTTCAGGAGCTTCATCCGGCACCGCTGCATCCGTTCCGGTATCGCCTTCCGGCGCTTTTTCCGCATCGGTTCCGGCAGTCAAATCCTTTTCTTCAATTTCACCGGCCTGCACCGCGGGAATATCTTCCCCTGCGTCAGCCTTGTTATCAACGATCTCTTCCTGTGCTGCGGATTCATCCTTTACAGGGGCATCTTCGCTGACCTGGTCTTTTTTATCAGTCATTTAATCATCTTTGTATCCGGCCTTCCCCTGTACCCGGGGGCTTCGGATGGGTTTAACAATTGATGGAAGGACTTGCGGTACAGCGGGACCTTGTTCGTCCGGGCAAACCCTTGCAAAACGGGGTGCAAAAGTAGATAATTATTCCAAATATTAAAAGCTTTCGCGCCATTATTTAACGCAGGCCGTTATGGAAGGAAATGCCGGCGGGTTTTCGGGTGTCATTAATTTGTATCTTTGCAGCCTCAAAAAAAATCCATCCATGGGCCTTAAATGCGGGATCACCGGCATCACCAACATCGGCAAAACCACCATTTTCAACTGCATCAGCAACACCCGGGCTGAAGCCAGCAGTTTTGCCTTCAGCGCCACCAGGTCGAACATCGGGATGATCAGCGTGCCCGACGACAGGCTCGAAAAGATCAATTCGATCATCCGGTCCGACAAAGTGACAACGGCTACCGTCGACATCATCGACATTCCCGGTCTTACGAAGGGTGCAGGCAAGGGAGAGGGCATCGGTAACAAGTTCTTGAACGACATACAGCAGTGCGACGCCCTGATCCATGTGGTACGCTGCTTTGACGACGAACAACTGCCGCATATCGAAGGCTCGGTCAATCCCGGCAGGGACAAGGAGATCGTTGACCTGGAATTGCAGGTTAAAGACCTTGAAATGGTGGAAAGACGGATCGCGCGTTTTGAAAAGGTGGCCAAGTCGGGCGATAAAAATGCAAAAAAAGCACTCGACATACTGCATGTTTACAGAGCGCATTTCGAAGATTTCCAGTCGGCCCGGACCGTCCCCCTCAGCGGGGAAGAGAAAGGTTTTATTGATGACCTTGACCTGCTGAGCGACAAGCCGGTGATCTATGTTTGCAATGTTGACGATGCTTCGGCAGCTTCCGGCAATGCCTATGTTGAATCCTTCAAGCGATCGGTTGCGGGTGAGGATTCGGAAGTGCTCATCATTGCCGGCAGGCTGGAGGCAGAAATTGCCGAACTGGAGGATCCTGCCGACAGGACGGCCTTTTTGGCGGATGCGGGCCTGGAAGAACCCGGGGTGAACAAAATGATCAGGTCGGCCTACAAACTGCTCGAACTGCAATCGTTCTTTACCGCGGGCAAAAAAGAAGTCAGGGCCTGGACCATTCGCAGGGGCATGACGGCTCCGGAAGCGGCCGGGGTGATCCACAGCGACCTGGAGCGGGGGTTTATCAGGGCGGAGGTCATGCGTTTCGACGACTTCTACACGCTCGGCTCCGAACAGGCCGTGAAAGATGCCGGCAAATTCAGGGTGGAAGGCAAAAACTATGTGGTACAGGAAGGCGACATCCTGCACATCCGGTTCAACGTATAAGGTACACAGGCCCGGGCCGGCGTAATTTTTTCAGGCCGGTCAGAATTGCACCCCAAGGGCAACGCCTATGTACGACATCTTGGTTTTGTCTTTATCGGTGCCCTCCTTCTTTGAGTTGACCAGGCCCATCGAATACCTTCCTTCGACAAAGAAAAACAGGATCTTTACGCCTGCACCAAATACAAGTCCTCCGTCCAGCCGGTTATCGAATTCCTCATCAAATTCATAATCCTCTGAATTTTCCTCAAGCTGGCCCTGCAGATTCAAGGTGTAAGTAGTGGTTTTTCCGCTCAGCCAGTAGGCTCCGTATCCGCCCACATTCAGATATACGTTTACCTTGTTAATTCCAAATTGCAGCCTGGCCATCAGGGGAAGTTCGAGGTAGCTGTAGGTAGCCCGCCAGTATTCGGCCGAACTCTTGCTTTCGAACCTCACGCCTTTCTGCGTATAAAGCAATTCGGGCTGGAACCTCAGCACGCCGCCGCCGATCACGATAAAACCGCCGCCATAGAAGCCAAGCTTAAAGGGATTATCAACACCGCTTGGAACATCGGCATTCATGGTTGCCATGGCCAGGCCGCCTTTAACCCCTCCGCTGACCTGCGCATGCAGGGGCAAGGTCAGCACAAACAACGCCAGAAGCAATAGTAGATTTTTTCTCATCATTATGGTTTTTAGGTTTACGGGATTAAAAATAATAAAATTCCCGACAGCAGACCGAAAAAAAAGGCTGCCCTTTTTGAGACAGCCTTTTGTAATAAACAAATATTGCCTGTTAATTGCCGAGATAATAAACTGCACCGAAATCGATGTTGAATACGCCTGTTTTCAGGTCGTTTACATCATCACTTGATACGCCGGCCGGTACAGTTATATCGCCAATCTTCATGATCCCCAGATTATACCGGAGATTTGCCAGAACGCCGAGGTTATCCGTGATCTTGTATACGGCACCTGCTCCGATGGCAATACCGAAATCCATACCCTTGAAGTTTTCCTTATATTTCTCCTTCACGATCATGCCCCCTACGATGTCATCATATTCCTTATCGCCGTCAACCTTAACACTCATCAGCAACCCTACGAAAGGGCCAATTTCACCAAATACTGTAACCGGCCAGTCCTCGCCAAAGCTTGCCTTGGCCAGGAATGGGATCTCGAGATAATTGAACTGAACCTTGAAATCATCCTTGCTTCCGTCGAAGTGGGTCCTCTTCACTTTATAACCCTTCTGGGCAATGTTTAATTCTGCCTGGGCCGATATCATCCCAAACCCGATATTGACAAATGCACCGAGATGCGGCACCACCATGGTGTGGTTGATTTTATTGTTCTGTGAATCCCTTGCATCCGAAATCGCCTCACCGTGCATGTTCGAAAAACCGGGGCCGAACTTAAACCCGAAAGAAAGATCCTATCCTGATACATAAAGACCAAAACAAATTGCAGCCGTAACAATTAACAGTTTTTTCATTTTTCTTTGATTTTAGGTTAAATAATAGAATTTACAGGCAAATATAGAAAATTAACCGTATGCAAAATCTTTTTCATTATCATAAAACGAAGAGAAATTGCTCATTTCCTCGTCCCTCGTACCTCGTACCTCGTACCCCTTTTAACCATGTAACCCCCGATTCTCGGGGCAGGCCACCGAGTTCTCGGGGCAGGCACTGAAACACTGAAGCACTGAAGCACTGAGTCCATGACCAACACCGGCCGGGTAGCCGGAAACATCAACCCTGATTTGCTCATGGCCTTTGGGAATGATAATTTCATCCTGCTTCCTACCGTACAAATCATAAATAAATATCGACAGTTGACAGTTGACAATTGACAGTTGACAGTTGACAGTTGACAGTTGACAGTTGACAGTTGACAGTTGACAATAAATGTCATCGCCGGTGGGGGTACATAGCATTAATTTCGCTTTGGGTTATGGGATGTAGTTCAACATGGAATACCCGCCGGGTTCCCGATAAACCGGGACAAGCTTTACAGACCGCTCATATTCCTGCTTATTGGGCACTGGCATTTTTATATTTTCACAAATTCTCTAAAGTTTCTCCTGTCAATCAAAATTCCTTTTGCTTTATAAGTATCAATAAATTTTTGCGGAAAATTTACCTTTTTATTACTCCACTTAAATTCAAATGCTGAAATTTCGCCATTTTTTTCTTCAACGAAGTCAATCTCTTGCTGTTGCTTTGTGCGCCAAAAATACATTTTAGCAAATGTATCCTTGTATAAATTTTGCTTTCTCCTTTCGGAAACCAGAAAATTCTCCCATAATGCTCCTTTGTCTATTCGTAAATCTAATTGATTGAAGTTTCCCAGGAGCATATTTCGGATTCCGTTATCATAAAAATAAATTTTTCTGTTTAGCTTGATTTCGTTGCGTATGTTCCTGTTAAAACTATTGAGTTTGAATATGATGTATCCCTTTTCTAATATCTCAATGTATTTTTGTACGGTAATTTTATTTATCCCGACAAGATTTGATAATTCGTTATAATTGACTTCGCTTCCTATTTGCCAAGCTAAGGCTTGTAAAAGCTTTTCCAGAACTTCTGGTTTTCTAATGTCTGAAAAGGCTAATATATCTCTGTATAAGTAACTGCTAACAAGGTTTTTTAAAGTTTCACGTTCTTTTCCCTGGTTGTTAATTACTTCGGGATAAAGACCAAAAAGCAATCTGTTTTCAATTTGTTGCTCTGACTTAATGAAGCCTATTTTGTTTTCATACTCTTCCCATGTAATCGGAAATAATTCGTATTCCCATTTTCTTCCAGTCAATGGCTCATTTAATGCATTGCCTAAATCAAATGAGGAAGAACCGCTAACAAACAGTTGAACTCCTTTAAATTGGTCTGCAATAATTTTTAGTGTCAAGCCTATACCTTGAATCCTTTGAGCTTCATCCAGGAAAATATATTTATGTTCACCGATGATAGTCCTTATTTCTTCAGTGGTTGGACTTTCCAAGAGATTTCGTGTCGAGGGGTCGTCTGCGTCAATGAAAAGATATTCTTTGTCTTTTAAAATTTCTTTGAGCAGGGTGGTTTTCCCAACTTGTCTTGCGCCAACTACTACAATTGCTTTACCGCTATTGATTTTGTCTATTATTCTTGCTCCAATGGTTCTTTCAAACATTTTTTATTTCAAAGGTAAAAAATAATATCATAATGACCTAAAGTTATGCTTTTAGGATATTACAGTGTGTGTTTCGTTGCTATGCTTGTGCCAACGTTTGGCGGTATGGTTAGTTGCCGATTTCGAAGCACCTTCCTGTCAAATTACAAGTACTTTTGATACGAGCTGAAACGCTCGATAATCCGCTGACTGCCAAATGTTTTATACACGATGTTGAACTAAATCCCGCTGCAGCGGGATAGTCCTTTCAAAATTACCCGATTCTTTCTATAATTCAGAATTATTAACCAAAAAATTCAAATTATGAGAAAGAGATCGGGTTTTACTATTGTTGAGCAGGCAATTGTTCTTGTTCCTGAGTTTGAAAATGTGGTGCGCAAACCGGATCAACAGCTTACATTGCGCGGCCAAAACAAAAGTACGTTATTCTTATTTCCTGAAAATTTCAAAAAACCACCGATCAGTACATAGCATTTATTTCGTTTTGGGCTATGGGATGTAGTTCAACATGGAATACCCGCCGGGTTCCCGATAAACCGGGACAAGCTTTGCAGGCCGCTCATATTCCTACTTATTATATGCCGGTTATTCAACCACCAATCTCCTGGTTGAACTTTTATTCCCTATAGTGATCCTGCACATATACATTCCTGCAGCCAGGTCTTTCAGATCCATTTCAATGTCAGTGTTTCCTTTTCCGACTGTTCTCCTTTGAAGTGTTCTTCCCTCTGGTGACAGGACTTCAATGGTTCCGGTTCCTGTTTTAAATTCCGAGCAATGTATTCGAACACTTTCATCTGCAGGATTGGGAAACAGGTCGAATTCAATTGTCTTCGTGTTGTCCTCTATGCTTGACACCTGGGTGTATTTCAGCAGTGTAGTGCCATTTCCAACAACATAACCGTTGGTGGAAGTTGTAAAGTGAATCCCTGTTAGGGTATTTGTTGCCAATCCTTCAGCTTCAATATTCCAGGTTTCCCCCCCATTTTTAGTGTGCATAACACGGCCCTGCGTGGCTGCGACCCAGCCTTCACTAGCATTAAGAAAAAAGACTTTAACAGCTGTGTTATCATCCGGATCAGGATTATCTTGTTCGAACCAATCATAACCATTGGTTGTATGAATGATAATTCCTCCATCACCGGCTGCCCATCCTGTCTGGTTATCAACCATAAAAATTGTATTGTACCCTCCGGGTGGGTAGTCCTGGTTGCCAGTCCATTCATTGTCAGTGTATTGCCGGATTACGGCTCCTCCTAAAACCCAACCCTTTTGATGGGACAAAGGAAATGAAATAGAATTAAGGTCTCCATTGATGTAACTTGTCATTTTTTCTAAACCGGAGGATGATACTTTCCAGATATTGCCATTCAATCCGCAGGCGTAACCTGTATCAGCAGTTGGAGGAAAATAAATATCAGCCAGTGTAGTTCCCATGGACCCGATTGCGATCCAGTTCTCGCCACCATCGGTAGTTCTGTATACACGTCCGTTATGCCCACCGGAATAACCTTCATTTTCATTAAGCATATGGATAGAAGTACAAGGGAATTGAGTGATTTGAATATCAAATGTTTCACCCCCGTTTATAGTGTGGTAAATCTCTGCATGGGTAGCACTCACTATCCAGCCCTCATCATCCGTAACAAAGAATACATCAGATAAATTGGCTTCGGTTGGAATGTTTTCACTGATGTCCTTCCAGCCATATTGCTGGGAAAAAGAGATTGCCGGGAACCCGAAAGCTATAATAAACGGGATTAATAGTTTCTTCATGGGAGCATATGTTTGCAATGACTTAAAAGCCACTTTGTTCAGTTTCATTTATTGTTCATTCCTGTTAAGAACACTAACAATCAGTTTCTTTACAGTCTGCATTTCCTCCGGTTTGCTGGATGCTGCAAATAGAGTAAGGCCGGCTAATGCTTCATTGCTAATTATTTGATTCCCGCTACTATCCAGGAGCATCTGATTCTTCCTTAAAAATAACAGGAAACATGCTGCTGCTATACGCTTGTTGCCATCAGCAAAAGCGTGATTCTTCACAACAAGGTACAGCAAGATAGCCGCTTTTTCTTCAAGACTGGGATAGAAGTCCCTTGCCCCAAAACCTTTAGTGATCTGGTTTATTGCACTCTCAAAGCTCTGATCTTTCTCTAAACCGAATACAGAGGTTGGAAACTTCTCTTTCATCAGGTCAATCAATTCCTTGTATTCCTCTATATCCGGAAATTTCGCCTGCCGTTTTGTCTTTCCTTTTGAGTCGAGCCGTTCATGGTCATAATCATCCAATAAGGCCAAGCCTTTTGCATACTGATTCAACCATTCAAGTCCTTTTTCATCCGCTTTCTCTTCAATGGCCCTCCCAAGGATCTGGATGCCTGATTTAAGGAATCTTATTTCCTGTTTGGTTTGCTCCAGGCGCTTTTTGTTTATTGCATAACCCTTGATCAAATATTCTTTCAATCGCTGACTTGCCCATTGCCTGAACTGTGTTCCACGAATTGATTTTACACGGTAACCCACTGAAATTATAACATCCAGATTGTAAAATTTCGTGCTGCTGGTCTGGGTTTTTCCTGAAATGGCGCCATGTTGAGTGGTGTGTGCAAAATTTGCACATACCACTTCTTCATCAAGTTCTCCTTCTTTAAAGATGTTACGGATATGCCGGCCAATCACTGTTCTGTCTCTTTCGAACAGCTGTCCAAGCTGTTCCTGGCTCAGCCAGACGGTTTCTTTTTCAAAGGTAACCTCCACCTGTGTCTGGCCATCTTTGCTTTGATAGATTTCTATTTTGTTATTTGATGTCAATTTTCTTGGTATTTCTGTGACCGCTTACTGGCATATAACGGTGGTTGTATGAGGTCGTGGTGGTCAGACGAGAGCCTGAGTGTCCGACCGAAACTGATGCCGGCACGAGATTCGACCGTGTCGAATCGAGCCAAACCTAGCCATGCCTTATACCACTTTGTTAGCCACTTTTTTATTTAATTAGTTTTAACACGTAGTAAAATTCTACATATCTTCTTTTTTTTGAACCAATTTGTATTTTATCAAATTTTCCAATTTTGAGTGTATCTTGGCCTACATTTATTAAATCAATATAGTCTTCCTGTATACAGCCCTCGTTTAAAACAATTTCATTTCCACTTTTAGATAAATGCCATTTCCCAGAGTTAAATAATGTGTCAGAAACAAAGTATTTGTATTCAGAGTCACCAAATACCAAAGAGACTTGTTGATTTTTTAGACTTGACATCTTGATGAATGAAGTGTCTGGTAAATATGTCCCTCCTGAATTGAATTTGGAAAATGCGGAATCGCCTTCGAATGCTTGCTTGTTATTAATTAATTCAATTGTTTTCCAGTTATAATTTTTAATCTTACTTAAAATCGAATTGTAATCTGAATCTGTAATGGATGGTGTTTTAACTATTATGGATTCATTTTTATCAATTAAGTTTTTTAATACAACTGAATCACCTGAATAATTTAAAACGTTGTAAATCTCATAGTCAAATTGACCAAATGTTTTTACAAAAATATGATTGTCATTAACAACCTTAACGTTCCACTTCTCATTTCTTGCATATCGACTGTCTTCCCATTTTGAGAATACTAAGCAAATTTTTGCAATTTCATTTGGATACATATTCCATAAATGGTCTGTAAGTTTAATTTCTTCACAATAATCATTTTTATAAAATTTCCAGTCAAGATGATTCCAGAAATCAATATTAGTCAGTGTTTTCTTATGTGTTTCTAATGGTACAAACTTTACCCTCATTCTTTTGTCAAAGTCCAACAATAAACTGTCTTTGTCAATGTGATAAATTCTTGCCCATAACTTCTTTTCAAGACTAATTCTGTTTTTTCTGATTTTCATTGGAGCGGACTGAATTGAGTCAAAGAAGACATGTTCAAACTCAACCGAATTCTCTTTAAATTTTAAAATCATACCATCTAATGGTGAAATACCATATTCGCCAATTTGATTCGACTCTACAGCAATCCAGTATGAATTAGGTTTAATCGTTTGTCCTGATACAAAAAACGAGAAACTTATTAATATTATGGTAGTTATTGTCTTCATAATTGTGGCTAACGTTTTGGCGGTATGTTTTTGTTGCCGACTTAAAAGCACTTACCTGTCAAGCTACACAAAAGTTTATTAGATGCAGAAACGCTGAAACCCGTACTATTTCGGCAATAAAATATACCGCCTGTGTGTGCCCTGCATGTGCATTCAGCGCACACACTTGTGTAAGCTGTTGAAAAAAAGATTAAAAGTACAAATTTATTTTCAGGCTACACGAGTTAATGCGCTGATTAATTATCAGGAGGGTGTAAG
>Ga0334900_1003854_pt1 | contig 11119 bp, 10 predicted proteins | sample GraSluR3_MG_2_FD_207231 | JGI IMG/M metagenome (GOLD analysis project Ga0334900, IMG submission 207231) | Sludge microbial communities from methane-producing bioreactor in Wageningen University, Netherlands - Granular Sludge_31_08-R3 | ecosystem: Engineered > Bioreactor > Anaerobic >...
TTCGACGATTCGTTTAAGTAAAGACTCTAATTCCAATGTTGATGTAAGCTGTTTAGTGACTTCATTTAGCATCGAAAGGTGCTGGGTGCGGTTTTGCGATTCCTGCAGGAAGCGTGACTTGATTATCGCACCGGTTACCAGATTGGCAATTGAATTAATCAGGTTGAGGTCAGTGTGGTCAAAGACCGTTTTTTCCTTTGAGCTGCCCAAACTTAGGGCGCCTATGGTACGCTTTTCCGTTTCCAGTGGGACGAAAAGCCAGGCGTCATCATCATATTGCAAAATGGAATCCCCTTGAAGAATTGCCTTCTTCTCTGGGAAATCATCACCTAATGATTGGGGCTCGCGGGTGGATATCAGGATCCGGTCCTTTTGATAAAGAAATTGACGTTGATAGGTTCCCTTCTTTTCCGCCTCCATGATTAAAGAAAAGCGGTCAATGGGAAGGATTTTGCGGATCTGGGAGAAAACAGCGATCAATAAGGGGTCGAAATCGGTAAGGTTATTGACCGTAACTGCAATCTGGTTGAGAATCTCCATTTCTTTCAATCGGTACGTGATTGAATTGATCGTATCTGTGCGTTCGTAGACCAGCGCGAATTCAGATGCTAACGTTTCCATGAGATTAATATCTCTGGCGGTGTAACTCTCCTTGCTTAACTTCTCTCCCAGGGACACCCAACCCAAGAGACCGTAACTCCCAGGAATTGGAATGTGAAGTGGGGTTCCCATATCTTCAAGTATTTTACGATTGATCTTGTTTGTTTGTGATATGCGGCCCCGGTTATTAATGTAAAGGCTGGTTCTGAGTCTCTTAAGGGTGGCAGCGATATCTGAATCCAATGGCAGGACCATCTGTTTATCGTTTTTCTGGGACAAAGGGTGTGCCCTGATATAACCTGCTTTCTGCTGATCATAAAGGAAGATGTTAATCACCTCCGGTCGCATCAGCTCCTGGATTGCATCATGGAGGATGATGAGTGCTTTCTCCTTTTTGTCAACGCCGATCAATTGTTCAGTGTACTCCAGCGCAAGGTTGAGGTCATTTTTCTCTGATGAACTTGGCGACACGCCTAAAAGTGTATCAACGCGTCTCCGGATGGGTTCAAACACTAAAATCAGCAAGAAAACCAGACTGCCAAGGATCAATGGGTTATCAGGAAGGAGTGGGGCAAACAGGATAAGGTTGAGGACAAAAATGACCAAGGTATAAGCGATCCCAAACAAGAAGGTCAACAGAATATAAATCAGGATTCTGTACAGGTGTTGTCTTGTTTGCGGCAGGGTGTACGGTCGGCTCAGGAGACCGACAGCCACCGAGATGGCGCATAAAGGGATGAAAAGCAGCGGGTTGATCTTAGGCTCAGCTGAATAAATCAGATTCACAAAGAGATAAATATAAAATGGAAGGAAAGATAGTAGTGCTGACGCCAGAAGGGTCTCAGATTGTTTAGCTACCAGTGGCGATTCGAGATTGATCTTCAAAATGGAATAAAAACAAATCAGAATCAGAAGGCTTAGGGCAAGGGAGACAATCTGCAGTTCCAGAATGGGTAGATATGGCAGGTGATCAAGCGAGAGATGTAATTGATATGAAGCCAAACCAGCAAGGATTAGGTTGTGAGGGTATCCCGCATATTGTATCCAGTTCTTGTTATCAAAGATACCTTTCTGACGCGGGAGCAGGATTGCAATTTGTATCAGCGCGCCTGCGGCCGTCCCCGTGCCTAAGAATAAAAGAGAACAGAGTCTATGGCTTGTAAAAAAATCAAAGTATGTGAATAAAATCAGTGCCAGGCTGGCAGCCAAGACAGCATAAGAGATGGATAAGGATTGTTGTTGATGGCTGACCATCCACAGCCCGAATATAAGAGAAATGAAACCCGCAAAATAGGGGAGATAAAAATAAAGCAGTTGATCAGAGGGTTTGAAAGTTGATAACGTCAACGTCTCGGTGATCTGTTTCTCGGCTTCGGTCAAAACAGTAAACGTGATAGGTTCCCCCGGTCGCTTGGTGGTCAAGACGGCGGAAATTTCCTGGGCATTTTGAACCTGATTACCATCAAGGGATACAAGCTGAGTTTCCAGTCCCCAGCCGCGGGCATGGACAGACCAGAGACTGTCCTGGTTAATCTTCGCAAATTTTTTAAAGTGGAGAGTGGGCTCAAGAAAACCACCTATGAAGGGGGTCTTGAACCACTGGTTAGCAAGGATCGGCGCGGCAACTGCTGCAAAAACCACAGCAGCAAAAAAGATGATGAGTATTAAGTCTGAAACAAGATGCGGCCGGAATTTCTTTAGTTTCATGTGATCTAAGTTTACGATTAAGGTTTAGTATTGATAATTTATTGATTATTATTAATTGAAGGCGATGAATCTCACGTCCTTCTAAGGATATAATAGCACAAAGGGGTTTAAAAACCCGATATTTTATCCTGGTTCTTCTTAATGAGGTATGCAGGTATTATGCCAAGAGACTATGGTTCCGGGATGACAATTGACGAATTGATTGGCATGACTGTCCTTGCTATCCATGGATTGGATCTGCCCAGGGAATCACTTTATAGTGCAATCAGAAAAGCGATTCGATTATTGATGGGGAAGGGGTTTGAGATGCTGGTGCTTGTTGAGTTGTGGAGCGACGGCAACAGCGTCTGGCAGGATCCTGATACTGAAAAGGTGGTTGTAGTTACACCAGATGGCCAGCTCAACCAGTCTCAGGATTGAAACAGCCGCCTATTGATCAAGCATTGATTTTATCTCATCACGATGGGCGGGTGGAAAAGCAGGCAGGCATTGTTTGATCAGCCGTTTGGTTTTTTGAGATTCGTTGATGGCAAGCAATTGTTTGATGTAAAAACTGGTTTCCGTGGGGGATTCCTCGATCAAAGCCCTGATCAATTTTTCTAACTCTTTTACAATCGAGGGACTGGGCGATTGCAGGATGGGGCTGAGCAGTCTAAAAATTGTCGGCAGGTTATTGAACTTGGGGTTTTTTAACCCTTCCCGTAACCCTTTGATCCCAAGTGCTAATTTTTCAGGGCTCTCCTGCACAAGAAGCGACTTGATATAGCCCTCCCAGAATTCCGGATAATGCTCCTGAAGCTTCATGATCCCAATTGAGAACAAATCCGAGACCAGTTTGGAGTCAAGCCCTGGTTTGACCCATTCGTTCAAACGGTTGATAATCGCGTCAGGCGTATCTATCGGAATGTCGCCCAGGATATGGGTGGCCAGTTGTTTAACTTCATAATAATTATCATCCCACAGCTCATCAACAAGAGAGAGCGCAGCTTCTGGAAATTTCTGGATGTGAGAATTCAGATCCGACTTCAATTGCCGGAGGACGGGTTGCGGAAGATGATACATTGGCAGAACAGGCTTTACGCCGGATTCTTCGCCGAAGCGGAGCGCATGGTTGGCATACAGGTCAAATAAGCTATTCAGCCGCGAGTGAAATTCAGATGGTGAATGAAAAAAAGCCATCAGCCCTTCAGATTGGAATCTTAATCGAACGGGATTTACGGCAGGCATGACTCCTCAATACTGTGGGATGAAAAAACCGCGGCATGACATTCGTCATTACCCCGGGTGGATGACCTCAATAAGCTTTAGCGAAATAAGCTTTTTCGGTGGCTTCTTCACCGCTGAAAATACATTTCCCACTTCCGCCAGGCTGATCAAGGGGGATGCAGCGCAGCGTAGCTTTGGTCTCTTCTTTGATTCGTGCTTCGTTTTCTGCATCTGGTTTCCACCAAACATAACACCAGCCATCCTCAGCGATGATTTCTTTAAATTCCTCATAATCTTTGGGTTCATGGATATGTTCATCGCGGAACCGGGTGGCTTTCTCCAGCAGATTGGCCTGAATGGTCTTAAGCATTTCACTGACAGTGGCTGATATGTTTTCCTGTGGGACAAAGGATTTGCCATCACGACCGGGGATATCCCTTCTGGCAAGGGCAACCGTGCCCTTTTCGAGATCCTTTGGGCCGATTTCAAGGCGGAGGGGGACACCCCTGAGCTCCCATTCATTGAATTTGAAGCCGGGTGTAACTTCTGTCCGGTCGTCAACTTTTACTCGGAAATCAGCCAGCTCTGCCTTGACCTGGTCAACGGCGGCCATAACTTTCTCTTTTTCCTCATCCTTGCGAAAGATCGGAACAATGACCACCTGGATGGGTGCGAGGCGGGGCGGCATGATGAGCCCCTGGTCGTCCCCATGGGTCATAATGATAGCTCCGATGAAGCGGGTGGAAAGCCCCCACGAAGTCGTCCAGCAATGCTGGAGGGTGTTGTTTTCATCCAGATACTGGATGTCAAATGCTTTGGCAAAGTTCTGCCCAAGGTTGTGGCTGGTGCCGGCTTGAAGTGCTTTTTTGTCGCCCATCATGGCCTCAATGGTGTAGGATCGGACAGCGCCGGCGAACTTTTCAGTTTCACTTTTACGGCCGGGTATCACCGGCACAGCGGCCTCACTGAGGGCGAAGTCGGTGTAGATGTCCAGCATCTGCCGGGTCTCTTCCTCGGCTTCCTCCGGGGTGGCATGCGCGGTATGCCCTTCCTGCCAATAGAATTCGAGGGTGCGGAGAAAAAGGCGGGTCCGCATTTCCCATCGGACGACATTGCCCCATTGATTGATCAATACGGGCAGGTCGCGGTAGGACTGGATCCATTTGGAATACATATAGCCAATGATCGTTTCGGATGTAGGACGGACGATCAGAGGTTCTTCAAGCACCGAACCGCCACCGATGGTCACGACAGCCAGTTCAGGTGAAAACCCTTCAACGTGCTCTTTCTCTTTCTCGAGGAAGGACATCGGAATAAATAGGGGGAAAGCTGCGTTGACATGCCCTGTCGCTTTAAAGCGGGAATCCAGGGCGTCCTGGATGTTTTCCCATAATGACCAGCCATAAGGGCGGACGACCATGCAGCCCCGCACTGGGGCATAATCGGCAAGCTCAGCCCGCTGTACGAGCTGGTTATACCACTCGGAATAATTTTCTGACTTTGGTGTTAATTTTTTCTCATCCATGATTCATGTGTTCCTGTATTTACAGATAGTGTCAGTCAATAAAAGCAATTGACCGTAGAATTTCCAATGCCGCTTTGGGGTGCGGTGCAAAAACCAGGTATTCCCGGCTTGTGATGGGGACATAATCGCCCAATTCCTGGAAAAATGTCTCCAGTACCCTGTGCCACCCCTCCCCGATCAGGATCAGCGGCTTAGGATTAATCGTATTGATCACGAGGTGATTCCAAGTCAGGGCGATCTCCACCATGGTTCCCAGCCCTCCTGGAAGGGCAATCGCCGCTTCACAATTTTCCACAAGCCTGTCAAGGCGCTCTCGAAAAGTTATGCAGCGCCATTCCTCGATGATCCATGGGTTGGGGCCGATTGGGCGGTAGGTCTCAATCTCATCACAGGTGACGCCGATGACATGGGCGCCGGCTTCATTAGCGCCTTTAGAGACAGCCTCCATGGTTCCCATGTAGCCACCGGTGAGTACGGTCAGACCGGACTCTCCCAACAGTTTTCCCAGTTGACAGGCTTCCCGATAGGTATCGGTTTCAGGTGACGGCATTGCACTGCCAAATACGCTAACTCGTTTCATTTGTCTCTTCTCCAAAGCTGTTTCGTTGCTGATCCCATTGCCGGGAGTAATTTCCTTCCAGTTTCGCAAGTGTTGCCTTTTCAAGGTCAATTCCTGATACGCTGGCAAGCTGAAGCAGATACAGCAGGACATCTGCAAGTTCGCCTGCCAGCATCTGAGGGTCGGGGGCTTTTTCGATCCATTGGAAAAGTTCCAGGACTTCAGCCGCCTCAATGCTGAGGGAAAGGGCCAGGTTCTTTGGCGTCTGAGGACGGGGGCTGTCGGGTTGGTACCAGCCTTTTTCAGCCACAAACCGGTTCATTGCCGCAGTTAATTCGTTAATATCCATCGTTGAAGAATTATACATGATAGTCAGGCTGCCTGAGGCGAATAAGGCGTTAACCTTGTTTTTTCGCGAGGACCCCAAAGGCGTTTGGCTTAGGGGTCACTGTGAAACCAACCTGACGGAGACGATTCATCACACCTTTGCCCACGCTCGCCCCGGTACGGCTCTCCGGATTACCAATATAGTGGAACATCCGGCCATTCGGTCTGAGAATCCGGTAGAAGGTCTCATAAATTTCCCCGGAATAGAGATAACCTCCAAGGTTGAACATGGGCGGATCGTGAATGATGGCATTAAAGATCCCATCTTGAAGAAAGGGCGCGATATCGGCAGTGTTGCCGATTATCTTGTGGATCTTTGGGTTTGTGAATAACGCCTGCGACCAGGGGTTGGCTTGACAGATTGAGATCACAGCCGGATCGAGTTCAATGGTGATCACCTGGGCGGCTGTCCGTGCAGCCCGGATCGCGGTATAGCCCAATCCCATGGCGGTATCCAGGATCAATCCAAAGGGCTTCCCGAGGGCTTGAATTTTCCGTTCCGTGTCTTGATCAGGGGTTGTGCCTTTAATCCGGTGCATAGGGATGCCCGAAACCAACATGCTTGGCGCGCCGGATGTGGGCAGAAGGCTGTAATAGCGGTTTGTGCGTGCTGAAAAGGCTTCTATCTTCTGCAACTCACCGTTGACCAGGTGGAAGCAGCTGTTTTCATCCTTATTGATGGTGTCAATCTGTGAATATGTGAGGATATTCCCATCCGGCAGTTGCCATCCCCCCTGGGTTTTCCTGACTTCAACAACAGTTAAACCTAAATCTGTGGAAAGAGGCATCACTGAAGGCGTATTCTTTTTTACAAGCTGGCGCGTTTGAAAATGGGAAAAGATCATCTTCACCCTGATTGACCTGAGAGATCACTCACCAAAGAATAGTTCCTTCCAGATCTCCCAATTTTGAATTTTGTCAATAATTGGTGGGGAAGAGGTGGGGGTAGGGATGACGGCATCGGAGGCAGGCAGGAGAACGATGGGCACATCGCCGGGCTGGACCATCCCGGCATCCTCTCTGGCCCATTTCTCGACGGCCTGGTCAGAATCTGCAAAGGCAATCTGGGTTTCAAGGGCAGCCTGGGTCGCCAAAAGTTCGGCATATTGCGTTGCTAATTGCTTTTCCTGGCCGCGCATTTTGGTCAGCAGGACCATCCGCTGGTTGAAGTCCAGCAGGAGCAGAACCAGGATGACCACGACAATGAGCAGGATGAAGCGTTTATCTTTTATTATTTTTTTCATCTTCTGTAGAATTTCCTGTGACAGTCATGCAGGGTTATTCTCTCTGTTACAAATATTGTACCATTTCCCGGTTCAGGCCGGAGAAGCGAAAACCCCCCAAAAGGATTCGGGGGGTCATGCCGAAGGAGGGATTTGAACCCTCATGAGCCCAAGGCTCACTACGCCCTGAACGTAGCGCGTCTGCCAGTTCCGCCACTTCGGCGCAGGATTTATTGTATCTAAAAACCTCAATTTGTCAACCGAATTAGGTTGACAGGGACGAGACGGGATTGTTAATTGTTTCCGAAACTATAATCTTTTCCAATTTACGCCGCATCATCCTTCCATCCAAGCAGCCTGAGTTTGGCTTGATCGCTGCGCTTCATCCCCCGTGCGACCAGCGTATAAGATTCATCAATCATCAATCGCACCTCATCATCCGGGATGCTGCCGTCCAGTGTGACGGTATTCCAGTGTTTCTTGTTCATATGATAGCCGGGTTTGACAGCGTCATATTGCTTCCGGAGGATAACAGCGTCCACCGGGTCCGCCTTAAGCGCGATCGTCAGAGGGTCCTCCTGCCAGGCGACCAGGGCGAACATCCTGTCCAGCACTTTGAACACCAGCGCGTCTGGCCCGAAAGGCATATCCCTTCGTGCGCCGGGTTTTGCTTCCAAATATCCGCAGAGGTCATCATAATCCATCACGCACCACCCTGTTTAACCGGGACCTTGATGAATTCGACATCACCTGCCGCCAGATCCACAATACAGAACGTGCGCGCGCCCCTGCCAAGCCCGCCCAGCGCGCCGGGGTTGACAATCCGAACGCCCCTTACCATCTCATCCCGTTTCTCGTGGGTATGGCCGTGAAAAATCCATTGATATTTTCCCTCCCGGACCAGTTCCATCACCTTACCATCAATATGGCTGTGGGTGGCTGCCACCAGGACACCCTCCAGGTCACCCCTGAATACCAGCCCGGCAAAATTATCCTCCCGCAGCTTTTCCACGCGCTTGATAATCGTACCACTTGCATGATCCATGTTGCCGGTCAGGTAGATCAATCGGAAACCTGAGAAATGCGAAATCAAGCCAAAATCCGTCAGGTCTCCGCAGTGAATAATCGTTTCAATCCCGCGTTCCCGAAATGTTTCCAGAACATAGATCAGGTTCGGGAGGTTATCGTGAGTGTCCGACATCACACCAATTTTCATTGTCGTTTTCCTTTCAACGTTTCTGACGCATCCATTATACGTGATGATGATGTCAAAATCCGGAAGTATTATGAATTTCCAACAAATTGTATCAATGTTAAACATGTACCCTTTTCTTGCGATTCTTCCCCGACCTGCCTGTGGTAAAATCAATAATGTGTGATGATTACTGCTGGATGACCTAAAATTTTATTCGTAAAGAGATCGTGGGAGAAGGAATGGCATCCTCGCTTCAGAACGGAATCAATGCAGCCAAAGCCGGGCGTATGCAGGAAGCGCTCGATTTTATGAAAGACGCCATCATCGAAGAACCGCAAAACGCCGATGTTTGGGTTTGGATTGCCGCGATCATAGACGACTTCGACAAACAGGAAATTTTCCTAAAAAAAGCGCTGGAAATTGATCCGCATAACATACCCGCCCAGCGGGGTATGGCATATCTTAATAAACGCAAACAGGACCTCGAAGCCGTCAAGGACGACCACCTATCCGATCATACCAGCCCGATCTCTCCCTTCCCTTCATCCAATCGCCCCTCCCCAGTTCAGAGGGATTCCGGTTGGTCAAAACTTAACTTGGATGAACCCGATGCGCAGGACGATCCCGCCATTGGTGACGCACCAAAACCAGAAAATAAGGCAAAGACAGAAACCAGGGGAGGATTCTTCCAAAACCTTCCTCAATTAAGTCTTTTCGAAATATTACTGCTGGGCATTGTCGTCATTGTTTTTTGTGTGATCGGGATTCTGGCTGCCAGCGCTTTATTCGATTTCGACCTGCCCCTGGGTTTTCTTTCGGGCGGCGATAAAGTAATCGCTGTCGAGCCCCCTTACCCCGGCACATTTCTATATGAAAATGAAATATTTTTCGATATCCAGCGCCACGAAGGGCTACCCTCCGAGGAGGTCGGGATTCCGACCAGCTTTGTCACAGATCCAGTGATCGTTTTTTATGAATCAGACCTTACCCCTGTTGAACTAAATCTAATCTTTGAGACCGGCGATTATGTCGCCTTTGACTCCTCAGAGGGAAAGAAGACGGTTCGGATCCAGCCTGTGGATCTGACGACTGGGCTATATTGCCTGCAAAAACCGGCAGAGGAACCCGCAACTCAGGCAGCAACTTACTGGTGTTTTCGGGTTAACCTTTCGCTGAGCGAATAATCTCTGAATGATATGACACATAGATCCGGATTAAGTGAAGTTTTTCCCCTCCAATCCTGAGTAAAACAATCTATAATCAAAACGATATGCCTCTAAACCTCATAAGGTACCTCTATGTCTGATAATCGCATCCTTGACACAGGATTCATTGCACCTGATATTAAAAGATTCCTCATCCACGCACCGGTCATCGCTCGCAAACGCCTGCCAGGGCAATTCGTGATCATCCGGATTTCGGAAACCGGGGAGAGGATTCCCCTGACCATCGTGGACTCGGACCCCAAAGCCGGCACGATCACGCTGATCGTCCAGGGCATTGGGAAATCCACCCGGGAATTGAACCAACTGGATATTGGCGATAAAATTCTGGATCTGGTTGGACCCCTTGGTAACGCATCTGAGATTGAAAACTTCGGTCATGTGGTTGTGATCGGTGGTGGTGTTGGCACTGCCGTCAGCTTCCCCCAGGCAAAGGCCTTCAAAGAAGCAGGTAACCGTGTGACTGCCATCATTGGTGCACGCACCCAGGAGATGCTCATTCTCGAAGATGAAATGCGCCAGTTTGCGGATGAAGTCCTGGTCTGTACGGATGACGGTTCCTGCGGCCTGGAAGGGTTCGTAACCGATCAATTACAACGTCTGATTGAACGGGAGGGCCCCATTGATTGCGTATTGGCTGTCGGCCCACTGCTGATGATGTGCGCGGTTGCGGATCTGACAAGACCCCACGGTATCAAAACCATTGTGAGCTTGAATTCGATCATGGTTGATGGGACGGGTATGTGCGGCGGATGCCGGGTCGTGATTGGAGATGAGATCAAATTTGCCTGTGTGGATGGCCCGGAGTTTGATGGGCATGCCGTCGACTTTGAGATTCTAATGAACCGCAATCAGGCCTACATTGAGGAAGAAGAATGCGCGCTGGAAAAAGCAGCCAAAGAAGTCGAAAAAACACAGCGCAGGGAAATCCGCAAAATTCCTCGCCAACCAATCCCCGCACGCGACCCGCACAAACGGATTGCTGATTTTGATGAAGTCAATCTGGGGTTCACTGAAGCGCTGGCCCAGCTTGAAGCTGAACGCTGTCTCAACTGCCGGCGCCCGGTCTGTGTGGATGGATGCCCGGTTGGTGTCAGGATCCCTGAGTTTATCCAATTGATCACCAGCAAGGATTACATCAACGCCTCCAAACTGATCAAGGAGGATAACGTCCTGGCTGCCGTATGCAGCCGGGTCTGCCCGCAATCGGACCAGTGTGAAGGGGCCTGTATCCTTGAAAAGCGCGGCGATTCCGTCGCGATTGGCGCACTGGCGCGGTTTGTCACCGACTATGAACGCCAGCATGGCGATCTCCGACCCGCTCCGGTCCAGCTTGATAAGAAAACCGGTCAAAAAGTTGCGATCATCGGTTCTGGCCCTTCGGGGCTCTCCTGCGCCGGTGATCTGATCAAGATGGGACACGATGTGACCGTGTTTGAAGCCTTCCACGAATTTGGCGGGGTCCTCACCTACGGCATCCCGGAATTCCGTCTG
>Ga0334900_1003869_pt1 | contig 11085 bp, 5 predicted proteins | sample GraSluR3_MG_2_FD_207231 | JGI IMG/M metagenome (GOLD analysis project Ga0334900, IMG submission 207231) | Sludge microbial communities from methane-producing bioreactor in Wageningen University, Netherlands - Granular Sludge_31_08-R3 | ecosystem: Engineered > Bioreactor > Anaerobic > Unclassified...
ATTTCAATCCCAAAATGGTCTGATTTTAGTCTCTATATCCACGTATTGAGTGTAATCAGTGCCTGATTTCAATCCCAAAATGGTCTGATTTTAGTTCAAACCCCTCCTCAACATCAGGGCGGTTCATACGTATTTCAATCCCAAAATGGTCTGATTTTAGTTTTTATCCCCTCCAATTTTGTAATGATTTGTCATGCTATTTCAATCCCAAAATGGTCTGATTTTAGTAAACAACCGCCAAACCCTCTAGGAAGATGGTCATGAAATTTCAATCCCAAAATGGTCTGATTTTAGTAGAATTCAAACGAAACAACAATCGACATAAATATTGATTTCAATCCCAAAATGGTCTGATTTTAGTATGGATTCCGTGAGGGCTTCCGTGATGGATTCCGTGATTTCAATCCCAAAATGGTCTGATTTTAGTCTGGCAGGGTTGGATAAACCACGGCTTGTTTTTGATTTCAATCCCAAAATGGTCTGATTTTAGTGCATATGACAGTGACTGGGCGGCTTTTTACACGTATATTTCAATCCCAAAATGGTCTGATTTTAGTTAACTTAAATCATTGGCCTTCCTTGGTCTTTTTAATATTTCAATCCCAAAATGGTCTGATTTTAGTGAAAACAGGAAGGTAGTCAAAAAAGAGTCAAAAAAGAATTTCAATCCCAAAATGGTCTGATTTTAGTTAAAACCTATTCGTAATAAGATATTGGGCATATCTCGATTTCAATCCCAAAATGGTCTGATTTTAGTGGAACTCCTTAGCAATACTCGTGTAACTGCTGTACGATTTCAATCCCAAAATGGTCTGATTTTAGTGGAAAGGAAGATAAAAGACTTTTTAGGTTACAATCCCATTTCAATCCCAAAATGGTCTGATTTTAGTGTTTGCTGAGTTGTTGGGTTTGGAAACCTTAGATATATTTCAATCCCAAAATGGTCTGATTTTAGTAAGTCATCATCCCGCACACTTTCCGGACCATTAACATTTCAATCCCAAAATGGTCTGATTTTAGTACGTGCACTGCTCTTGTCATCTATCCTTATACCATAATTTCAATCCCAAAATGGTCTGATTTTAGTATCGGGAACAATTAATTTACCTTCTGGTAATCATGTATTTCAATCCCAAAATGGTCTGATTTTAGTGGCAACCAGAAGAGTTCAAGATAAAATCTTAAACATTTCAATCCCAAAATGGTCTGATTTTAGTAAAAAAGCTGAAAGAGAATTAAGCCGAACTTCATTTATTTCAATCCCAAAATGGTCTGATTTTAGTAGAAACCTTTTGAGGTAACAAGTGCATATACTCCAGAATTTCAATCCCAAAATGGTCTGATTTTAGTTAAGCCAAGTTTGACGGGTAAGGCACGGTATTGTTAATTTCAATCCCAAAATGGTCTGATTTTAGTTCAGTGCATTGTACCAGCAAACACCACAACCAGCCAGATTTCAATCCCAAAATGGTCTGATTTTAGTGAAGAATTATAGAAACATAAAACATGATTTGTTAAAATTTCAATCCCAAAATGGTCTGATTTTAGTTCTGTTTTTGGCATTATTAATACGGGTATTTCTTCAGTATTTCAATCCCAAAATGGTCTGATTTTAGTGTACCAACACTACCAGAATATGTCCCTTGTATTGCTATTTCAATCCCAAAATGGTCTGATTTTAGTTTATATAAAAGATTGTCGTGTTGGATGTTCTGTTTAATTTCAATCCCAAAATGGTCTGATTTTAGTAAAGGGATAGTGAATAAAAGATATTATGATAAAGTCATTTCAATCCCAAAATGGTCTGATTTTAGTCCAGGCAAAGTTGTGATTCTAATAGTAGTAGTTTGATTTCAATCCCAAAATGGTCTGATTTTAGTGATACCGATCCACCATTGAACTGCATCGAGTTCTTCATTTCAATCCCAAAATGGTCTGATTTTAGTTTCTTTTTCACAGAACCCAATATTACATACTTTGTTATTTCAATCCCAAAATGGTCTGATTTTAGTAATTTAAAAGCGTGATAGTTACCATGGCCACTATAAATTTCAATCCCAAAATGGTCTGATTTTAGTATATGCTGCTGCAATCGCACATTATACCCTCTTCCATCATTTCAATCCCAAAATGGTCTGATTTTAGTCCTATGTGGCTGGAATGGTGCCTATTTATTATCCTATTTCAATCCCAAAATGGTCTGATTTTAGTTATAACAAAGTTAAACAGAGAGAGCATCGTAAGAAAATTTCAATCCCAAAATGGTCTGATTTTAGTTTATATGATCCTGTCACGTTTTAACTGTCTCACCAACATTTCAATCCCAAAATGGTCTGATTTTAGTCATCACCCATCATTTTTTTAGTTTGTTTATTATTTCATTTCAATCCCAAAATGGTCTGATTTTAGTATGACATAGGAAAACTCCAGGCTTATGATTATACCAATTTCAATCCCAAAATGGTCTGATTTTAGTAGGAACTTAGTTTCAGGGATGAAAAAGAAATCATGACATTTCAATCCCAAAATGGTCTGATTTTAGTCCCCGTTTAGGATGGCTGAACTCCAAATTTTCATGTATTTCAATCCCAAAATGGTCTGATTTTAGTCTGTTCATCATACCATGTCGTGAATCCTATATCACTATTTCAATCCCAAAATGGTCTGATTTTAGTTCTGACCAATGCGGGTAACTGTTTCGACATGACACTATTTCAATCCCAAAATGGTCTGATTTTAGTCAGTCTTGGAGCGTTCATGAGGGAGAAATATTAAAAATTTCAATCCCAAAATGGTCTGATTTTAGTATTTACTGCTCATTGTCGATGCAATAGCGTCCTTAATATTTCAATCCCAAAATGGTCTGATTTTAGTGACTTTGTCTCCAGTGAACAGTTCCATCACTGGGTCATTTCAATCCCAAAATGGTCTGATTTTAGTATTAACAATATGAGTTATGCTTATGAGGTGATATAGAATTTCAATCCCAAAATGGTCTGATTTTAGTTATGGTAAAAACATGTTATATTACTGGGTTGTTAGATTTCAATCCCAAAATGGTCTGATTTTAGTGACTTCATTGAAACCAGTGCAGTGTTTAGCAGTGCCAATTTCAATCCCAAAATGGTCTGATTTTAGTCTTTATATGCTCTTCTAAAATGGTCTTTAAAACATTATTTCAATCCCAAAATGGTCTGATTTTAGTTTGTGAAAACTCCCATATCACTAATTTGTTTCACTTTATTTCAATCCCAAAATGGTCTGATTTTAGTTTTTTTCTCTTGGTTTCTCCTCTTCCTCTTTAACCGGATTTCAATCCCAAAATGGTCTGATTTTAGTATAAAGGATGGCTTGCTAAAAAGTTCGAAGAACTAGAATTTCAATCCCAAAATGGTCTGATTTTAGTACTCTCAAAGCAGGGGTTAGATGTGGTCTTTTTTGTATTTCAATCCCAAAATGGTCTGATTTTAGTCTTTATATTTTTTCCTATTATTCTTCTAAACAATATATTTCAATCCCAAAATGGTCTGATTTTAGTCAGGACGGATGGATCAGGATGGAAAAAATATTACACATTTCAATCCCAAAATGGTCTGATTTTAGTCACGAAACAAGTTAAGCCATTCATCCCGTACAACCATTTCAATCCCAAAATGGTCTGATTTTAGTAAAATCAAGTCAACGCCTAATAACCAAGTATTTCAAAATTTCAATCCCAAAATGGTCTGATTTTAGTTCCAGACCACCTGGGATGGTTATATCTCGGATGAGTTATTTCAATCCCAAAATGGTCTGATTTTAGTCTGCGTATTCCATGATGATATTATCAACTGTGGTTTATTTCAATCCCAAAATGGTCTGATTTTAGTTCGCATTTGCAGAAAAGAAGCCTCCAAAATTATTTTATTTCAATCCCAAAATGGTCTGATTTTAGTACATTGCGGGAACGCTAGGAGTATATTTCGTAGCAAGATTTCAATCCCAAAATGGTCTGATTTTAGTTATGCCGTTACTTGTGATGTGCTCCAGCCCATTCCTTATTTCAATCCCAAAATGGTCTGATTTTAGTAGAATAGAATTGCATTAATTGATTTATACTCCGAATATTTCAATCCCAAAATGGTCTGATTTTAGTGTAATGTGCTAATATCCTATTCCTTATGGTGTCCTTATTTCAATCCCAAAATGGTCTGATTTTAGTATAATATTGACAATATCCATTTCATCAAACACTTTCATTTCAATCCCAAAATGGTCTGATTTTAGTCCCTCTGGACACTTATCCACACAGTAAACCTGGCCAGATTTCAATCCCAAAATGGTCTGATTTTAGTAGACCCCACACATCTCTACCGTCGCCAATGTTACCAGATTTCAATCCCAAAATGGTCTGATTTTAGTCAATAGCAGCCTGGCCAGGGTCGTGAACTACAAGTGTATTTCAATCCCAAAATGGTCTGATTTTAGTTTAATCTTTTTCAAAATCAGAACGGAGTTTTTAGTTAATTTCAATCCCAAAATGGTCTGATTTTAGTCCCCGTTTAGGATGGCTGAACTCCAAATTTTCATGTATTTCAATCCCAAAATGGTCTGATTTTAGTCTGTTCATCATACCATGTCGTGAATCCTATATCACTATTTCAATCCCAAAATGGTCTGATTTTAGTCTGCGTATTCCATGATGATATTATCAACTGTGGTTTATTTCAATCCCAAAATGGTCTGATTTTAGTTCGCATTTGCAGAAAAGAAGCCTCCAAAATTATTTTATTTCAATCCCAAAATGGTCTGATTTTAGTACATTGCGGGAACGCTAGGAGTATATTTCGTAGCAAGATTTCAATCCCAAAATGGTCTGATTTTAGTTATGCCGTTACTTGTGATGTGCTCCAGCCCATTCCTTATTTCAATCCCAAAATGGTCTGATTTTAGTAGAATAGAATTGCATTAATTGATTTATACTCCGAATATTTCAATCCCAAAATGGTCTGATTTTAGTGTAATGTGCTAATATCCTATTCCTTATGGTGTCCTTATTTCAATCCCAAAATGGTCTGATTTTAGTATAATATTGACAATATCCATTTCATCAAACACTTTCATTTCAATCCCAAAATGGTCTGATTTTAGTCCCTCTGGACACTTATCCACACAGTAAACCTGGCCAGATTTCAATCCCAAAATGGTCTGATTTTAGTAGACCCCACACATCTCTACCGTCGCCAATGTTACCAGATTTCAATCCCAAAATGGTCTGATTTTAGTCAATAGCAGCCTGGCCAGGGTCGTGAACTACAAGTGTATTTCAATCCCAAAATGGTCTGATTTTAGTTTAATCTTTTTCAAAATCAGAACGGAGTTTTTAGTTAATTTCAATCCCAAAATGGTCTGATTTTAGTTTAACATGGCAATCCGTAACATTAAACGACAATTAAATTTCAATCCCAAAATGGTCTGATTTTAGTCCATATAAGCCAAATAAGGTTAATTGACACAATAAATTATTTCAATCCCAAAATGGTCTGATTTTAGTTCAGTCATGAATTCATGGAAGTCCTGAGGTGGTCCACATTTCAATCCCAAAATGGTCTGATTTTAGTAAATTTAAGTCGCTCGATATCTATATCGGGAATGTTATTTCAATCCCAAAATGGTCTGATTTTAGTTCCTTTTCACTGGGAAGGCCGGGGCGTCGAATGTTCATTTCAATCCCAAAATGGTCTGATTTTAGTGGATACCGCTTCGCTGGTAACTTCCCACTCTTGAAAGATTTCAATCCCAAAATGGTCTGATTTTAGTGATAGGTGCTGCAACTGCTGGTGGTGCTGGTTTCCCCATTTCAATCCCAAAATGGTCTGATTTTAGTGAAGAAATACTCCGCAGCTACGTGGCACATGGCAAGATTTCAATCCCAAAATGGTCTGATTTTAGTTTGTAAACTCCAACCTCTGTTTGTTCTATTATGTTCATTTCAATCCCAAAATGGTCTGATTTTAGTCCATTGCATAGGTGTTACAGTCCATGTGAAGGACATCATTTCAATCCCAAAATGGTCTGATTTTAGTATTATAAATCTTACAACAGGATACGGGATCATTTGAGATTTCAATCCCAAAATGGTCTGATTTTAGTTTTACCAATGTTCACAGACCTTATGGTGGCGATTAAATTTCAATCCCAAAATGGTCTGATTTTAGTAACATCTCAGATCATCCCCATATCATGTAAGTAGCCCATTTCAATCCCAAAATGGTCTGATTTTAGTTCTACCATATACCCATTTTTAGGTTCATGGGTTAAATTTCAATCCCAAAATGGTCTGATTTTAGTGTCTTAATGGTGTGGGTGGGTGTGGATTCTACCTACATTTCAATCCCAAAATGGTCTGATTTTAGTTATATTTAGTGTTAATGTTTTTGGTTCTCCTAGATCGATTTCAATCCCAAAATGGTCTGATTTTAGTCATCCCAGATTATGCAGTAGAGGGTAATTTTGTTTGATTTCAATCCCAAAATGGTCTGATTTTAGTATGGCCGCACTAAATACACTTTCTCCGCTCCAGAGGAATTTCAATCCCAAAATGGTCTGATTTTAGTTCCTTTGTAAACATATTTTAGCCGCTTTGTTTAAGTATTTCAATCCCAAAATGGTCTGATTTTAGTCCAATGCATCCATCACTAACTAGTTTTTTCTTTTTCATTTCAATCCCAAAATGGTCTGATTTTAGTTTAGTACACATTAATACAGAGTTACTGAAGATGATAAATTTCAATCCCAAAATGGTCTGATTTTAGTCTATCAGCCAGGTTTTTAGGAGTCACTTTACATGTAAATTTCAATCCCAAAATGGTCTGATTTTAGTGATAATGGTGGTGTGGGACAGGTTGAAAGGTATCGAGATTTCAATCCCAAAATGGTCTGATTTTAGTTCTACCTTTACGATTTCAGAAACATTTGGCTGATACAATTTCAATCCCAAAATGGTCTGATTTTAGTGTAGCAACTCCTGTCTGACTTGCTTTAGGTTCTGACATTTCAATCCCAAAATGGTCTGATTTTAGTCAGAAACACGAAGACCTATTAAGGGAGATTGAAGTGGATTTCAATCCCAAAATGGTCTGATTTTAGTCGGCTGTGTTGATTGTAAGGTCGATGCATTGCCGGAATTTCAATCCCAAAATGGTCTGATTTTAGTAGAAATCAATCACGAGCCAGATCTTAACAGTGAATAGATTTCAATCCCAAAATGGTCTGATTTTAGTGCATATAACTGCATTTTCCCCACAGAAATCACAGGGATTTCAATCCCAAAATGGTCTGATTTTAGTTCCAGAACCTCAGGGAATCCAACGATGTGATTGATTAGATTTCAATCCCAAAATGGTCTGATTTTAGTGATAGATTGCTAATCTATACTGCATTGCAGTTCCCATTTCAATCCCAAAATGGTCTGATTTTAGTAATGATTAATGAAGGAAGGCTGTGCAGGGCCAATCCCATTTCAATCCCAAAATGGTCTGATTTTAGTAATCCACCCTGAACCTCCTTGGATATAGTAGTGTAATATTTCAATCCCAAAATGGTCTGATTTTAGTGTATATGTCATATTTGTTTTGGTGTTCATGGATATATTTCAATCCCAAAATGGTCTGATTTTAGTATAAGGCCATTATATTGTTAAACTGTTCGTCTGGTAATTTCAATCCCAAAATGGTCTGATTTTAGTTAACCCACCAGCATCATAGGCCACACGATAGGTTCATTTCAATCCCAAAATGGTCTGATTTTAGTGTCAGCCGAGGAGGGGGTGACAGGTGGCACATGAAGATTTCAATCCCAAAATGGTCTGATTTTAGTTGACAGTATTCCCGCCGCCCCACTCACCGGGATCGGCATTTCAATCCCAAAATGGTCTGATTTTAGTACATATCATTCTTGGAAGCCTGGAGAACCTTCTACAATTTCAATCCCAAAATGGTCTGATTTTAGTAACAGACTTTGGAGATATAAGGTTTGCTACTAATGAATTTCAATCCCAAAATGGTCTGATTTTAGTAAATAATAAGATAACTCCACTGATACTTTTAATAGTATTTCAATCCCAAAATGGTCTGATTTTAGTCTTAAAGATTTATACAATCCAATTAACCCTGATAGGGATTTCAATCCCAAAATGGTCTGATTTTAGTTTTTAGATTTTGCTACAGGTACAGGTACTTTTCTATATTTCAATCCCAAAATGGTCTGATTTTAGTACAACTTCATGAAAATAGTTACAAAAGTGTTGATCAATTTCAATCCCAAAATGGTCTGATTTTAGTCATATTGAACTCCAATATATCCTGTTGTTCTTTATTATTTCAATCCCAAAATGGTCTGATTTTAGTCATTACATTGACGTAGTGTATGATGCCCCCTGGCAGGATTTCAATCCCAAAATGGTCTGATTTTAGTAGGGCCGAAATCTGCCTTATTTGCCCTAATATTTACAGTTATTTCCCCAAATTTATACATATATTTTGCTATTCCAGATTTGTCAATTGTTTTATATGGATTGACGACGTTTAAATCAGACTTCTTTGAAAGACTTTCCAAATATAATCATAATCATTTAATTATCCGCTGATTTTATGAGAGTGATTCACGAATAAAACAAGCGGTAATAAGTTAAAAGTCGAGGTTGGAGTAAAATTAAACATGGTTACTTTAATCATCCACAAAAAATCTCTTTATAAACGACAGGTTTAAATCATTTATATGCATCTAGAGTAATGGTAATGAATCTTAAATACTTTAAAAAAAAATAGGGTTATATTATTCCATCTATAGGTGCTTTTTCAACACCCATCACCTCTCTTTTCAGCGCCTTTTCTGTTCGCAGAGCATATATTATCACAGAATCCTCTTTTTTATTAATAATTTCTTTCAGGCCATTTTTTATCTCTACAAGTTCGCTGGGAGTGACATCTCCTTCAAAAACTGAATTTTGTATCCAGTTAAGTTGGGTACGTAAGAATCCTTTAACTTTGTTCACTCTTTCCACTTTTATATCGTAAACAATTATGATATACATAATTAACTCACCACCACATTACAAAGGGTTTATACTCCTTAGAACCCAAGAGATGTTTCATGAGTTTATAGGCCTCTAAACGTATTAAACGCCTGTAAGAAACCTTACGGTTGAGTTCTCTGTGTTTAATTGTCTTTTTCAAACGTTCATCATATTCTTTGAGGAATATTTTCCTCCCTTTTTCATTCAGGAGGCAGTAATTAATGTCTTTTTCGAAATCTTCCTCTTTTAGCATTCTCTTGTTCACCAGATAAAAAATTAGCCGATCCACGAGTATGGGCTTGAAGATCTCACTTAAATCCAGTGCCAGGGAGTACCTGCGTTCAAAAGGCTCATGGAGGTAAGATATGGTGGGATTGAGCTGCGTATGGTAGATCTCACTCAAGACTGTTGAGTATAATAGTGAATTTCCGAAGCTTATCAATGCATTGACCATATTTTCAGGTGGTCTGCGCGTCCTACCTTCCATTTTAAAACCATCTGGTAAGATTTCATCTAGGTGCGTGTAGTAAGCTGATCGCATCCTCCCTTCCACATTCATAGTCTCGGTAATTTTTCCACAACCATCAAGTTCTCCCAGGATTTTCCCGATATCATTGTTCACACGATAGTAAGCCAGTACTTTTTCCATATTCTTGGCAGCACCTTCCACAAACTTCTTTGCTAATTCCATTCTCAGTTCATGGTCCAAGTAATATTTGGCCTGTTTAATGATCACATCCCCTGATAGAAGATTTTCTCTAGGGTAAAAACTGCCATCGTAGAATCCGTAGTAATTGAAAAAATGAATGGGTATCCCTTCCTTGGCCAGGAGGTGCACCACTTGAGAGGAGAAGGTTAAAGATCCATAAGCATATATGGAGTAGATCTTATTGATGGGTATGGGTTTTTTACCCTCTTTGTTCACAAAATAAACCGTGTTTTCTCTTCTTTTGAGTAGTCCGTCAGACATTATGTAGTAGTTTCTTTTCATAACCTATCCCCCTACTAAATTAGATCATTCGCTTGGGATACTAGTTGCAGTTTGGCAGAGTAAATAAATTTTCTCTAAATCCAGCACAGGTCATAATAGGCACATTTCCTGCAAGTGGGTGTTTTAACAGGTTTGGGAACATTACAATCTACTAATTCCATAATTTTCTCAGTTAAATCCATTATTTCATTTTTTCGGGAGCCATCCCATGCAATGGTAATGTTCTTCCTTATCTTAGGATAGTTGATGATTCCAACTACTTTTTGAACACCTTTCACCACATTCAGATAGTAAAGATAGTATAATAACTGGTATTCATGGGCTTTCTCCATCTTCTTACTCTTTTTAACTTCGTGTACTTCTAAAATGTCACTTTTTTTGATGAAGTCTATGCTGATGAGGTTATCAATGGCATAATCCCTTTTTTCTCTCTGGTAACTCTTCTGGTGGAGTTGTTTTCCTGCAGAAACCAAGTCTGACTCCTGTTCCATCTGGATATGGTGAGAAAAGAACCATAACTTGGTGGGGCATATGAAGTAGTAGTTTATTTGGGTTCCAATTATTTGGAGGTGTTTTTCGCTATTGGAAAGCATGGCAACCAAACTCTAATGTATTCTTATGATTCCGTTAACTTTATCGAAATCAGAGTCAAAAGAAACTATTTCCTGAAAATTGAACATCTTCATAAGTTCCAGACTTACAACATCTACTAGAGAAAGTGTTCCATCATACTTCAGATAAGTCTGAATGGCTTCATCATATATGGATTTCTCTGAGTTAAATACTGCGCAGTTATCCATTATATAATCATAAACCAGTTTCCCGGCTTTACCTCCAGATAAACTCCCTACCATTGTCACAGATTCGGAGATTATTAGACTTGAAACCATTTTATCGGATTCTTCTATTTCGGGAATTAGTTCAAGGGCACGATCATGCCACTGGTCTTTTGCAAGTGCCAAACCAATAAAAAAGGAAGAATCTATGAATATCACATCTTTTCTCCCCTTTGGGCTCGTTTTTTAAGCTCCACAGCATT
>Ga0334900_1003873_pt1 | contig 11081 bp, 8 predicted proteins | sample GraSluR3_MG_2_FD_207231 | JGI IMG/M metagenome (GOLD analysis project Ga0334900, IMG submission 207231) | Sludge microbial communities from methane-producing bioreactor in Wageningen University, Netherlands - Granular Sludge_31_08-R3 | ecosystem: Engineered > Bioreactor > Anaerobic > Unclassified...
AATTAGCCCTAGCAGCAGCAATAAGGTGATTTAAGCCTTCACCATAGGTACCACCATCACCACCGTAAACACAAACAGTTAACTTGGGGTTGACTAATTTGATTGCCATAGCGGCAGGGATAGAGCGACCATGAAGACAATGAAGTCCGTAACAGTGAAGGAAGTCGGCCATGTTACCACTACAACCGATGTCATAACAAAAAGTTAAATTGTGGGTAGGTATTTTATTGTCGGCAGCCGCTTTTTGAATTTGAGAAAAAAGCAAAAAGTTAGGACAGCCCGGACACCAAGTGGGCATAACGGTGGTGCGATAGTTATTTGAGTTTTTCATATATTTCCTCCGGGAATAATGGACGACCATCATATTTAACGATAATTTTGGTCGGATTAAAATTAAATTGTGATTTTAATAAAGTAGTTAATTGACTAGTACTATTGTTCTCGATAACAGTAACATCTTTGTAAGCATCAATGATTTTGGCTAAATCTTTGTTGATAGGCCAAAGAGTTTTTATTTGTAAAATAGCATAATCTTTTAAACCTGACTCAATAACAGAACTAGCGACTGAGCCCCAAGCAATAATTAATTTTTTGGCTTTCATGTTGTAAATAATTGGCTTGGGAATATCTTTGAGCATTGATTTTAATTTGTTAGCTCTTTTGTCAACCATCTTAACGGTCATTGATGGGTCTTCGGTAGAAAGACCAGATTCATCATGTTCGTAACTATTGGAAAGATATTCTCCTCCTGGAGTACCAGGAATGGTGAGAGAAGAAACTCCCGTCTTAGTATTAAGAGAGTATCTTTTGAAATCTGATTTGGGATTTTTTTGAATAGCACAATATTCTACTTTTGGTTTTTGTTTAGAAAAATCTAGGGTATTAGCTCCAGATTCGCCCAGCATTTTGTCATTTAAGACAATAACCGGGGTTTGATACTTGGCGGCCAAATTAAGAGCTTCTACTCCCATTTCAAAAGCTTCTTGATGAGAGCTGGGAGATAAAACTATTTTTGGAAATTCACCATGACCAGCATTAATAGCAAAAAGCAAGTCACCTTGTGCTGTCCAAGTAGGTAAACCGGTGGCTGGACCAGGACGAGAAACTAGATAAAAAACAGCAGGGGTTTCGGTAACACCAGCCAAACTAATAGCTTCAACCATAAGAGCAAAACCACCGCCAGAAGTACCAGTAGCAGCTCTAGCACCAGCAAAAGAAGCACCGACGACCATATTGGCAGCGGCAATCTCATCTTCGGGATGAACAACATTTATCTTGTATTCTTCTTTTTTGGCAGCTAAGAAATGGAGAGTGCCAGTAGCGGGAGTCATAGGGTAAGCAGCGTAAAAATCGCCCTTTCCCTTAAGGAAGCCCCAACCAAAAGCTTCATTGCCATCATTGTAAGATGGGCATTTTTGATTTTTATTTGTTTTTGGTTTTTGTTGTAATTTAGGGAAATTTTGTTGAGCATATTTAAAACCAAGATCTAAGGCTTTGGTATTAATATCCGCATATTTACCGTATTGCTTAGTAACAATGTTTTGAATAATTTTTAGGTCAATGTTGTATAAAAAGCTAGCAACACCCAAACAAATGGTGTTGATAGTCATAATACCACCAGCCTCTTGGGCTATTTTTTTGAGAGGGAGAGAAATAAAATTACATTTTTTACTATCACATTCTTCATCGCTAAAAACTATTGTATTTTTGGTGAACTCATCAAGGTGTTGTTGCCAGTGACCCGGGGCAATAGCAAAAAATAAATCAACTTGATAATGTGGAAAAGATACTTTTTGGGAACTAAAAGAAACTTGGTAAGTATTGTGACCACCCCTGACCAATGAAGGGTATTCAGAGTAATCATAAAGGTTGTAATTGCTCTTGATAAGAGCTTTGGCTAAGATTTGACCAGCTGATTTGATACCAGCACCGGCGGGTCCAGCTATTTTGATGGTGTAAATTTCTTGTGACATATAATCTCATTATACATCACTTGTTGAAAACTAAAAGTATTTCTTTAAAACAAATATTAAAAAGTAATAAATTTTACAATTTTGTGATACAATATCCCTATGAATCCGGAAAAAATAGATTATAAAAAATCTTTTATTATCTTTCAAAACGAAAGAAGAAAGAAAAAGATGGATGAGGTTAAACAGACTGAAGGTTGGTCGAAATTATCACAAAGACAGCAAAAATTAATAGAAATATCTTTGTTTGTTCAAGATAGATATAAAAGAAACGATACTTTTAATATTGGGGGCTATGAAAAGACCATAGAGTATATTAAAAAATATTATTGCCATGCAGCCGTTCATGCTTTGGAAAATAATTTTTTGTTTCAATTTGATTATCTTAAAAGAAATGAGTGGTTAAAAATCAGGACTAAAGATTTTTTTGAAACAAAATATCAGGAAGTAGATAGCTATGATAAATCGGTAGAAGTTATATTGAAACATGATTCTCCCTGTGTTGTCCATATTGGATCGTTTGATGAATGGATTGAAGAAGAAAAATATAATTTAAAAACAATAAATACTAGTCAAATTGAAAATATATTTTTAAAAAATGAGAATAAAGTGGAAGTACCTGTCGGTCCGATGAGTTATATAGACAGTTGTTGGGATGATGTAATATGGCATTCATTGTTAGTCTTAGGTAAAGATAAACATAGTGATAATTTGGTAATTTGGGATAAAATTGGTTATTATAGAGATTTTGAAATTAGTAATTGGCAAGCTGTGTATGAGAAATATAGTAATCGTTTTCGACATAAAAGAATGGCAATTGGAGTAAGGCCTTTGGGAAATAGGGAGATTTAGGATAATTTTTTATAAAATTTAAATATTTCTTTAGTATCTGCATCAAGTGAATTTTTATTTTTTTTAAAATATTCTTTTAATTTAATCTGTTTTTCTTGTTCGGATATTTTTTCTTTTTGAAATTCATTATAATTTTGAAAATAAAATTTACTTACATTATCGCGAGGATCCATCGATAAGTAGGCAATAATTATACTTTCAATATTGGCAAAAACTAATTTATGAATATCGCTATTGGCCGTTGTTTCTTCTGGCGGATATCTTTTTAAAATTATATTTATTATTTCTAATTTTTCTGCTTGTGTTCCCAATATCGGTTTAGTGTACTCAATCACATCAAGAGGCTTTATGGAAAGGTTGTTCTCCTTGCAAATCTTCTTTACAATTTGATAATTTTCCCTCATTGTATCAATACTCCTGGAAATGTTTGATGGTGATTTTTCTAAAAAAAGAGCAGGGTTTTCTACTTCCCAATCAGATAGTTGGTTTAATTTTGCACCAACATTTTCTTCAATATCCAATCCAATAATTGAAGTTTGAGGCGATAATATTTTGAGAATATCATTAAAACCTAAATTTTTTAATTGTTCAAATTTTACTTTAATTTTTTCCCAATCCTTGCCAACAATACACGGAAATGTTTCAACTATTTTTTCCCAATGAGTAAAATCCATTTCTTGTAAATTTAATTTTGCTTTATCCATCACTTTCGGTATATCGTGATTAAAAAGATTAGTATAATTTTTAATCATTTGTCTCGGGTTTTGAAAATCGTATGAAGATAATTGTTCCAAAGTGTTGACCATCGTTTTGATAGGAAACAAACAAGGCCTATCTTTTTGAATTTTTTTTATACGTTGAGAATTTAACCCAATTTCTTTTTTTAAAAAAGAAATTCGAGTGCTTATATCGTCAACTGGAACAACCCGAGAAATTTCCCCTTCTCGTTTTATAATTGAAGTATATTGTTCGTAATTAGGCACGCGACTATTATATCATAAATATTTAATTTATAGGATATTAATTAGTCAAAATACTTCTTGTTTTTAATCTTATCTGGGAGGAGGGTTTTGCTGGTGTACATCTCATAGTTCTTGCCATAGTTTAGATCTTTCATTAATTGAGTAGGAGCATTGCGAAGATTGAGAGGTATGGGTAAATTACCATGGTCCTCTACATCTTTTTGGGCTTTTTTAAGAGCGTTATAAGATGAACGATTTTTGGGAGATTTACAGAGATAAACAACACCATGAGCTAAATTAATTGAACATTCAGGATAACCGACTTGAGTAACGGCTTGAAAAACTTGATTGGCCAACATAAGAGCTGAAGAATTGGCAATTCCAATGTCTTCTGAGGCAAAAATTACCATACGACGGGCAATAAATTTTGGGTCTTCACCACCGGCGATAAGGCGAGCAAGATAATAAATAGCAGCATCTATATTGCTAGCACGCATTGATTTGATAAAAGCGGAAATAGTATTGAAGTGCTCCTCCCCTTTTTTGTCAAAACGAAGAAAACTGTTTTGCAGAGCTTGAGTTAAGGTTTTGACAGTTATCTTGTCATATAGAGTATAGGCGTTGTCCAAAATAGTAATAAGTTGGCGAGCATCGCCATTAGCCATTTTGATAAGCCAAGCGCGACTTTCTTTATCAATGGCCGAAACCAAACCCCTCCCCCTTCGGGGACCCCCCTTCTCAGGGGGGAACAGTTTATCTTCGGCTTTGTCAATTATTTTATTGAGGTCTTTGTCGTCAAGCTCCTTGAGGGTAAAAACTCGACATCGGGAAAGAAGGGGAGAAATTATCTCAAAAGAAGGATTTTCGGTAGTAGCACCGATAAGAGTTAGCTCACCAGATTCGACATAGGGTAAAAGAAAATCTTGTTGGGCTTTGTTGAATCGATGAATTTCGTCTAAAAATAGTATTTTTTTTATCAGAGGTCTTTTGTCCTTAATTATTTTTCGAATATCATCTTTACCCGCAGAAACAGCTGATAATTCATATATTTCGGCACCAGAGGCACGAGCAATAATCCGAGCAAGAGTGGTCTTGCCTACCCCTGGCGGACCCCAAAAAAGCATTGAAAATAATTTTTGATTTTCAATTAAAATTCGTAGTGGTTTACCCTTGCCGACTAAATGCTCTTGACCAAAAAAATCATCTAAATTTTCCGGACGCAGTAGGGCGGCTAAAGGAATGTTATTATTAATCATAAACTATGTCTATTTTAACTCAATCTTTATGGCTTGACGAAGCCATAGTTGCCAATGTAGTAAAAAATTACAGTTTTTGGGGAATAATTGAATTTTTCTCCATATCGGATTTTCATCCACCACTTTATTATTTGTTTATAAAATTATGGACAAATATCTTTGGTTATAGTGAAATTGCTTTGAGATTTCCGTCAATTATCTTTTTTTTGATTACAGTTTGGGTAGTTTACAAGATTAATAGAAAAGCATCCTTGCTAGTATTACTAAATCCCCTCCTGGTCTACTATGCCTTTGAAGCGCGAATGTATATGATGGTGGTGATGTTTTTGACCTTGGCTTTGTTTAACAAATTAAAAAATAGAAATTTTTATTTTTATTTATTTTCGTGTTTGAGTGTATTGACATTTTATGGCTCTGTATTTTTTTTGTTTTTTTTAAGTTTTTTAAATTGGGGGATGATAGCAGGAATTTTGATTGTTTCCCCTCTTTTGTGGACACAATTAAAATATGCCAGCGGAGCTTTGGTGGATGTAAAAAATTGGGGTTTAACGCTGGGAAATGTTAATTTTAAAAATATTTTTTTGATTCCAATAAAATTTGTTACAGGAAGAGTTGATTTTGAAAAATGGCAATTAATACCCGTCTTGACTGTCTGGCTGGGAATTTTGACTAAAAAAATTAAGGATAATTTCTGGCTTAAAATAATTTTGGGACCATTATTTTTGGCTCTGATAGTTTCTTTAAAATTTCCAATGATGCAATATTTTCGTTTTTTGTATCTATTAATTCCCATCTGTATATTATTGGCGATGAATATAAAGAAAACTTGGCATTATCTGTTGGTAGTTTTAATTTTTGCTTATTTTAGTTTTTTCACCCTTGGGAATAAAAATAATTTTAAGGAAGATTGGAAAAATATGGCCAAAGATTTGGATAAAGAAATACCTGTTTATTTAATTGGAAGTTTTGCTGATCCTTTAACTTATTACAACCAAGAAGTAAAACATTTTGATATTAAAACAATCAAGCCTAGTGAAGAAAAAATCACTTATATCCCCTACGGTGAAGAAATCCATGGAGTAAACCATCAAGAAATATTGGAAGAATTGGGTTATAAAAAAATTGATGAAAAAGTTTATAGAAGTGTCTCTTGGGAAGCATGGTCACTTTGAAGACGCCAAAATTTGGCATAAAGACTATTTTTATCTTTGATTAATTTACTATGAGCACCAGATTCGATTACCTTGCCTTTGTCTAGTACTAGTATTTTGTTAACCCAAGAAATGGTGGATAGACGATGGGCAATAATAATTGTTGTTTTATCTTTGCAAGCATGTCGAAGAGCTTCGCGGATTAATTTTTCGGAAATAGAGTCTAGCTGAGAAGTAGCTTCGTCAAACAAAACAATATCTGGATTGGCTAAAATTACTCGAGCGATAGCCAATCTTTGTCGTTGCCCACCAGACAATTTGATACCTCTTTCACCAACGATGGTATCGTATTTTTTGGGTAAAGACATGATAAATTCGTGAAGATAGGCGGCTTTACTGGCAGAAATAATTTGTTTTTTGCTGGCTTTGTTTTTGCTATAAGCGATATTGTAAAGAATAGTATCGTTGAACAAAATTGGCTCTTGAGGAACAACACCAACAAAAGATCTTAATTTTGATTTTGCATAGCGATTAATATTGATATCATCCAACAAAATTTCACCTTGCTGGACATCGTAGTAGCGTAAAATTAATTTACTAATAGTAGTTTTGCCTACCCCTGATTTGCCCACCAAAGCAACAGATTGTCCTGACCTAATAGTTAGAGAAAAGTTGTTTAGAGCTTTTGTGTTGTTGTCTGGATAAGTAAAAGAAACATTTTTGAATTCTATTTTGCCTTTGATGTTTTTACATCTAACAGGATGGATTGGGTCGGGTACTTGAATTTTTTGGTCAAAAATTTGAAAATATTTTTCTAGGTCAATGGTAGAAATTAGAAAGTGGCGCATCTCATAAATTAGCTCTAATACACGAGGATAAAATGAAGTGATGTAAGTGACAATCATAATATAATCACCAATAGTAATCATTCCTTGTCTGAATTGGATTAAGCCAAGAAATAAGATTGTAAAAATACTTAGATTACCAATAATACCGGAACTGATGTTGATAGTTCTAAAAGATTGGGTAAAAAGATTAAACTGTTTAAACCAAGAAAAGTGTAAATTGGAAAGTCTTTTGTGCTCCCATTTTTCTTTAGCAAATAATTTAACAGTGTCAAAATTATTTAGATTGTCGATTAAGGTGTCCATAATATAATCATCTTCGGCTAAAAATTTTTTACGAATTTTGAGATTATCTTTAATTAATTTTTGACTGATTAAAAAGCTAATAAGCATTGAGGCAAATAAGGCCAAAAGAAGATAAATATTTAAACGCAGAAAAAAGAAAATCATAACCAAAAGACTGATAAAAATTTTGCCAATGTGTCGATGAAGAATAAAATGAGTATTAAAAAAAGCGCTATCACCTCTCTTGACGGCGGAGATTAGGGAGCCAGTTTTTTTGCTAATATGATAAGCAAAATCTAGCTCGTTAATTTTTTTGAAAAAACTTAAACGAGCATCGCGTGAAGCCTTGATTATCATGGTATCGCCAAAAAAAACACTGGTAACATCGGCGATTAGACTAACAATGCGAACTAGGATGTAGATTATAAATATGTTTAGTAAAAAAGCAGAATTGTTTTGAGGAATATTGTCAACAAAAAGTTTGAAAAAATAAGGCTGAACATTACTCAAAATCGCAAAAATGACAAAGGTAACAAAAAAACCTAAAAAGGCAATTTTGTAACGCCACAAAAAAGAATAGTAAGTCTTGAGAGCTTTTATCATAAAGTAAGAAGAATTATACCTTATTTTCGGCTATTTGGTACAGGCTTTAATGAAGGCAACAAAAAGTGGATGGGGAGATAAGGGGCGTGAAATATATTCGGGGTGAAATTGGGTAGCAATAAAAAATTTATGTTTTGGTATTTCGATGGCTTCCATTAATTTACCATCAGGAGAAACACCAGAAAAAACTAAACCAGCTTTTTCAAATTTTTCTTTGTAGTCGGTATTAAATTCATAACGATGACGGTGACGCTCATTGGTAATTAAGTTAGATTTGTAGATAGAAAAAAGCTTGGAATTTTCCAAAATTTTACATGGCCAAGCACCAAGGCGAATGGTACCACCATATTGATTTTGGGCTAAATATTTTTTTTGATCTGGCATGACATGAACAATTGGATGAGGAGTATCAGGGTCGGCTTCAGTACTATTGGCCTTACTAAGACCCAAAACATTACGAGCAAATTCGATAGTTGCCATTTGCATGCCAAAACAAAGACCCAAAAAGGGAATATTGTTGCTTCGAGCAATTTTAATTGCTTCTAGTTTTCCCTCAACACCTCTTTTACCCCAACCTTGAGGAACTAAAACACCGTCAAGCTGTCTGATATCTTTTTGACAAAAATTTTCACAATCAATCCATTTGATATTTAACTCAATATTTGAAGACCAAGCAGCATGCTTTAAAGCTTCAATAACGGAAACATAGGAGTCTGGTAATTTGAAAGCACCGGTATTAAAATATTTACCAATCATGCCAATGGTAACCTGTTTCTTCTTTTTGCACTCGATACTATTGACTAAGTCTTTCCATTTTTTAATATGGTGATGCTTTTTGGTGGGGATATTTAAAATTTTTAAACAAGTAGTAGCTAGGTGGTGGTTTTGGTTGTGAAAATGAAGTGGAATCTTGTAAACAGTATCCATGTCAGGATTACTAAAAATCTGACGAGCAGGAATATTGGAATATAAGCCTAATTTTTCTAGTCTTTTTTTGTCTAAATCAACACTACTACGAGCAATCAAAATATCTGGTTGAATACCAAGACTATTTAAAACATGGACTGATGTTTGAGCCGGCTTACTTTTTAATTCACCTAGGTGATTCATAAAAGGAAGATAGGTAACGTGGACATGAAGAACATCTTTGGGTTGTTTGAATTTTAAAATACGAGAAGCTTCAAAGAAAATACCATTTTTGTATTCACCGACAGTGCCACCAAATTCAATTAAAACAATATCTGCTTTGTTAATTTTACCTGCCAATTTAATTCTTCTAATAATTTCGTCGGTAACATGGGGAATAACATCGACAGTTTCACCTCCATACTCAAAAGCTCTTTCTTTGCGAATAACCTCCGAATAGATTTGACCAGCAGTAATGTAATTTTCTTTGTTGAGGTCTTGATTTAAAAATCTTTCATAGTGACCCAAGTCTTCATCACATTCCATCCCGTCATGGGTAACAAAAACTTCACCGTGTTCTTGGGGTCGAAGAGTACCAGCATCGACATTAAAATACATATCAACTTTGACTGGGGTAACTTTGTATCCACGAGATTTTAAAAGAAAGGCTAAAGAAGCAGTGGTAATTCCCTTACCTAAACCAGAAATAACACCACCTGATATGAAGATAAATTTCATAAATTAAAGCCTAAACTCTATGTCTTTTTTATTAAAAGAATGGATAGTGGTGAGCAGTCTATATTTACCTTTGTTTTTGGTTAACAACATGGTGTTTGTCTTGGCGCCACCGCCAAAAAATTTGACACCTTCCAAGATATCACTGTCGGTGACACCGGTTGCACAAAAACAAACATTTTTACCAGAAGCTAATTCGCGATGAGTATAAAGTTTTTTGGGATCACCACCCATTTTTTGTAACCTTTTGATTTCGTCATTATTTTTAGGCCAAAATTTGGCTTGCATTTCCCCTTTGAGACAATTAATAGCCGCTGAGGTAATTACACCCTCAGGAGCAGCGCCTATACCCATAACGGCATGAATACCTGAACCGCGGAAACAAACTGCGACTCCGGGCATTAGGTCACCGTCAGCAACAAGTTTAACTCTGGCTCCAGCTTGACGAACTCTTTCGATAATTTCTTCGTTTCTTTCTCTATCCAAGATAACAATAACCAAATCTCTAATATCTCGACGAAGCTCTTTGGCAATAATAGCAATATTTTTTTCGGGAGGATTGTTTAAATCAACTTTGCCAGCGCATTCGGAACCAACTATTAATTTGTTCATGTACATGTCAGGAGCATGAAAAAGACCACCTTTTTCGGAAGCAGCCAAGACACAAATAGCATTGTTGCCAAAATTAGCAGTAGCATTAGTATTTTCAAGAGGATCAATAGCAATGTCAATAGATGGTCCTTTACCAGTACCAACTTTTTCACCGATATACAGCATGGGAGCTTCATCTCTTTCACCTTCACCAATGACAATACGACCGTTAAAATCTATCTCGTTAAAAGCTTTTCGAATCGCCTGAACGGCTTCGTGATCGGCAGCTTCTTTGTCGCCAAGACCAACAGCCCGACAAGCAGCCATGGCACCAATCTCTGTAACTGTGGCAAGAAATGTTTCGAGAAAATTTTCCATATGAGACATTGTAATACTTATTTGAAAAATATGCAAAGCTAAAGGGTCATATAATATTTCTTTTTATCTTTAGGCAATTTCTCAAGACTATACCTTAACATAGTTCGAGGCATTTTGGTGCAAAATTTGTCTAAAAATCGGTATAAAGTTGAAATATCTCTCTTGCCAACTTCACGCAACATCCAACCAGTGGCCTTGTGGATAAGATCGTGCTCATCGTTTAACAAAATTTGGGCTATCTTTAGAGTATCAGTGAAATCTTGTTTTTTGATAAAAGTAAAAGTAGAAATTATAGAGATTCGGCGATGCCAAAGATCGGGAGACTTGGCGAGATTGTAAAGAGAACGACGACTTCTATCTAATAAGTAATTACCAATAATATGAGGAGCTGATAAATCCACCAAATCCCAATTATTAATAAAGTTTATATTTTTGACATAAAAATCATAAATTCTTTTTTGGTCTTTTTTTAATTTTGATTTTTGATATTTTAAAATTAAAATTAAAAGAGAAATAAGGCGATATTCATGGATTTTTTTGGTAATTA
>Ga0334900_1003878_pt1 | contig 11069 bp, 10 predicted proteins | sample GraSluR3_MG_2_FD_207231 | JGI IMG/M metagenome (GOLD analysis project Ga0334900, IMG submission 207231) | Sludge microbial communities from methane-producing bioreactor in Wageningen University, Netherlands - Granular Sludge_31_08-R3 | ecosystem: Engineered > Bioreactor > Anaerobic >...
TCCGCTTCGATCTCGTCGGTACTGCTGAGGATTTTCGCCGTCGAAGTGTTGAGCCTCGTGCCCTCATCAAGCTCAGAGGCGATCACCAGACGCTTGCCCTTGAGCTCGGCGATCTCGGGCTTGATGTTGCGCTTGCACCCCGCTGTCAACGTATCGGCCGATATGGCACCGCTGTAACTTCCCATCACCCGGGAGATAGAATTCCAGAAGGTGGACTTGCCGTTGCTTCCTCCGCCATAGGCGATGATGAGCGCCTCGAGGCACACCTTTCCGATAGCGGCGATACCAACGATTTGCTGCACATATTCAATCAGTTCCTTGTCGTTGCAAAAGAATAGATCCAGAGCCTTGTCCCATGCATCCTTTCCCTTCTCACCGGGGGTGCAGGTCGTTTGTTTGGTGATCATGTCTTCAGCACGGGGTTGCCGTCTACTGGATAGCCCCAGTTGGAGGTCGTAGGTAGAGCCAGGCGTGTTGAGCAAAAACGGGTCGCGATCCAGATCCTGGACATCGATGAGCACCATGGGCTTGGCTGCCTGCAGGGCTCCCATCACATACTTCATGTCACGCCTCTTCATGACAAAGGCCTTGTAGGCCATCGCCGCCAGATACTGCTTGTAAGCTCGCATCTCATCTCCGGAAAGATCTGCCTCGAATTTTTTTCCGCCCGAGAAGGCCGTTGCTTCATCGATACCCAACTGTTCGAGTTCTTTCAGTACCGCCTGGTATTCGTCTCGGGCATCCTCGAGTTGCAGGTCCAAAAACTCCTCGGCTGCCCCCAGCGCCATTTGACGCGACTCGACCCAGTACTCACCGTTGTACCTGATGTAATCGGTGCCGTCCGAGTATTTGAGCTCTCCACCATATTCGCGCACGAGCACTTTGGCTTGACCGATATCTGAGTAGTCCGAGGGCTTAAGCGACTCCTTGGAGAAATCCGCATTGTAAGTTTCCGGATCGACATACCCGTCCTGCATGTGCACCCGCTGTGCGAATTTCACCGCACTGTACCAGATGGTATCCAGTTCATCCTCTTGTAGTGGAGGATCACACTTGGCGGCTTCCTGCACGAAGATCTCATGCGCACGATCGGATACGCCATAACGCTTGAGCACCTTGCCCGCAAAACGCGAGAGCGTGTTGTTGCGCATCCCTGCTGGAATCACTTCCCGGTTCGTCTCTGTCGTGGTCTCTTGGGGAATCACCATCGCATCGTCGATTTGCATCCACCCTTCATTCCAGATGACACTGCCTTGGTGTGCACCGAAGATGAACCGGGCTGCGTCCAGAGCGTTCGCATCGAAGAACGGATAGTGGGAGTGTATGGCACGCTTGAGGCGCGCGTAGGTATCGGCATTGGTGATCTCACGTATCGGAAAATATGCATGGAAGCGCGGCCGTGCACTCTTGCCTTCCTTAGGTAGGTTGTGGTTTCGACTTGTAGCGATAACAAACGATACATCAGAGAGCTCCTCGGTGAGTTGTTCTGGGTAGATCCAATCATCCGGATTGTCTGAGTGGTCGTTGTCACAGTCCATCACCACGACGGTGGAGGACAGGAAATTACCGACACTACGATAGCCGTCTTTGTATTCAGCGCATACGTGGTCGAACCGAATCGCTTCTTCGAATGCTTCTTTCGTGGACGCATCGATATGATTGCGATAATGGCAGTTTTTCGCATTGCCGGTGCAGGGTGCGGTGTATAGGGTGATGTTCATTGATTGCCCTCCTTGCAGAACCTGTAGTTCTTAGCGCAGTATTCACCACCTGAGAGGCGGTCCTTTCCCTTGAGATGTGGCTTGATCCATATGCGTTTTCCCGAGGTGCATGTCCTATAATGACCAGCAACACCCCAGAGTCTTGCGGTGGTTTCTTGGACGCGAGGTGGAATTTCGACAACCGGTGCCTCGGTCTCGTCAATGGTCAAGGTAATCAGACGCTCCACCTTGACAATGTGCTCACGTGGCGATTCTTTCTTTTTCATGATTTTGCTGTCGCATCGGATCCTACGTGCCGTTGTCTTGACGACCTCCGGCCTGTTTGCGATACGGTGTTGGATTCCATTCCACACGAAAGCGAGATAGTCGCAGATCGCGGTTATGCTCTCATGGTCGTAAATAATGATGTTCTGTCCATATAGGTTCTTGATTGAAAGCGGGCCGATGGAGAATCCGTTTATCAGTGATTCGGTGAAGAACATGCAAATTCCTAGCTCTTCGTACCCACATCCCCCGTCTACACTATAAGCAAGCTCGATCTTGCAGATGACACTGTTATTACCATCGCTGGCAAAAGTAGCTTCGATCCCGTCAATGTCCAACTCACACAATGTGGAATACTTGGGCTGTGCACATTCGTTCAGAATGTCGGGCATGCTTCCATCAAACTTGTAGAACTTTATGCTGAACGCAGGAAGGGCGGCGTCTCTGGGGAGAATCGCCTGCATGCTCTTTCCTAGGACATGTAGTTCCTGTACGGTTGCAGCATCCGTCTTGACTTCGTCGAAGCCTATGCTTCCTTCGGGCTTTCCGATATGCCCAAAGAAATTGTCACTGTTTCCTCTGGCAATTACCCAGATATCTGGAGTGGCTATTCTATTGTTGATCATCGTAGTTCTCCCGTTTCGTTTTCGTTAAAAATTGTAGTTCTTGGGGTAGTTCGTGTTCTGCCATGATGCGCCGATCTGATTCGGCTCTTCGCGCTCGGGCAATGGCGAGTGCACGCTGTATGAGCTGATCCGGTGATTCCCAGCTCTGTTCGCATTCGAGAAAGTATCGGCGGAACTTGCGTCCCATAGCCGAGCGCTGCAGCATGCACAGCTCCTTGGCCATCGTGATGGTGATCTCATGGTCGATGCTCGGACGTCCGCCGGTATTATTGCGCGAGTTGGCGTAGAAATCCTTTCCCTCGACAAACCCCAGGAGGCGGATGCGCGCGAACCAGTCGTTGTAGCGCGTGGCGACCTGCAATGCTTTGTGCAGTTCTCTCCCACTGACAGTCGGCTTGTCCCCACGGTAGGTGATGTTGATCAGCGCATCCATGCTGATATTTCTTGGGTGTTCCACATGTGCATCGGTGTTCAATTCCATGGTTCTTTTCCTCCATCAATTACCGAAAAACCATACCCCCGGCTCTCTTGCTTGATCGCGTTCATCCTGTTACCTCCCGGCACTCGGCATCGAAGTAGCGCAGCAGGTACCCTTTGCGACGGGCGTAGGCGATCTCACTAGCCATCCCGTTCGATACTCCATGGCCAGCGAACACCCACACTTCGGTACATTTGCTCATGAGGATGTTGCCAAAGCGCAGCGCGAGCTCGCGCTCAGACGGATCGTCGTCATACATGAACTGCGGATACAGCAGGTGGACTGTCAGTGGGATATAGCCAGAGTCCACCGCGAAGCGGCTATACAGTCGTGCGCGCTCCACATTGGTCTCGATCTCGCCTGCATAGGGCGAGCAGATGTAGACGATGGGTCTGAAGGCTCGCTTCGCCTGTCTTTCTTCACGTTCCATTTCCCTAAATGCCTCATAGGGTGTCGGGTCTGGATACCCTTCGTTGTTCAATCGATTCAACTGAATCCTCCTTCACTTGGTTCTGCGAGGTTGTATCTCCCCACATACCCTTCCAGACGCTACGCGCACTTTGACCGATAAATTCTTTAGAAATTTTTCACAAAGAAATGTTCACTTTCTGTCGGTCAACATCCCCGTTGCATACGGAAGGTGTTGAGGGGCGAACAAGAGAAAAACCTCTCGAAGGAGATAGATCCAAATGGATGAACGAAAGAATAGGCGTCGGAGTGAACATGAGACCGACGAGGATATCGCCGAGGTGCTGATGACCATCAGTGCGGTGGCGAAACGGCTGGCTAAGCGACTGATGATCGCTTCGGCCAAGGATCGGATGCATACACGACAGGAGGAAACCCATGAGCGAAGAGACGAAGGCCTGCATCGCAGAGGCCATGACTATCCTGAATACCGCTACTGATGCCATCGCGGCATTGAAAGTGAAATGGGAACAGAAAACACCAGCAGAGCCTACATCAAAGCCAATGCCAAAACCTTTGACGCTGCTAGAGGTCCGCTCGGTGCTCGCCGACAAGTCCCGCGAGGGGCATACCGAGCTCATCAGAGCGCTGTTGGAAAAATACGGGGCACCCAAGCTTTCTGAGATCGACCCGTCCCATTATCGCAATCTGCTGGACGAGGCATTGTGCCTGGGTGCTACCAGGGATGATATCGAACAAGTTCTTTCGGAGAAGGAAAAGGAAGGTGAGGATGATTCATTCAAGGCGATCTTCGCCCATCATGGGGCGACGAGCCTCGAGGACCTGAGGGTGGAATACTACCCGTCGTTCCTGCGCGATATCAGGAGGCTTGGTAATGGCTAAGCACGCCCTGCTTTCACCATCGTCGGCTGCGCGATGGACATCTTGCCCTCCATCGGCACGCCTGTGTGAACACATCGAAGAGGGACCGAGCCTGTTTGCCGAGGAGGGGACTGAGGCTCATGAACTCTGTGAATACAAGGTCAAACTCGCTCTGGGGCTACCAGCACAGGACCCGATTCCCACCTTGGGCTTTTGTAACGAGCAGATGGAGGATTGCGCCAACGAGTACACAGCATTTGTGCTGGATGCGTTGCAACAGGAGAAGGATGCCAAAAGGGATCCGATCATCCTTTTGGAGCAGAAGGTAGATATCAGCACCTATGTTCCTGAGTGCTCGGGAACCGCCGACTGCATCATCGTCTCCGATGAGCACCTGCACGTGATCGACTTCAAGTACGGCCAGGGGGTGCCGGTGTCGGCTGAGCGCAACATACAGATGATGCTCTATGCTCTTGGGGCGATTGGCATGTTCGCTTCGCTTTACGAGATAGAGAAGGTCAGCATGACGGTGTTCCAACCGCGATTGGCGAATGTGGGCACTTTCACGATGGCTTCTGATGAGCTGCTCGAATGGGCTGAGTCGTACCTCAAGCCAAGAGCCGAGCTCGCATTCAAAGGCGAGGGGGATTTCTGCTCGGGACCGCACTGCCGCTTTTGCAAAGTGAAGGCCACCTGCCGAAAGCGAGCCGAGGCGAATTTGGACCTTGCCCGCTATGAGTTTGCAAAGCCGGTATTGCTGGGCGATCACGAGATTGCCGAGATCCTTACGCAAGCCGATGAGCTGGCTTCTTGGGTAAGTGATATCAGGGCTTATGCTTTTTCGCTACTGGAGAAAGGGGGAACTCTAGAGGGCTTCAAGCTGGTGGAGGGTCGCTCGATTCGGCGCTACGCCGATGAGGCTGCCGCAGCCGATGCAGTGCAGAGTGCAGGCTTCGATCCCTATGAGCATAAGGTATTGGGTATTACGGCAATGACTGCGTTGCTGGGAAGAACACGATTCAACGAGATCTTGGGTTCGCATGTAGTGAAGCCCAAAGGCAAACCGACGCTTGTGCCGGAGGGCGATAAACGGCCGGCGATCACAATAAACGATTTCATGGAGGAAAAGTAAATGTCAAACACAAAAGTCATCACCGGCAAGGACACCAGATGGTCGTACCTTGCGGTCTGGGAACCCAAGTCCATCAATGGCAGTACGCCCAAGTACTCGGTATCGCTCATCATCCCAAAGAGCGACAAGGCCACCGTGCAGAAGATCCGTTCTGCGATCGAAACTGCGTATGCCGAGGGGGAAGCGAAGCTGAAAGGTAACGGCAAGAGCGTCCCGTCACTTGCATCGTTGAAGAATCCCTTACGCGATGGGGATATCGACCGCCCCGACGATGCGGCCTACGCGAACGCGTTCTTTGTCAACGCCAACAGCGCCACTGCGCCTGGCATCGTGGATGCCAATTGCAACCCAGTGATCAATCGCACTGAGGTGTACTCGGGTGTCTTTGGACGGGCCTCGATCTCCTTCTACGCGTTCAACTCCAACGGCAACCGTGGTATCGCGTGCGGGTTGAACAACCTGCAGGTGCTGCGTGACGGAGAGCCCTTGGGTGGAAGGGCGAGTGCCGAGAGCGATTTCGCCACCGATGACGAGGATGATTTCCTTGCCTGATCGAAAACGGGGAGGACGGTGGTTGCCACTGCCGTCCTTCCATTACACCAAGGATTTTCTCAGGACACAGAGATTGGAAAATGACCAGAAGGGTTTGCCCATGCCCAAGATTCACACTCTCTCTTGCGATATAGAGACATACTCGTCCGTCGACCTCGCCAAGAGCGGGGTCTTCCGATACTGCGAGGCCGATGACTTCGAGATCCTGCTGTTCGGTTACAGCGTTGATGGCGGGGCTGTGCAGGTCGTCGATCTTGCACGAGGGGAAATGATACCGAATGAGATTCTCGAAGCACTCACCGATGGCAGCGTGGTCAAGTGGGCGTTCAACGCAGCCTTCGAGCGAATCTGCCTCTCCCGGTATCTGGGATTGCCGACCGGCACCTATCTGAACCCGGCATCGTGGCGCTGTACAATGGTCTGGTCGGCATACCTAGGGTTGCCGCTGTCGCTCATGGGCGTCGGTGCTGTGCTGGGCCTTGAGAAACAGAAGCTCGCCGAGGGAAAGGACCTGATCAGATACTTCTGCATCCCCTGCAACCCTACGATCGCCAATGGGGGGCGGAGAAGAAATCATCCTGCCGACGCTCCAGATAAGTGGTCTCTGTTCGTTGACTACAACAGGCGCGATGTCGAGGTCGAGATGGCGATCCACCAGCGCCTGGCCAGGTTCCCGGTCCCTGATGCCGTCTGGGATGAGTACCACCTCGATCAGCGCATCAACGACCGGGGGGTGATGGTCGACGGGGAACTCGTGAGAAGCGCCATCGGGATGGACAGCCTGTCGAGGCAGGAGCTTGTGTCCAGGATGAAAGAGATCACCGACCTTGAGAATCCGAACTCGGTCTCCCAAGTGAAGGCCTGGCTTGCCGACAACGGGCTGGAGGTCGAGTCGCTGGGCAAGAAGGATGTGAAGGCGGCATTGAAGGATGCACCCCGCCAGATACAGCAGGTGCTCGAGCTCAGGCTGCAGCTTGCCAAATCGTCGATCAAGAAGTACCAGGCGATGAAGAATGCTGTCTGTTCTGATGGTCGGGCCCGCGGGATGTTCCAGTTCTATGGGGCCAATCGTACAGGGAGATGGTCAGGAAGATTGATACAGATGCAAAATCTACCCCAGAACCATCTGGAGGATCTTGGCACTGCCAGGGCGTTGGTGGGAAGCGGTGATTACGAGGCTGTGAAGATGCTCTACGGCGATGTACCCGATACGCTTTCCCAGCTCGTGCGCACAGCCTTCATACCCAGGAAAGGATATAGGTTCATCGTATCGGACTTTTCTGCCATTGAGGCGAGGGTGCTCTCATGGCTCGCCGGGGAGACCTGGCGCATGGAGGTTTTTGCAAACAACGGTGACATTTACTGTGCCACGGCATCGCGCATGTTCCACTGCGAGGTCTCCAAGCATGGGGAGAACGGACACCTGAGGCAGAAGGGCAAGCAGGCCGAGCTCGCCTGTATTGCAGAGGGCCAGCTGGTGCTCACCGATCGAGGCTTGGTGCCGATCGAGCAGGTCACGACCGAACATCTGCTGTGGGATGGTGAGAGCTGGGTATCGCATGAGGGCGTCGTCTACAAGGGAAAGAGGGAGGTGATCACCTATGGAGGACTTACAGCAACAGCAGACCACCTTGTCTGGGTCGAGGGGAAACCGGAGACTATACAACTAGGGGCCGCTGCTGCGTGTGGAGCACACTTGGTGAGGACAGCTGATGGCCGAAAGACCGTATCTCTTGGTGAAGGGCTGCCATTGAAGAAAGTCGTATCGGGCTCACCTGTGGTACTGCAGAATGTGTACGATATCCTCAACGCCGGAGATCATCACCGTTTTACCGTATCGGAGGTGCTTGTGCACAACTGCGGATACGGCGGGTCGGTGGGAGCGCTCAAGGCCATGGGAGCACTCGAGTCTGGCATGACTGAGGACGAGCTCAAGCCACTGGTTGATGCCTGGCGCCAATCCAATCCGAACATCGTCAGTTTCTGGTGGGACGTGGATGAGGCGGCAAAGCAGGCGGTACGGGGCAAGACCACAACCAGTACACATGGAATCAGGTTTTCCTACGAGAGCGGCTTTTTGTTCATCACACTGCCGTCGGGCAGGAGGCTTGCATACGTGAAGCCCCGCATCGGTACCAATATGTTTGGCAGCGACTGTGTCACCTATGAGGGGGTGGGAGCTACCAAGAAGTGGGAACGTATCGATACATTTGGTGGAAAATTGGTGGAAAATGTTGTGCAGGCGATCAGCCGCGACCTGCTGTGCCATGCCATGCAGCAGCTTGAAGCTGCCGAGTGCCGCATCGTGATGCACATCCATGACGAGGTGGTTATTGAGGCACTGAAAGCAATGCAGGTCGACGAAGTCGGGAAGCACATGGGCATCGTGCCATTATGGGCTGAAGGATTGATCCTCGATGCGGCGGGGTATGAGACGGGGTTTTATATGAAGGATTAGATCGATCGATTGGATCAATCTTGCATTGGAACCATTGCAGTTCTATACTTGCCTTGATGGTCTGGGTCGATGTCGGTTGCCAGGGGCGCCAGCAAAGGACAGGGAATCGGAGTGGGGTTCAGCGATGATGGAAAAGAATTTGATCTACCAAGAAATCTTGAAGCATGTGAAGGAAGGGGTATACTTTGTGGATACCGACCGTAAGATCACCTTCTGGAACAACCACGCGGAAAAGATCACCGGGTTCACGGCCGCGGAGGTCCTTGAGAAACATTGTTTCGATAATATCCTCAACCATGTCGATGATGAGGGTACCCATCTGTGTCGGCAAGGGTGTCCCCTGCACAGGACCATGGAGGATAGTTTCAATCGCGAGGCGTCGGTGTATCTGCACCACAAACAAGGGCACCGTGTCCCTGTGATGGTCAGAACCTATCCACTGTATGATGAGGATCAGCTCATCGGTGCCATTGAACTGTTTTCGGACGAGAAGCCACCGATGCAACTGATCAAGGAAATAGAAGACCTGAAGGTTCTTGCCATGACCGACCAGCTGACCGGACTGGCGAACCGACGCTATACGGAATCCTTTCTCTCAGGCAAGCTCGTGGAGCTGGAAGAGTTCAAGACCCCCTTTGGTGTGGCCTTGGTTGATATTGACCATTTCAAGGCCGTCAACGATACCTACGGTCACGATGTGGGGGATCTGGCGATCCAGATGACTGTCAGGAGCCTGGTGGGCGCGGTGCGCTCGAGCGATCTGGTGGGCCGGTGGGGAGGGGAGGAGTTCCTCGTGGTGTTCTCGGCGGTGGACCTCGAGCAGTTGCGTCGGATTACCGAGCGGATGAGGATGCTTGTCGAAGCATCCTCCGTGCAACGCGAAGGCTCGGATATCCGGGTAACCGTTTCCATCGGGGTCGTGTTCGTCGAGGGACCTTCGTCCAAGGACCACATCATCCAGATGGCGGATCAGCTGATGTACAAAAGCAAGTTGGAAGGACGGAACCGAATCTCTTTGGCTACCCTTGGTTGAGTTCAGATAGCTTTCTGCGTGGAGGAACCGTAGGATATCTGCTAATTTGGTATCCTCACGATTTATCGCCTTGGAGGGTTATAATTTCCAGTTCTCCAATCATCGCCCCATCCCCTTGGAAGTATCCTGCCAGAACTTCACAAGATACCTGCCGCCCCTGACAAACCAGATCCACGATCCCGTCATAAATCTTGTTCGCCACCTCGTCGTCGAAATCCCCAATATCGATTCGCTGGGTGATGTACTCGGCGAATGGCCGGTCGGTGATGATCCTGTGTAGCAATTCTTTTTCAATGGTGTTCATGGCGCCACTATAGAAACAGAGGAGCCCCCGGGCAACTGATATCGGATGATTTCTGCCTAGATGGAATGAAAGATGTTCCTGATCAGATAGTAGCAAAATCCTTGCAGACAGTTTGCTAGCAACACGAAATACAGAGCCTGGGTATGGATATCTCATAAAACCTAAACCAAAGTTGCTATTTCTCGGTATCGCTTCTCAATCTCACGTGCAACCGGGTGTTCCGCTCGTTCGGCTTCTGGTTTCTGATGGCATAGCCGATGGCCTTTTTCTCGCCGACCAGTACGAGTACTTTCTTCGCACGGGTCACCGCGGTGTACAACAGGTTGCGCTGGAGCATCACGAAGTGGGTCATCATGAACGGCAGAACCACGATGGGATACTCTGAGCCCTGTGACTTGTGGATGGTGGTTGCGTAGGCTAACACGACTTCATCAAGATCCGATCTTTCATAGAGCACATCACGACCATCGAAGGTGATCGTCAGCTGCTGATCTTCGATATTTACATCCGTGATAGTACCGATATCGCCGTTGAAGACTTCCTTGTCGTAGTCATTCTTAATTTGCATCACCTTGTCTTGGAGTCGATATTCCATGCCAGCTCTACTGAGGCTTGGTTTGCCCATCGACTCTCTGGTAGGATTTAACCGTTCCTGCAGCATCCTGTTCAGATTCGCTGCTCCCACCAAACCTCGTTGCATGGGAGTGAGCACCTGGATGTCCCGAATCGGATCGGCTTGGTAGTATCCTGGAAGACGTGTTTCCACTAGATCGACGATCTGCTCCAATGCACTCTCAGGTGTCGCGCTTTCGATGAAGAAAAAATCAGATGCTTTACCGTTGGCGATATCGATGCCCTTACCTTGGTTGATACGGTGGGCGTTCATGATGATGCGACTGCCTTGTGCTTGGCGGAAAATGCGCTTGAGCCTTACGACCGGTACTACTTCCGATGCGATGATGTCGTTCAGGACATTGCCTGCACCTACCGAGGGCAGCTGGTCAGTATCACCGACCATGATTACCGTCATGCCGTCAGGTACCGCCTTGAGCAGGTTGTGCATGAGGATGATGTCGATCATCGAACACTCATCGAGTATGAGGACATCACCTTCGAGTGGATTCTCTGCATTCCGTTGATACCCTTGCGGCGGCTTGAACTCAAGCAGGCGGTGGATGGTCTTGGCCTCCATTCCAGTCGCTTCGCTCACT
>Ga0334900_1003894_pt1 | contig 11039 bp, 10 predicted proteins | sample GraSluR3_MG_2_FD_207231 | JGI IMG/M metagenome (GOLD analysis project Ga0334900, IMG submission 207231) | Sludge microbial communities from methane-producing bioreactor in Wageningen University, Netherlands - Granular Sludge_31_08-R3 | ecosystem: Engineered > Bioreactor > Anaerobic >...
TCCTTGGAATAGTGAGAATTATGGCAAAAGAGCTATGCACATCGTGCAAGACAGACATCTCAAACCTTTCAGGAACAGTGCATTTCAAGTGCCCGGAATGTGGTGAAGGCATTATTCGGTGTGTTAACTGCAGGGTCAGAGGGGTTAGCTATGTATGCCTGGCATGCGGCTTTACTGGCCCTTGATTTTCTTGCTTTGGTGATAATTATGGGAACAATGATTATACATATGAGGATTATGCCTGAGTCAATTGAGGCAGATATTGAAAAGCTTAGCCAGGCAGTTAAGGAGAAGATAACCTCTGAAGCACCGGTAGATGATGTTAAGCTTAGCATTACTGATGTTGCTTTTGGCCTGAAGGCAGTGAATGCCTATTTTGTTATAGATGAGAGCTTCTCAGGTTTTGATGCACTTGAGGAAAAGCTTCAGGGTATTGAAGGAGTTTCCTCAACTGAGATTGTTGACATGAGAAGGGCTCTTGGCTAGGCTATTAGAAAAATAGGCAGTTTCTTTTTTATTCTTTATGTTATTTTATTCTTTGTTTTATTTTTTAATTCTTTTTTTAATTCTCTTTTTTGATGAATTCTTCAATCTCTTTTAAGCAGGCATTGGTTTTTACCCCTGTGCCTGAGAAATGTGTCCTTGATGCCTTGTAGCCTTTTTTCTTAAGCCAGGAGATTAGTGTTGAAATCCTTGGAGGGCTTGACTTTAGCTTTCTTGCGATTTCATGCAACTCATGAAACCCAAAAACGCCGGTTTTGGTCTCTTCAGCCAGAGTTCTGATAAGCTTGCCTGGCTCTTTTTCAGGGTCAGCAATAGCAAGCATTTCCTTAAGCAGTGCATTATCATTCAGCTCTCCGGCCCACAGAGGGCCAAAGCATGCATCTTCAGGATTATCCCGGGCCTCAAACTCGAGCCCATCAATCCTTAAGTGCTTAAACTTCCTGAAAATATTGTTGCACTGCTCCTTGCTTTTATTTGCTATAAAATAAGCCCTGAAGTAATGCTCTGATGAGTAGGACAATACAGGAACAAGGGCTTTGTCATACTGCATCCCGGCCAGCTGCACTTTCCTTATAAGAATTCTCAGGCCGGCCTCTTTCATCAGGAAATTCCTGACAGGGACAGCCCAGTACTTTCTCCTGCAGGCATCAGTGTAAGTGCCGCACAGGGGAGCAGTGTCGGTTGCGGTTACGGCAATAATACCCTTGCTCCTTATGGATTTCACAGCAGCATCAAGAAAAGGGTTCGGGGTCCCAAAAGGGTCAATATCAATATAATCAAAAGGCCTGTGCCTTAGCAGGAATGAGCTTGCATCTTCATTAAAGACCGGGGATTCCAGGCTGTTTTTCTTTAGGCTTTTCTTTATCGCCTTAAAGCAGTTCTCATCAAAGTCATTAAAGAAAACCTCTTTCTTGATTTCAGGGCATTCAAGGGCAATCCTCATTCCCCTCACCCCGGATGCAGCCAGTGGCAGGGCAAGCCTGGCCGGGCTCTCCCGGCTGTTTTTTCTGTTATTAAAATATGCTGAAACCAGAAGCACGCCAATGCTCCTGTTTAGCTCCATCTTAGGATTATAGAAAACATCAAGCTCTTTAGATATCTTCTCGCCCCGTGACGCATAAAATTCAGCTTTGCCTTCTTTTATAAGTGAGTTCTTCATTTTTCTGGCTTGTTTGCGTTGTTTTTTTTGGCTGGCTTATTTTCTTCTTTTTTTAAATGGATTACTTGCGATTCTATAAAAAGGTTTTTAAAGTGAGTGCGCCCATTGGTGTTTATGTTTGATATAGTAATAGGCAGAAGCAAAAAAAACCAGGAAAAGTTTGGGCTTGAAGGCACGGTTTTTCTTGGCAAGCAGTATGTAAGCATGGGGCAGTACATCTCACTCTCAAACAGGGTTTTTGTTGATGTGTCCACAAGCCATAGCGTCTTCATCTGCGGAAAAAGGGGCTCAGGAAAGTCATATACCATGGGAGTTATCGCTGAAGGCATTGCAGACCTTCCCGAAGAGGTCAGAAGCAACATTAGCGTAGTAATCCTGGATACCATGGGGATTTACTGGACAATGAAGTTCCCAAACAAGGAGGACGCAGGCCTGCTTGAGAAGTGGGGGCTTAAGCATAAAGGGCTCAATGTTAAGATTTTTACCCCAAGCGGGTATTTTGACCTTTTCAAGGAAAAGGGGATTCCCACAGACTACCCTTTTTCAATAAAGCCAAGCGAGCTTAGCGCATCAGACTGGCTTAATGTGTTTGGTCTTGAGAAGAACTCTGAATCCGGTGCTTTGATTGAAAAAATAGTTAACAGGCTTTTCAAGCGTACCAAGGATTATGGGTTTGAAGACATCCTAACTGAGATTGACCTGGAAGATTTCTCAAAAGAAATTAAGCTGATTGTAAGAAACAGGTTTAGCAATGCCCAGAACTGGGGGCTTTTCTCAAGCTCAGGGACAGACATCAGCCAGATAATAGCCCCTGGCCAGATTAGCGTGATAGATGTAAGCTGCTATGCAACTATCCCCGGTGCAGAAAACTTGAAATCTCTTGCAATAGGCCTTATAGCACAGAAAGCGTTTGAGGAAAGGATGAAAAGCAGGCGCTCTGAGGAGTTTAAGGAAGTCAATTCAGCAGTTGACCTGTTCAGCACCGAAACATCCTTATCTATGGATAACCCGATGGTTTGGTTCATAATTGACGAGGCGCACGAGTTTCTTCCAAGGGAGGGAACAACAGGCGCTTCAGATGCCTTAATCACCATCTTAAGGGAAGGCAGGCAGCCTGGTGTTTCACTGATTCTTGCAACACAGCAGCCAGGGAAGATACATACTGATGTGATAACACAGAGCGATATTGTCATTTCCCACAGGCTCACAGCTAAGGTTGATGTAGATTCGCTTGGAATGATTATGCAAAGCTATATGAGGGAAAGCCTTAACCAGGCAATAGACTCGCTTCCAAGGGAAACAGGTGCAGCCCTGGTTTTCGATGATGACAATGAGAGGCTTTTTCCCATAAGGGTAAGGCCAAGGCTTACCTGGCACGGGGGCTCTGCACCATCTGCGATCAGGATAAGAAGAGAATTATTCAAAGACATCAGAAGAGACTTCTTAAAGTGGGAGCATGAGAGAAAGCGACCTTAACCTGTTTTTAGCAGCCGTGCTGCTTTTTTTATTTAGTGGGCATGCCCTGCAAAGTAAGCGAGCAGCCCCATTATCGCAAGCCCGCAGATTATAGCCAAAACATGAACCACTGTTTCTTTTAGCCTGCATTCCTGATGAAGCTCGGGCACAAGGTTAGAGGCAGCAATGTAAATGAAAGTGCCAGCAGAAAAAGGAATAAGAAAAGCGCTGAAACCCTCAATCCTTAAGTGAAGCAGAAAAGAAACCAGCACTCCGATAATCGCGGTGGCTGCGGAAAGAAAATTGAAAAATACGGCTTTCTTTTTTGAAAGCCCTGCGTAAAGCAGTATCCCGAAGTCAGCAATCTCCTGTGGAACCTCATGAAAGATTACTGATATAGTTGCAGCAACCCCTACAGGAATGCTTACAATATAGCTCCCGGCAATTACCAGCCCGTCAACAAAGTTGTGGATTCCGTCCCCTATCAGGTTGATTGGTGCAAGCCTGTAAGCATGCCCATGCCCTGCCTTGCACTCCTTATTTATCTTATTGTGGTTATGGTGCCAGTGGATAAGCTTTTCAAGCATGAAGAAAACCAGAAAGCCGGCAAAGACGCCAAAACCAACCACGAACTCGCTGCCCAGCCCGGTGTGGTAGTGCTCTTCGTGTGCATGCTCGTGATTTTCGGTATGCTCATTATTTTCAATGTGCTCAAGGATGTGGCCATGGCCGTGCTCATGCTCTATTACTCCGTACGCTTCAGGCAGAAAGTGAAAAAACACAGTGCCGAGAAGTGTCCCGACAGATACGCTGAGTAGCACCATGAGAATCTTGTTAGGCACCTTTTTCTTCAGCAGGAAAGGCAGAAATGCAGCCACAGCAATAAGAGAAACAATAACAACGCTAATAAGTGAATACGCGAAAGCGCCTGCCATAGCCTTTTTTGGGTTTTGTGTTTCTTTTAAATTATTTGTGATTTGCGCTTACATGCTGCTTTTTTCCTCAAAACTCAGTTAAATTTAAAAATAGGGAGTTGTTTTATCTTGAGCATGGCTTCAAAACTCAGCTTTGACAGGACTCCAGGATGGCTCAGAGTAAAGGAAAGCGATAAAAAGAAGATATTCGATTTTTCTTCAGGATACCTTGATTTCCTTAACGCCTGCAAAACAGAAAGAGAGTCTGTTGATTTCATTAAGAAAGAGGCAGAGAAGAAAGGCTTCAGGGACATCAGAAAAGCTGGCAAGCTGAAGCAAGGCAGCAAAGTTTATTATGAAAGCAATTCAAAGAACATATTCCTGGCAGTTGTAGGAGAGCCAAAAATAAGTGTTGCAATATCGCACCTCGACTCTCCACGGCTTGACCTTAAGCCCCTTCCTCTCATTGAAGATTCGGGCATAGCATTCCTCAAAACACACTATTACGGCGGCATAAAAAAATACCAATGGCTTAACATACCGCTGGAAATTCGCGGAGTTGTCATGTCAAAGGGAAAGAAAATCAATGTTTCCATTGGGGAAAAGGACAATCTTTATTTCACAATCACGGACCTGCTTCCGCATTTGTCCCAAAAACAGATGGACAAGAAAGCATCAGAGTTCGTAGAAGGCGAAGACCTTAACATGATTTTTGGCAACATGCCGCTCAATTCAAAGAAGGCAGTTAAGGAGAATATGCTTAGCCTGCTGAACAGGAAATACGGCATTACTGAAGAAGACTTCGTCTCTGCAGAGCTTGAGCTTGTCCCTGCATTCAACGCGAAAGACCTTGGTCTGGACAGGAGTATGCTTGGCGGCTATGCACATGATGACAGGTCATGCAGTTACGCTTTGCTGAAGGCAGTACTTGAGTCATCAAAGCCAAAGGCAACGTCAATTGCGCTTTTCGTGGATAAGGAGGAGATAGGCTCAGAGGGAAACACAAGTGCAGGCTCAATGCACTTCGTCAACTTTCTGGAGATGCTTAAAGAGAAGTGCGCATGGAAGGAAAGGATAAACGAAATCCTTGTTTCAGGAGAATCAATTTCAGCAGATGTCACATCGGCATTTGACCCTTTCAAAAAGGACGTTTTTGATGCGGCAAACTCAAATGAGCTCTCAAAAGGCGTATCGATTGAGAAATACAACGGCTCTGGCGGGAAGTACTGTGGCAATGATGCAAGCGCAGAGTTCTTTTACAGGATAAGGGAGCTCGCAAACAAGAACAGGATCATCTGGCAGACCGGGGAAATAGGCAAGGTTGACATTGGAGGCGGAGGCACAGTTGCAATCTTCCTGGCCAAGCTTGGGCTTAATGTTATTGATGCAGGGATTCCTGTGCTAGGCATGCACTCCCCTTTTGAGGTAATAAGCAAGCTTGACCTGTATGAAACCTACAGGCTTTACAAGGTGTTTTTAGATGAGCAGTGAAAAAATCGAGTCAGGGACTGAGTACAGCAGCTATAGTGAGGGCTCTTCTTCCACTTCATCAAATTATTATGAAGAAGAAAACAAACTTCTAAAGGCAACAGTGAGCCATCTTAGGAATGAATTAATGCGACTGAGGCAGCCGCCCCTTATGCTCAGCGAGGTTATCAGCGTTTTTGATGACAAGGCAATTATAGTTATCTCAAACGGAAACAGGTTTATGGTCAATGTTGCGAGCAACCTTCAGGGAAAAATAAAGGTTGGAAGCTTTGTGCTAGTTGAGCAGAAGAACCTTAACATTGTTGACTTAGTCAAGTCAAGCATAGGCGAGATGAATGCTGAGAAATTTGTCATAATTGAAAAGCCAGAGGCAAGCTGGAAGCAGATAGGCGGCCTTGAAGAGCAGATTCAGGAGCTTAAAGAGGTTATAGAGCTCCCATTAATGAAGCCAGAGCTGTTCAAAAAGATAGGCATAGTCCCTCCAAAAGGAATCCTTCTACATGGCTCGCCGGGAACAGGGAAGACCCTGCTGGCAAAGGCAGTGGCAGCATCTACAAACTCTACTTTTATTGAGTTGGTAGGGTCAGAGCTTGTCCAGAAGTTTATAGGCGAAGGCGCTAAGCTTGTAAGGGAAATGTTTAAGCTTGCAAAGGAAAAAGCGCCTGCAATTATATTCATAGACGAGATAGATAGCATAGCAGCAAAGAGAATCGAGCTGGGGACAAGCGGCGAGAGGGAAGTCCAGAGAACATTCATGCAGCTTCTTGCAGAAATTGACGGCTTTAAGAACCTTGATAACGTTAAGGTCATCGGCTGCACAAACAGGAGAGACATAGTTGATCCGGCAATACTCAGGCCAGGCAGGCTTGACAGGCAGATTTGTGTTCCGCTTCCTGACGACCAGGGAAGAGAGCAGATATTTAAGATTCACACAGGAAGGATGAAGCTCTCAAAGGCAGTTAAGCTTGAGATTATATCAAAGAAATGCGACGGCTTCTCAGGAGCAGAGATCCGGGCAGTGTGCACAGAGGCAGGCTACTTTGCAATAAGAGCAGGAAGGTCATCAGTCACAATGAAAGACTTTGAAAAGGCAATAGAAAAGGTAAAGCAGTCCGACGAAATTGAGTCTAGGGAATTTCAGGCAATGTTTGGCTGAGCCCTTCCTTTTTTCTTAATAACTTGAAGAAGTTCCCTCAGTAGTTACTTCCGCTCATCACAATTCAGAGGGTGTTCACCTCATCATCGGGAAATTAAGTAATAGCAAGCATAGTTTAAATACCTTTTGCAAATTCATCAGGTTCTTAAAAAAAAAAGAAAAATTATAAATGCTGCTTAAATCTTCTGCCTTATGTATGCCAAGGTACCAAAGCAAAGCAAAGAACTAATAAAAAAGCTAAGGATAGACAAGAAAAAGAGGTTTTTTTCTGATGACTGCTTCGTTTATGCTCCTATTATTGCTCAGCCTGATAAAGAGCTGGGCTTATCTTTAGCATCCCCAGAAGAGATTAAGCAGTTTTCAGAAAGCAAAAAAAAGAGCGCTACGCTCAAAGAATTGCTTAAGAAAGAATTCACTGAAGAAAAAATCGAACAGTTAAAAACTTCCTATGATATTGTCGGGGACATAGCTATACTTGAGATAGACCCTGAGTTTGAGAAAAAGAAAAAGCAGATAGGCCAGTCGCTTATGGCCTCAAACAAAAGAATCAGGACTGTTCTTATGAAAAATGGAAGGCACCAGGGAGAGTTCCGCCTTCAGAAGCATGCACACGTTGTTGGAGAAGATAAAAGAGAAACAACACACAAGGAAAACAACTCTCTTATAACCCTTGATGTGGACACCTCTTACTTCTCTGCAAGGCTTGCAAGCGAGCGAAAAAGGGTTTTCAGGCAGGTAAAAGAAGGTGAAAGCGTAATGGCCTTCTTTTCTGGTGCTGGCCCTTACCCTGTTGAGATTTCCAAAAACACAAAAGCAAAATATGTTTATGGCATAGAGCTCAACCCAGAGGCACATAGATACGCGCTCCGGAACAAGTTTCAGAATAAATGCTGGAACTTTCTTCCAATTCTTGGAGATGCCAAAAAAGCATCAAAAAAAATCGGAGGGCACATCCTGGGGCTGAAGAGCTCCATCTTGCCGGAGCAGCTTAAGCCAAGGCTCGAAAAGGATTACTCCATTCATGAGCTTTTCCTGTTTGATGACGACCTTCAGCCAGAGGCAAGGCAGCTTGACCACAAAGTAGACAAGAAGGCCCATAACATAACAAAGCTGAAAGAATCCATTGAAATGCTTAAAAGCAAAGGAAAGAATGTTTTTGTCCACATGCCGCTTGGAGAGCATTCGTTAACTAACCTGTTGGATACATTGCTTTACCTTGGAAGGCTCTCAAAAGAAATGCAGTTTAATACCATAGCGCACTTGCATTGCTCTTTTAGTGAAGCAATGAAAATACTCAAAAGGACAGAAAGAGTTAATCCCTATATCTTTTTTGAAAACCTGAATGAAGACTCAGAGTTCAGAACCTGCAAAGATTTCCTGAGATTTAAGCCTTATATACAGAATGTATGTGTTGATGTGGCTCACCTTGGTCTGTGCCTGAAAAGCAACAGTAAAGTTATTGAAGAGATTAAGGAGTTTAACAGGCATTTTAACCTTTACTTTCACATCAGCAATGTAAAAGGCAATCTTGAAGGAAGAAAAGTTGAAGACGGCTATCTTGATATAAATCAAATATTCAACGAAGCCTCGTTTGGGATTTGCGAGGTTTTTAGTGCCGATGAGTCTAATCCCATCGAAATGCTTTCCTCATTTGATAAGATGTCTGAATGCAAAAAGCATTTTGAAAGAATAATCATGCCATTGCCAATGGGAGCAGAAGGATTCCTTGATGATGCCCTTGAATTGTCAAAGAAAGGCACAATCGTTCACTTCTACAATTTTATAGACGAGGAGGACATGCATAACGCCGCTCAAAGAATTTTAGCAGCATGCAAAAAGCAAAACAAAAAATGCAAAATTCTTGAAATTGTAAAATGTGGCCATCATTCTCCCGGGAGGTTCAGGATATGCATAGACTTTTCTGTTGAGTAGGCTAAGATGCTCTTTTATATACGAGCTGGAAACAGTTCTTCTTTTTTTCCAAGCATTAAATTGGTATTTGCTGAAAATTTTTTCAGAATATTCTGGAAAAAAAAGTGCAGAAAAAGAAAGTTTTATATACTACTGGCTCAAAAAAAGTATTAAGCATAATTGCTAAGGTGTAAAAATGCCAACAAATAAAAAAACAGTAAAGAAAGCAGTAAAGAAGAAGGTCGCTCCAAAGAAGAAGACTACAGCAAAGAAGAAGCCAGCAGCCAATAAATCTACTGCTAAAAAAACAACTGCTAAGAAGAAGCCAGTAGCCAAGAATAAAGCTGCTCCTAAAAAGAAAGCAACAAAGAAAAAAGCAGTTAAGAAAAAGAAGTAAAACTTTTGATTTTTTTATTTTTCTTTTTTCTCAATCTTGTTTCTTAATCGAATTATAGTTTTTTATGTTACAAGTTCAACTGTTGCCTTCTGCTGTTGTTATTGTATTATTATATCCCTGCGATAGCAAGGGCAATGAACCCAGCCATAAGCATATAGCCAAGCCTCTTTAGCTTTCTCTCCTTTGTAACTACAAAAGAGATAAGTATTCCCGGGTAGGCCAGGCCAATGAGCCCCAAGCCCATAAGGGAAGCAAAAGCAAAAAACAATGCAACCAGGGAGAGCTTCGCTGTTCTTCTTAAGATCCAGCTCTTAGCTTCCATAATCTCGCTATGGCTCCTGAACACAAGGACATTCAGCAGGGTTGAGAAAAAAGCGAAGAAGAGCGCAAAGAAGAACAAAAAGGTAAATGCGTTGAATGATGCGCTTATTATCCATGCAACAAATATAGCAAGCACTATCAGGACAGGAGAAACAAGGAAAGCCTTTTCACTTTTCTTAATGCTGTTCATGCCCCTGGCCAGGCTAACCCCAAGGAGCGGCAAAGCCAGCCAGATGATTGAGAAATAATTCGCAGGGGTTCCGAATATAGAGAAAAATACCTGAAAAACTGCCAATGTCACGATAAAAAGAAAGGCAAAATTCCGCCTGAATAAGTCTTTTGGAGATTTTTCACTTATAACAAGAATTGAATGCAGCACAATCCCACTGCACATCATAATCCCAAGAATCGCAGGAAGGTCAACCGTGAAATCAGCGAAGGCCGCAAACGGGACAGAAAATGCAAGCAAAAGCCAGGATATCCCTGTAAGTGCCTGTATTATCTTTTTTTTCGGCACTTTAATCATGCCCGTGATTTCTTTTCCTACAACGAGGAGCAGTACAGCGCAAGCAGCCATTGCAAACCCCAAAAAAAGCCTCATTTCATCCACCTTCCGAGCCCTGACTGGTCTCTTTCACCAGCCTTTTTTGAAAGCTCATTTATCTTATTTTCTATTCTTTCCCTTTTGAACTCAAATTCATCACACAAAAACTTGGTTAAGGCTCTATTCTCAACACCTGAAAAATTGATTTCCTCTACTTCCTTGCATTCCATGCCTTTTATCAGCCTGAAAACCTCTTCCCAGGAGAATTCAAAATGCGAGCTCCATGAAACACTGGAAAACAGGCCTTCAAAGTCTTCCCCGTGCTCTTTAACCAGCTTAAGCGCTTTTTTTGGCCCAATCCCAGGAATCCCTTTCTGGTTAAAGTCTGTCCCTGAAAGCATTGCAAGCGCAATCAGCTGGTCTTGTGAAATACCAAGGCCACTAAGTGTTTTGCTGAGCTCAATCATCTCAGGCTTAACTTTTAGGTAGGCAAGCCTTCCCGGAAGCTTTTTCCTGCCGCTGAAGCTTAGGTTCCTAACAAGCCTCTCAGCCCCGAAAAGCAAGGCGTCATAATCCTCACTCGCCACAGCAAAAGCCATGCCTCTTCTTACAAGGCACGCGGCCTGTGCCTCTCCCTCACTGGGAGCCTCAACAAAAGGAACGCCCATAAGCCCAAGAAGCCTTTTGCTCTGCTCAATCATTTCAGAATCCAGCCTTGCGGTCCGCATTGAGTACTTAAGGTAGTCTTCCTCCCTTTCTTCCTCCCTTGCTTCCTTGAGCTTCCTTTCAGCCTCTTCCTTCACCCTGCTTCTTCTTTCTTTTTCGCTTTTCTTAAGGTCGTGGGACTTGCCATCAAAGACATAAACAGGCTTTATTCCCAGCTCAAGAAAGTTCGCGGTCCTGAAAAAGAGCCCTGAAAGGTGGCTCGTGATTCTCCCTTTTGAGTCCATAAGCGGAGTGCCGTCATACTGCCTGATAATAGTAAGAAACTGGTAAAGAAAGTTAAAGGCATCAATGGCAATTACCTTTCCGGAAAGCTCAGATGCCTCGATTCCCCTTGAATTTGCAAGGCCTTTAAGTTTAGTTCCCATTGTTTATGATTCTGATAATTCTAATGCATACTTTTCTTATATATTGTATTTAGCTTAAGCTTTCAGATTACCTTTACCAAAATAGACTTGAATTTGCTG
>Ga0334900_1003898_pt1 | contig 11033 bp, 9 predicted proteins | sample GraSluR3_MG_2_FD_207231 | JGI IMG/M metagenome (GOLD analysis project Ga0334900, IMG submission 207231) | Sludge microbial communities from methane-producing bioreactor in Wageningen University, Netherlands - Granular Sludge_31_08-R3 | ecosystem: Engineered > Bioreactor > Anaerobic > Unclassified...
GAAAATTGTTTTCCTCTTTGGTCTCAAAAAATAAGGGTTTGGCACCTGTGAGTTTTATTTGTTCGGCATAACTTACATAACAGGGTGTCGGTATCAGCACCTCGTCTTCCTCTTCACAGATAGTTCTAAATACTTCATAAAGGGCCTGCTTCCCTCCGTTGGCAATTAAAATCTGACTATCTTCATATTGCACCCCATTTTCCCTTCTCAATTTATCCACCACTGCCTTTCTTAGTTCCGGAATACCAGGTACGTCAGTGTATTTTGTAAATCCTTCCTCGAGTGCTTTAATTGCTGCTTTTTTAATATGATCAGGTGTATCAAAGTCTGGTTCACCCTGGGCAAAGCTTATGATATCAATTCCCTGTCTTTTCATTTGATTGGCTAAGAACGATGTGCTTTCTGTAGCAGAAGGACTAATGCCTGCTACAGATTTTGAAATCATAGATTTTGCCATAAAAATTTCCCCCTTTAAAATAACAAAAGATTATTTTCTCATTCTTATGAATTGAATAGCTTCGATAGCACAAAATTGTATACAGAGAGGAACCTCTTCATCCGGGCACATATCGCAACTTGCTTGGTTATAATTTATGTTTATCTCTCCATTTTGATTATTTCTAAAAATCTCTATACTGCTTTTATTTGTTAAACTAAATACATTTGAATGATGATATGAACATGCTAAAACACATGCCTGACAACCTGTACATCGTTCTTGGTTTATTTTAATTGTATATTCTAATTCTCTTTTCATTAATTTTCGCCTTTTTTCTCTTCGTTTTTTGAAGGAGAAGGAAATTTTCCGGCTTTTTGGATACGATCTCTCACATCATGAAGATCAAGATTTAGTAAACATTCTGGAGTCTGCAACCCTGTATTTATATCCCATTGATGACATTTATAATACTCATCCAACATTTCTACCCACTTTACCTTTGATAACTTCTCTCCAGCAAACTCTCCTGAAGAAATGGGAATTTCTGTTAATTTATAAGGTGGATAATCGTCTTTTTTGGTAAAACCCGCATGTAATGTGTTAAAGGCTTTCTCTATATTGCAAATTTTCTCACCTAAATGTAATAAGTTTTTTCCACTAATTTCTTTACCAGTGGCGGTTGAAAGCAAATTTGAAAAATCATCCGGCCCTATAAAAGATGTATCAATCCAATAAGTAGCAAAGACACATAAGCCTACAATATCTGAGATTGCTTTGTATTTATCGAACCAAGCAACTAACTTCCCTTTGCCATCATAAGTGGTTGGCTCTCCTGCTGTAGGTACACCAAAATAAAGTTCTCCTATTTCAGGTGGTAATCTTTTTTGTTCCGTATTAGGAGCTCCTGCCAAATGACCACCACCTATAGGGCTAGTCATGATACCAAGTGCCCATCCTTTATGAGATCTCATTCCCTGTTCACAAATCCCATGACCTTTTGCATGCATTGCATACTTTTCCGTTCCTCTTCCTATTTGTTTGGATGCAAGAAAAACACCTTGAGCTAAAATATCCCCAAAACCTTCTCTAAAGGTTATCATATTAAATAATTTTAACTGTAGTTCTCCGTCTCCCCAGTGCAAATCCAATCCACCAGTTATTACTTTATCTATTAACCCTCTCTGATAAACATCGATAGCCCAGGCTACAACAGCTGATAGAGAATCACAGTTCAGGCCATACCGATCAGCCATTTCATTTGCCATTAGAATATACTCTTTGTTATCTAAGTCAATATTCGTTCCAAAAGCTCTATATATATTGGTTTTAAGTGCTTCAAGTTTGTGCCCGGAAAATTTACCTTCTTTGATATGATAAAAGCGGCTACAAGTAATAGGACAGGCAAAGTCAGCTAGTTTTCGTTGCTCAAATTTTTCCCTGAAGACAACTTCTCTTACCTTGAGTGTTTTACTAGCTTCCCAAACTTCGTCTTCCATATTTCTGACACTTTGCGCTAAATTTCCAAAGATACCTCCTGCACCAGAGGTACCTAAATTTCCATACTCGTGAAAGAGTCTTATCATATTGGTGTTTAACATTCGTTTCCACAAATTAGAATTATAACTCATAAATTCTTTTGGATTATATAGCTCCAGACAACCTTTTCCTCTAACCACAACGGCTTTGAGGTTTTTTGATCCCATTACAGCACCACAACCACCCCAACCGGAAGCCCTGGAACGATCGAACATAATGCATGCCATGGTCACTAAGTTTTCTCCTGCCTGACCTATTGATGCCACCCTAATTTTCTCATCCTGAAGTTCTTTTTTAATAAACTCTTCTGTTTCCCAGGTATCTTTCCCCCAAAGATGCTCTGCAGGTTTAATATCAATTTCATTATCATGAATGAATAAATACACTGGCTGTTCTGCTTTCCCCTGTATAATTAAATGATCATATCCGGCATATTTCATTTCAGGACCAAAATAACCCCCCGCATTTGCAAAAGAGATACCATTAGTAGCTACATTTTTACTACTAATATTGATTCTTCCTGCAGAAGGAGCAAGTGTGCCAGTTAATGGTCCGGTATTAAAGGTTATTATATTTTCTGGACTTAAAGGGTGAGAATTTGTAGGAACTTCTTTAAAAACAAGATAAGAACCAACTCCTCTTCCTCCAATATATTTTTGATATTTCTCAGTTGATTCTACTTTTATTACTCTGTTGGATAAATCAATCCAAGCCACTTTTCCCGCAATGCTATGCATTTACCCTCCTTATGAAAAATAAGCCAGCTACAAAAATCATTATAGGAAATATCGCACCCGCATAGCGGGTGGCTTTCAGAACCCCTGAAAGGGGTTTAACTTTTTTGCTCTTTTTCTTTCGATTTTTTATTTATACCTTTAGCCATAAGCTTTCTTAAGCAAGAATATTTCCAGCTTTGGCCTTCTGGTGCAAAATTGTCATCTGGCTTATTTTAGTCTTTTTATGATAAAACCATTTTATTTAACCATTACCATCTTCTAAGAAGATGGTAATGGTTAAATAAATATTATTTTTATAAATTATGAAGCCTTTTAAAGGTTTACCCCCTAAATACAATCTGATCAGGTATATAAGTAACAATTTCCGGAAATATAGCTATAAGTAATGCAAACAAAACCATAATGATAAAAAATGGAAATGCTGCTTTGGAAATATAACCCATGTCATCTCCTGTTAAACCCTGAATAATAAATAAATTAAAACCAACCGGCGGAGTGATCTGGGCTAATTGAATTGCAATAACCATAAAAATACCAAACCATATTTTAGTATACCCAGCCTGCAGCATTAATGGTAAAGTAATTGGTAAAGTCATCACCAGGATTGCCATCCCATCCATTATGCAACCTAAAAAAATAAAAACTAAAAGAAGTAATGCAATTAATACCAATGGGGATAAATTTAGTGCTGCGATTCTGGTAGCGATAAGACTGGGAATTGCAAGAAAGCCCATGATTTGGGATAGAAAAACTGCTCCAATGATAATAAAACCTATCATTGATATAGTTCTGGTAGCCGCCATTAAGGCATCTTTAATTGCTTCAAAACTTAATGATCTTTGAAAAAAGCCTATCAATAAACTTCCGAAGACACCAACGGCAGCAGCTTCAGTCGGCGTAGCATAACCCCCATACATCGCAATCATAATTAAAAGTATTAAAAAAACAATTGGTCCTAAATTTATAAGACTTTTTAATTTTTCTTTATAAGTGTAATTAGTCTCTTCAACAGGCGCAATATTTTTATGGTATAAAGAATAAATAATAATATATCCAATATATAAAATAGCTATAATAATTCCCGGTATAAAACCTGCTAAGAAAAGCTTAAGAACCGACTCTTCAGCCAGAGTTCCATAAATAATAAGCATTGTGCTGGGAGGAATTAAAAAACCCAGTGTTCCTGAGCCTGCAAGACTCCCTACAGAGATTTTATGATTGTATCCTCTCTTATCTAATTCAGCCAATGTTACTTTACCTATAGTAGCTGCAGTTGCTGCAGATGAACCCGATACAGCAGCGAAAAGGGTACAGCCTATTACATTGGTGTGCATAAGTTTACCGGGAATCCAGGTCACCCATGGCGCAAGTCCCGAAAATATTAGGTTTGAAAGTTTTGTCCTAAATAATATTTCAGCCATAAGAATAAAAAGTGCCAGAGCAATCATGGTCGGAGTGATTGCAGTATTCCACAAACTAAAGGCTAAATGTCTAAAATAAGGCATAGCCGGACGAAATATACTTATTGCAACAATACCGGCACCGGTAAGACCTAAACCTACCCAAACAGTACTCCCAAGAATAACAATTAAAAGTAGTACAGTAATATATACTGGAGCCATTTTCTTCTCCTCTCAATTTATAAATTTTTATCTATTTTTTTCCTTTTAGATCAATATCCGGTTTTTCATTAAATAAGAGCAGCAATAATCTCATTATCATTTGAAGCAACATAAAAAGCATACCAATTGCAACAAATAATTGAGGCACATATAATGGAGCCCGCAAAGCACTGAAAGATGTTTTTCCAAGGAGATATGACTCGCTGAAAAGCCAGAATACGGCACGGAAAAATATCAAAGAGATAATGATTCCTAAAATTGTTGCAAAAATATCAAGAAGTCGGGCAGCATGTTCGCTTTTAATGATACTAGTTAGGACATTTACCCTGATATGCCCATCGGTACGTAAAGCATAGGCTGCGGAAAGAAACCAAGATGCAGCTAGTAAATATGTACTCACTTCTAAAACAAAAAGAAAACCATAGTTAAAAAATCTTCTTGCGATTATTTCTGCTAAAATGAATATAGTTATAACAGCAATAAATATACAACTTAAACCATTTAACTTAAATGTAATATTATCAAGAATTTTTGATGCAACAATCACTTTTTCTTTCAACTGAAACACACCTTCTTTCAAAGCAGGCTAATAACCGCAACAATCTATAGTAACAATTATTAGCCTGCCTGGATTCATATTAAATAACAATCCTTCTTCAAAGAAATTAAGCTAATATATTATAGTATATTAATTATCTGCAGTTTTTAATATCCCATTACATATAAGTAATCCTCAATAACCTCCCTGGATTCCGGTACTTCATCCATGTGATCTTCCCAAATTCCTCTGGAAAGTTCTCTAAATGTTTCTAATAATTCGGGACTTGGGTCATATACTTCGATCCCGTTTTCTATTAATATTTTTTCTGCTGCTGCATTGTCCTCTAAAGCAATTCTGGTAAACTTGGGTTCAAGTTCACGAGCTGTAGTCTCAATGATTTTTTGTAATTCTGGAGATAATCTATTCCATGCATCAAGATTTACATTAACCATATCCTCCGAACTATGCCAATTCCATCTGCTGGCATATCCTGTAAATTCCCAGAATTTTCCATCCACACCGGAAGAACTCGAAGTTGCTACACCATCAATCACACCTGTTGCCAAACTTGTTACAACTTCTCCCCAGGGCATCTGGATAGGAGTTGCGCCTAAAAGACTCATCAAATCAGAATCCTCTTTGCTCACTACACGTATTTTTAAACCTTTTAAGTCATCTAGTGTATCAATTCTATGCTTAGAATAAACATTTCGGCTTGGCCATGGTACCTGGTAAAGCATTTTTTGATTGTGTTTTTCTAAAATTTTATCTTCAACCGGCCTGGTAAAGAATTGTAGCATCCTTAATTCAACAACGCCCGGTGCCAAAAAGGGCAATGATGTAATTCCAAAAAACTTTTCTTCACCTGTTTGAGCATTTTTTAATATATCTCCAATCGGTACCAAGCCATCACGAACAACAGAGAGCATTTCTGCTCCGGTGTAACCAAGGGCACCGCCATGGTGAATATTTATTTTTACCTGACCATCTGTTCTCTCATAAACTTCATCAGCAAATATTTTCAAACATTCACCATGATAATTTGTAGCTGCCCAAGCACTGGGCAAATCCCACTCGTGCACTGTCTGAGCACCTGCTGACAGTGAAAACAACATCACTATGAACATTGTAATTAATATGATTAATAAACTTGAAAATCTTTTCATTTTTTTTCTCCTTTTTAAAAAATATTTACAAATTATATTTCTTATACAATCTTTTACTCGATAATATAGCACCTCCTTTTTGGTTTTTAAAAGAATATTGATTCATCTAGTAAATATGCTCTCCTGATTTAATAATTACTTTTTTATCAATTACAACATCCGGGTCCATAATAACCACATCAGTATGCATAGGTGATTCTACTGAACCTCCGATAGTATGATTATCGCCAATGCCAAAGTGAATCGTACCATAGACGCCTTCATCTTCTAACATACTCCCACACATTTTGCATTTAGGGTTCAGACCAATACCAAATTCTCCAATATTAAAAACTGTCTTCTCCTTTGCCTGCTCAAGTATTCTTCTAAATAAAACCGCTTCATTTTCGCCTTCAATCTTTTTTATTAATCCTTGAGATATATAGACGGTTACGTCCTTCTTGAGTGGGCCTAATCCTGGTAAAACAATACTTCCATCAATAACCAGCTTTCCTTCTGCTGTACCTTCTATAGGTGCGATACAGACTTCAATATCCGGAGGAGAATTAACCATTCCTGGCTTATCAGATATTCCGCTTTCCACAATTGCATCTCTTCCCTTAATAGAAAATGTAATATTGGTTCCTTTATCAGTGATTACCTGCACCGAATGACCCTCTGTTAACATTCTGCCAATTATTTCAGCTTTTTCTTTCTGTTTATGGAAATCAACAAAAAGGCCTCCTTCTCGTAACATTTTTCTAGAATAACCCGGAATATTAACCCATCTAGTACCCTTTTTGCAAGCCTCAATTCTTGCATTGGTATGAAATAGTGAAAAGTTGGTAGCTGCAAACACCACATCTGCTTCTTTTAATGCTGCTGTATAAGGGGCTGGTGGTTCTTCACCATGATTTTTCCGGGAAACCATGCTAAGTATGACGGGTTCAATATGTCTAGATAAACAGGCTTTAGTTAATATGTTTGCAATATCAATTTTCTCATTATCCGTTGCAATAACCACTTTTTCCCCGGGTTTAACGACACCACAAACATCAATTAGAATTCCAGCACCAACCATCTCGTTTGAAATATCCATTTTTTAGAATCTCCCTCTTGGTAAATTACATATTTTTTAAAAGACAGGAATACATTTCAGGCCTTCTATCCCTGAAAACTGGCATTTGAAGCCTTTCTTCAATCAATACATCTTCTTTTAAAGTTGCTGTAATAACTGTCTCCTCCTCTCCGGCTTTAGCAAGTAAGTTTCCAACCGGATCAGATATTACACTGTGTCCGAAAAAGTCAATTTTTCCGTCAACACCAACACGGTTAACAGATACCACAAACATTCTATTTTCAGCAGCTCGGGTTGCAGTGATATGTTCAAGTAATTCTGGGGGATTCGAAAAGGAAGGCATATTCCATATCATGCATAATATTTCAGCTCCCTTCAAAGCTAATGTTCGTGTGTACTCAGGGAATTGTCCATCAAAACATATCGAAATTCCTATATTTCCGATATCAGTTTTAAAGGGTTCACAGTTTGTGCCTCCAATAAAATAGTGTTTTTCATAGCCGGGAATATGCATCTTATGCTGCACCCCAACAATTTCACCTTTTGGATCAATAAGCACAGCGGCATTGTAGAGTGTTGCTGGAATCTCAGGATGGAGCTTTACAAGTCCTACCACAACATACACACCGTGTTTTTTTGCTTCCTTTCCTATTTCGTCTGTAAAATGGCCTGGTACAGTATCAGCCATCCTGGTAAATTGTCTGCCAAACACTTTATCTCTATCTTTAATATACCCGCAGTTAGATAATTCTGGAAAAACAATTAAATCAGCATTATTTTCTTTTTTAATCTTTGCAATGGAGTTTTTTATGAAATCCAAATTTTCTTCCTTTTTTAGCCATTTTGTTGACATTTGGACCCCTGATACAATAACCTGATTCTTCATTATTTAATTCCTCCTTAATATATTTAATTTATTCAAATAAATTTCTTAAAGTTAAAAAACAATTTTATAATTTATCTATTTATTCTTTCGTAAGACCCTGCCAGCCAATTCCCCTGTATGCTCACCTCGATCAATTGTAATAACCCCATTTGTAATGACATAGTCTATTCCTGAAGGATATTGGTGCGGATCAGCAAAATCAGAGTTATCAATTACTGTTTCCGGATTAAAAATAACAATATCTGCATACGTTTTTTCTTTGATAATCCCTCGATCTTGAATTCCTAAATATCTAGCTGGCAGGTAAGTCATTTTCCTTATGGCTTCCTTCCAGGTAAACAATCTTCTCTGTCTAACAAATTGCCCTAATATTTTAGGAAATGTACCATAACTTCTGGGATGAGGGAATCCGCTAGATAGTGGTCCTGTAGTGGCAAGTGAATAACCGTCTGAACCAAACATTGTATTAGGATGTCGAATAACCATTAGAAAATATCGATCATCAATATTAATTAGGTCAGGTATAACAACTGGGACATCTCCTTGTTCTTCAATCAACAAGTCAAAAATAAAATCAAGGGGATCCTGACTTTCCGGTTTGACCTCAGCTATGGATTTTCCAACAAAATCTTGATTTTTTTCAGAGCTTATATTACAAATCTGTATTTTATCCCAGCAAGTTTTCCAACCCAATTCACGGGAATAACTTTGATACCCGGGAAAGAGCTCAGGTTCAACCATTTGCCATTTTATTTTCTTTCTAAGCTGACGGTCTTTTAATCTTTCAATTAATTTTTCAGTTCCCCCTTCATGGACCCAGAAAGGAAGAAACATTGCTAAGCCCCCCTGCCCGGCTAAATAAGGGTACATATCCATGGTGATATTCATCCCATTATTTATTTCCTCATCAATCATAGCCAGAGTAAACTCTACTTTTGCTGCATTCGCATCCCCCATCCCTTTATGGTGAAGGATATGTAAGGGGACTTCTGATCGCTTTGCTGTTTCAATTGCCTCTGCTACCGCACTTAATAATCTGTCTCCTTGTCCACGGATATGAGTATGATAAACACCATTATTTTGGTGAACAACCTTGCATAACTCTACAATTTCGTCTGGTTTTGAACTAGAACCAGGTGGCATATTTAAACCTGTACTAAATCCCCAAACACCTGCATCGAATGATTCTTGTAATAAGGCAATCATCCTATCAAGTTGATCTAATGAAGGAACTCCACTATCATATCCCATGACTGCACCACGAATATTATTATGTCCGACTAATGGTATTACATTTACACTGCTACCATTTTTCTCTAATACTTTCAAATATTCAGACATTGTAGTCCAGCTAGGTTTTACACAATCCGAGAGAATAGATTTTGCCGGCACATATTTGCCCCCTAACGGAGCCGCAGACAGACCGCAATTACCAATAACTTCTGTCGTGACTCCTTGTCTAATTTTGCTTTCAGCTTTTGGATTAGCAAGTAAATAGGTATCCGAGTGTGTATGTATATCAATAAAACCAGGTGATACTACCAGATCAGTTGCATCAATTATCTGCTTTGCTTGAGATGGATCAATATTCCCCATTTTAGCAATTTTATCACCTTTGATTCCAATATCCATCTTATACCAAGGTTTATACAAATCTGTATGATCAGAAACATCAATTACATTTCCATTCTTTACTACTAGATCATAATCTATCATAAGACCTCCTGTCTTTTCATTTGAAAATATTCCTTATTTTTACCACTGCTAATCATGAGAATATATAAAAATTGTAAATATAATAGCAGATTGGATAGCATAATCCTAAACTAATACTATCATTTCTAATAGTGGTTCCTTGTCTCAAATATCTTTGCTCTTTTGCTCTATTTTTAGGAATAATGAAGGAAATATTTTTTAGTAGCCAAGATAATTCCTCATTGGATTCAAGGGTGAATCTCTTTAATTATTGATTGATCGATAGGCTGGATAACTCATTTGATTCTTTGAGCCGAACTTTTTGTTCGCTTCTTTTATGAAATAGGGCTATAATCCTTCTATTCCTATTTGGAGTATCAAAGATAGAAGATATAGTATTTAGTGATTTACTGTAAAATTTTTATGCGTTTTTTAATTACAACACCTATTAACCATAACTTGGGGAAATTAATTTTTCAAAGAACATTTTTGTTTATAAAATTGTTAAGAAAAATTCTCTTCTCCCTTTTAAAAAAATTAAAAATTTTCCTATTTTCAATACCATCTATCTTTTTTCTTGTAGGGATCTAACTCTAGGTATACATATTATTTCTTTGAATTGTAATTTAAAAAAATTGTTACTGTGGGCAGGAATAAGAACAATAGCTGTATCGCATCCTCTACCAGTCCCACCAATTGCAATTACTTCTTCATCAATAGGCACTGCACCACAATCAGCAGCCATAATAGCAATCTCGGTACAAACTTTAAATCCCTCCCCCAACATTTTAAATGCCTGAGCTATTAATTGAGTGGGCATGACCCCTCCAAATCTACTGCTAATTGAACGATCAATACCCGCAAAAATATGAGTGCTATAAACAAGTTTTGCTCCAGAATTCTGTAATTTTTTCTTATTTAAAGGATTTAGTGATTCTTTGCCAGGCTCTCGATATCCATACATAGAGTTTACCACTATTATATCTTCTCCTTTAAAATACTCTAATGCTTTTACCCCAGTATTGCCAAAAGATGAAGCTATTATCACTTTTTTAAGCTTCAAATTATCAAATCTATTTTTTGCAAATCTTAGTGTTTGGTTTGTATTTTGTCTTCCAAAAGTATTAAAATATACAATCTTTTTTTCATCATAACCTTTCATATCAATATTATACTCTTCTAACATAAAACAAACCTATTTTTGTTAAGACTTTTTAATTTTTGTTTGTAAAAAATTAATTAAAATAACAATGAATGCAATCCCAATTCCAAGAAAGTCAGACCATGTGTGTGAATACATAATTAAAGCAGCACTAATAAATAAAGGAATTCTATATAAATAACTAATTTTAGT
>Ga0334900_1003899_pt1 | contig 11031 bp, 4 predicted proteins | sample GraSluR3_MG_2_FD_207231 | JGI IMG/M metagenome (GOLD analysis project Ga0334900, IMG submission 207231) | Sludge microbial communities from methane-producing bioreactor in Wageningen University, Netherlands - Granular Sludge_31_08-R3 | ecosystem: Engineered > Bioreactor > Anaerobic > Unclassified...
CCCAAGAAAAAAATTATTGAGTATATCCTTGAGGATGATACCCAGAAGAAGCTGGTTGATATGACCGTAAAGGGTTTCACCGAGGAAACTGCCTCCGAGTCGCCTGCACCAGGTGGAGGATCCGTTTCGGCAGCAATGGGTGCTATGGGCGTAGCGCTGGGTACTATGGTGGCCAACCTATCGGCCCACAAGGCCGGTTGGGACGACCGCTGGGAGGAGTTCTCGCAGTGGGCCGATAAGGGCAAGGGCTATATGGATCAGCTTGTAAAGCTGGTTGACGAGGATACCAACGCCTTTAATAAGATAATGGATGCCTTTGGCCTGCCCAAGGGTACAGATGCGGAGAAGGCCGCCCGCAAGCAGGCTATTCAGGATGCTACCCTATACGCCATTGAGATACCTTATAAGGTAATGGAGATATCGTTCCAATCAATGGAGGTGATGAAGGCTATGGCCGAGATAGGCAATCCCAATTCTGTATCCGATGCTGGTGTTGGTGCTTTGGCCGCCCGTTCAGCTGTAATGGGTGCATTCCTTAATGTGAAAATTAATGCCGAGGGCCTAGATGATAAAGAAAAAGTTAAAGAGTTTCTAGCCAAAGGTGAACAGATGGTACTACATGCGCAGGATATGGAGAACACCATCCTTGAGATTGTTAATAAAAAAATATCCAAGGCTTAATTTATTTTTAATTTTATTTAATGTTCACGGATTAAGCTTTCTAGTCACCCGTTTTTTTGTGAAAATTTAACGTTGCAGTGTTAAAACGTTTGCAGCTGTTAAAAGAATTTCACTCAAAAGGTTTGAATTATTAAATAATTGTAATATTTTAGCCGTGTTAAAATTATTAGCTCTATTTGTAAACCTAAATTTTGTTCTATGAAAAGACTATGTGTATTCCTTGTAGCTGTTGTGTTTGTGGGGATAAATCTCCTACAAGCGCAAACAGTGCAAATTACCGGTACCGTAACAAGTGCCGAGGATGGGATGCCCGTTCCCGGAGCATCCGTGTTAGTTAAGGGAACATCCATTGGTGTAGCAACCAATGTTGATGGACAGTATTCCATTAGTGCTCCTGCAACTGCAACTACTCTTGTGTTCAGTTTCATCGGATTGATCCCACAAGAGATTGAAATCGCTGGTAGAACAGTGATTAATGTTGTTTTAGAATCAGATGTAACCACATTAGAGGAGATTGTGGTTACTGCCTATGGTACAGCTACCAAGCAGGCATTTACTGGTTCTGCTGCAACTATTTCTGCTGAAACAATTGAGAGACGTCAGGTTTCTAACGTTTCTAAGGCACTATCGGGTGCTGTTGCAGGTGTACAAACATTGAGCAACAATGGTCAGCCAGGCGTTTCTGCTACCGTACGTATACGTGGGGTGGGTTCAATTAATGCTGGTTCGGATCCATTATATGTTGTTGATGGTGTACCTTTTGATGGTGATCTTTCTTCAATTAACTCTGCCGACATTGAAACTATGACAGTTTTGAAGGATGCTGCCTCAACTGCTCTTTATGGTGCTCGTGGTGCAAACGGTATCATAATGATTACCACTAAGAAAGGTTCTTCAGTAAAATCTCAGATTAACTTTGATATGAGAGTTGGTGTTAACTCTAGAGCATTAAAGAATTATGATGTTTTAACCAGTCCCAAAAATTATACTGAAACTGTTTATAAAGCACTGTATAATGCAGGAGTTAACCAGCTTGGCTACGATCCTATTGCAGCAAATATTTATGCAAATAGTATTATTACCACTGGTTCCTCTGGAGGATATGGGTATACTATTTATACACTTCCCGAAGGTGAATCATTAATAGGAACTAATGGAATGTTGAATCCTAATGCTGTACTAGGTTACAACGATGGGACATATTATTATATTCCTGATAACTGGGCTAATGAAACATTTCAGAATAATATGAGGCAGGAATACAATCTTTCTATGTCAGGTGGTACTGATAAACAAACTTACTATTTGTCTTTCAGTAACCTTAGTGATTTGGGGATTGTACCTGGTTCTGGATACGATCGTTTCTCAGGTCGCATAAAAGCTGATCAAAAGCTGAAAGACTGGTTAAAGGTTGGTGCTAATGTTAGCTACAATAGAATTAATAGTCAGTACCCTGGAAGTCAGACAGCCACTACTTCTAGCGTAAATGCTTTCTTCGTATCGAACTTCATTGCCCCTGTGTACCCTATTTATGTTCGAGATGGTGAGACTCAAAACATTCTAATGAACAGTGGGCGTAAAGTTTACGATTATGGGAATGGTACTCCAGATGGAGGTAGCACTAATTTTTCTCGTTCTTTTATGGCAATAGCAAACCCTGCAGGTGACTTAACTTACAATAAGACAAACTATATGATGGACATTATGAATACATCATGGTTTGCAGAGTTAACACCTTTAGAGGGACTAACCCTAACAGCGCGATATGGTATAAATCTTGACAATACTCATTATCATAACCTTGGTAATGCTTATATGGGTCAGAGTGCATCGTATGGTGGAACTGCATACCAACAGCAGGATAGAACAATGGGACTTAACCAGCAATATATTGCTTTGTATGAATTCGAACTGAATCAGGACAACAAGTTTGATATTACTGCTGGTTACGATGGTTATTCATATGAGACAGAGTTTGTATTTGCCTCTGGACAGAACCTTTATAATCCGGAGAACTATTATGTTTATAATGCTATTGATAACCTTAGAGGTGGTGGTCGCAGAAATACCTATGCTACAAAAGGTTATTTTGGTCGTCTAAATTACTCATTAAGAGAAACATACTACGCTAATATCGCTTACCGTCGTGATGCTTCTTCTCGTTTCAATCCAGAAAATCGCTGGGGTGATTTTTGGGCAGCTAGTGGTGCATGGATTCTTAATAATGAGGCTTTTATGTCTGACCTTACTTGGGTTAATATGTTAAAACTGAAGTTTTCCTTTGGTCAGCAAGGTAATGACGCAATTGGAAATTACTACGCATGGTTAGATCAGTATCAAGTAACTGGTGCAGATGGTGTTTTCTCTGATGGTACTTTAACCTACAAGGGTAATCCCGATTTAACATGGGAGACTTCTACCACCTATAATGCTGGTGTCGACTTTACATTATTCAACAGGGTTCTATCTGGTTCTGTTGAGTATTTCGGTCGCAAATCAACTGATATGCTTTACTATAAGCCTGTTGCTGGTAGCTTGGGTTATAACTCAATTCCTATGAATATTGGTTCTATGACCAATTCCGGCTTAGAAATAGATCTTAATACCAATATTATTAACACTCAGCAAGTAAAAGTTGGTGCTAATGTTAACGCTACATTAATTAAGAACAAAATTAATGAGCTACACCCAGACCTTGAAGGTGAATTAATTGATGGAACACGTATTTACGAAGAAGGTTTCTCTATGTACAGATTGTACCTAGTTGAGTGGGCAGGAGTTGATTCTGAAACTGGCCGCGCAATGTATTGGTACAATGATGAAGAAGGAAATCGTGCAATGACGCATGACTACTCAACTGCTCTTGACCATAAATTAGCAACTGAAGACTTGCTTCCTAGAGTATACGGTGGTTTTGGATTGAATGCTGATGTTTATGGTTTTGATGTTTCTGTTCAGTTTGCTTATCAATTAGGTGGTCAAATTTATGATAGCGGCTATCAAAGGTTAATGCACAGTGGTATATCATCATCAGCAGGTAATAACTGGCATAAAGATATTTATAATGCCTGGACTCCTGAGAATACTGAAACTAATGTTCCACGACTGAACTCTCAAGATCAGTACGCTAGCTCTACATCTACACGTTTCTTAGTAAGTTCTGATTACCTTAGCTTGAACAACGTAACCGTTGGTTATACACTTCCTTCAAAGGTGGTTAACAGGCTTAACATTCAAAAGTTACGCCTTTACGTAGCGGCTGACAATATTGCCTTGATTACTGCTCGCAAGGGACTGGATCCACGTCAGAGTTATATTTCTGCAACTACAGCTCTTTATACGCCAATTAGGACTGTTAGTGGAGGTATTTTCTTAACATTCTAACATTTAATTAATTAGCTATGAATAAAAGATATTTAATAGGTTTGATGGTGTTTTCCTTCATTGCATTTCTTGGATGCGAGGATTTAGACACCCTACCCGAAGGAAATATTGTTTCTTCTTCACAAAAAGAAGAGGTAGCAACGAATGATCCCGCCAAGGCCGAGGCAAGCGTTAATGCAATCTTTGCTGAATTTAACAGATATATGCCTAATGAAGGTGCTTTAGGCGCATCTCGTCACAATGACTTTGGCTACCCTTCAATCATGATGTTTACCGATATGAACGGATACGATGTAGTATCTGATGATAACGGTTATAATTGGGCAGGTAATAACCTTGATTATACTGACCGTACTTCTACCTCTAGGGAGGTTCAGATCATTTGGAATAACCTATATTCAATGATCAATACAACTAACAATGTGATCTCTTCCATACCTGCTGATACCGATGTAGCTGAATCTCAGTTCTACTTAGCTCAAGGTTTAGCCATTAGAGCTTACAGCTATTTCCATTTAGCACAGCTATTCCAGTTTAACTACGTGGATAATCAAACTAAGCCTTGCGTACCCATTATTACACCTGAAAACTCTGATGACGCTGCATTGAATGGAGCACCTCGTAACACTGTTCAGGAAGTTTACGATCTGATCCTTTCTGATATTAACTCTGCTGTGGAGTTGTTAACCTCTGCCGAGGCAAGTGGAGTTTCTCGTAAAGATAGACGTTACATTAACTTGGCAGTTGCCTATGGTATTAGGGCTCGTATTAACTTAACTATGCAGAATTGGACTGAGGCTGCCGCTGATGCAAATAATGCAATTGTTAATTCCGATGCAGCGCCAACTGGGCTAACTGTAGCCAACAAGCCTGCTTTTATGGATGCCAGTGAGCCTAACTGGATGTGGGGTATTCTTATAGCTGAAACCGACCGCGTGGTAACTTCTGGTATTGTTAACTGGATTTCTCATATGGGGTCATTCAACTACGGATATGCTAACTTCTCTGGTGGACGTCAGATTAACAAAGCTTTATTTAACTCAATTCCAAATTCGGATGCACGTAAAGGATGGTGGATTGATGAGAATAAGGTTTCGCCTAACCTTACCTTTGAGCAGCAAAGTACCATTAATAGCTATGGTTACGAACCTTATACTCAGGTGAAGTTTGCTCCTTACAACAACGTTATGAAAACCTCTACCAATGCTAACGATATACCTTTGATGAGAATTGAAGAGATGTATCTTATTAAAGCTGAGGCAGAGCATATGAGCGGTGCCGATGGTCTTAGCACGCTCGAAAATTTTGTTAAAACTTATCGTGATCCTGATTATGCTTACACAGGAACTGATGTACAGAAGGAAATTTTCCGTCACCGTCGTATAGAGTTTTGGGGCGAAGGGCTTAACTGGTACGATATTATGCGCTTGAACCAAGGTGTTGATCGTAGAGGTGGTGGATACCCTAACGCAGATATGATTTTTAACATTCCTGCTGGTGACCCAATCCTGCTATGGCGTATTCCTGAAGCTGAAATTCAGGCTAACCCTGCTCTAACTGATGCAGATAATAATCCTGCTGCACCAAGACCCCAAGCAGTTCCAGATTTATAATGTTTAACTAATTATTGTATTAATTATGAAAATATATAAGTTTATCATAGCGATCTTTATTGCAACAACGGCCATGTTTGTTGCTTGCGAAGATTACGTGGACACGGAAGTGCTAAGTCCCGAGGTACCCGAAGGATGCCAAGGTGTTTATTTCCCCACCACAAATACTAAGGTATTTGAACTAGAGCCAACCCAAGCAACCGAAATCACTTTAAAAATTGGCCGTGATGTAAAGTCGGGTGCTGTTGATGTTCCAATCGTTGTATTGGTGAATGATGAGGACATTTATAACGTGCCCGAAACAGTTAGCTTTGCCGATGGTGATACGCTGGTTAGCTTCACTGTTACCTTCCCTAATGCTGCTGAGGGTGTTACCTACAACCTTAAGCTAGCTGCCGAAGGTGACCAGTACGTAAACCCTTACTCTGCAAAGCGCCCCGATGTGGCAACTAAAGTTACACGCGTTAAGTGGACACCAATTGAAGAGCCTATGGTTTATGTTGATGGTGCATTTACTGCAGGATGGTCTGTTGGCACACTACCTATGTATGTAAATGCCGAAAAAGCTGAATTCACAGGGTTGGTTCGTTATCGCTTTAAGAATGCCTATAAAAGGCCTACTGGACCTCCTGATGCTGATGGAATATATGATGGTTATCCATACTCTAATGCTAATACTACCTTTGATGACAGTAAAGACTATTATACTGTTATTGAGATAAATACATCAACTAGTGATGTTTTTATGGAAGCCCATGAAATAGGTTTAAATTGGGGTTATGGAATGATTTCCATAGGATCTGTATATAAGAACCTATCAACCAATATTGGTACCTATCCTTTGGGTAAATTGAAGGATGGAATTATTACTTTCCCTGCAAATTCATTATTCTTTAGTGAAGCTGAATATAATGATGGAGCTGCATACCCATCTACTACCCCTACAAAAATCTATCTGACCAAGGATATCTACATTGCCGATAACATGAAGATAGATGATTACAATAAGGTTGACTACGAGCTTGTTGATGGTGAGGTTAGCCTATTCAAATCGGTTGCTTTCGATTATACTTGGAACCAAACCCTAGAGATTGCCATCGATATTGATGAGGAGAACGACGATAGCGAGTATAAGAATCTTTACTACCTTGCCGATCTTTATGCTTGGGACTATGGTTTAGCCTTCTACTACAAAGAGGGTGGATTGCTAACCATTCCAGCTGACCAGCCAACAGGCATTGAGTTTTTAGGCAACGAAGTGTTCATGTCGCAGAGTGCAACCATTAAGTCTGGCGTTGAGGTAAAAGATAATGGCGTAACTGTTTATTCATTCGGCCTTATGTTCCACTACGAGGATGGTACCATTGTTGGCGATTTTAAAGAGCAATTCTATTACTCTGAGGATGAGGTAGTTTTCGAAAAATCAGACTTTATTGGTAAATACAACCTTACTGGTCCTAGTTTGTTAGGTCAAGCTGCTGCTGATATGGACGTTGAAATTGCAGAAGGCGAAACTACTGATGAACTAGTTATAACTGGTGTTAGATATGCTACCGAGATTATTGCAACTTTTGATGCTGAAACAGCAACAATGATTATTGCACCGCAAGAATTACCTGACTATAACGATATCACAGATTTGTACCTATACACCTTTGATGGTGGTGTAAGTACAACTTCAACTATTGAATTTAAAGTGGATGTGTTAGGTGTAATTTCAATTGCATCATCTAGCGTTGGGTTTGGTTATGCTATAACAGATGACCCAGCAGAGGGATTCTATCCTTCATACTATAACTTAGTATTTACACCTATAAGTTCAAAAAGTTCTGCAAGTCAGCAGAGTATATCTTCAGTATCTGTTCGTTCGCAAATAAACTATGTTGAGCGAGTTGATGTTCAGGAGAAATCTGAGCCCAACTTCAAGGTGCAGGGTAAAACATCACCCAAGAAGATAAAAAGTAATATTTCAGTAGGTAGGGTATTCTAAAACTTACTAAGAATCGTTTTAAAAAGGGGCTGCTGTTTTGCAGCCCCTTTTTTTTTAATGTTTCCTGCCATTTTGCTTTTTGTTTAATACCGCTTTACAACGTTTACTATTCCTACTGCTTGGTGGCCAATACAGTTGCCAATAAAAAAGTTTAGGATAAGGTAGTATTTCTAAAAAATGCCAATGTATTTGGCATCATTATGGTGAACTATGATATAGTAAGTAGGTTTCCCAAAATGTAATCTAATAAGTTTCTGTAATTTTTTCGGACTTTACTGGTTTCTCACTAATTTATGTAGTACAAAGAAACTGTATGTATTATTATATGAGAAGTACGTTATTAATTGTCCGGGCCTGCTTGCAGTAGGCAAGCATTAGCCCGTGGGCCAATATGAAAGAAGAATACTTGGCTTAAGCCTACCTGGCAGACTGGCCCATAAGAGCCTAACAAAATTTGGCTAAAGCCCCATTGTTTATATTTTAATTCTTCCACGGGATATAGCCCGTGGAAATTGAAGACCATAAGTTTAATTAAACTTAAACAGTCTCTAGCACAGATACTGATCAAATTTTAAGCCATTACAAACTAAGGCTTCAATCTGAATAATTCCAACGGCAATATGGTACCTATGGTTATTTAAACCTGCACGTAGAAAATGAATCTATTTTTTTGTGATGAATTCTAATAGCTCTATCACATCTTTACCAAGCCTCAGGTTGGTTTTATGCTCATCAGCAAACTTCTGTATCTCATCCCATTGTGAACGGTATACTCTTCTCAACGATCGCAAAGTGGTGATTGCGTAGTTCTTTCCACCTTTTGCAATTATATACCTTTCGGAAAAGGAGTACTTAATATCTTGCGATCCATCAAATTTAACAGTTTGTCCAGAGATGATACCTGATGAAGCCTTGGTGGTTGATGCCGTAATTGTTGATGTACCAAAAACTCCTTTATCATCTGATTCGCGTTGGGCTTTTGCTTGTCGTTCAAAAAGCAGCCTTGACCCATCAGGAAATGTTTTAATAACCTCGGCAATCCTATCGCTTGATATAGGAACAAATGTTCTGTGACCGTAGGTTACAATAAGAACATTGCTAAGATTGTCGAGAATACTTGGCTCGTCCATTTCGTTGTAGTAGCAAATACAATTTAGGTATAGATGATAATTCAGCTTATCAACCTGAAATGAACCTTCTTTTAGTATAACTCTTCCTGATTGGAATTCCTTATCAAGGAATTGGTTGTTAACTTCGTCTTCAACTTGATGTAAAAGAACTGTTGGTTTTGTATTCAACATACCACTCGAGTATACATTGAGCGTAGTAAACAGCAAAACGAAGGCTAAAGGCAAGATTTGTGTGATCATAATAGTTAGAGTTTAATTTGCTTTAATTTGCTTTAATTTGGATTAACTATAATGGTTATATCAAGAATCAATCCACTAAATTATTAATTTATGTGATATATTGTTCGAATTTATGAGTGCTCGAGTACCTACATCTTGATTGTGTTTGTGAGTTCCTCTTGTAGATCATCCAACCAACATTTGAATTAATTTACGCTGTGATTGTATATGTGCCATATAGCTAGGTTTTTATCAGGCTGTAAATGATATAGTATTCTCTCTTTTTTACTTGATAAGATGCAATTAATTTGTTTATTCTTTTTTAAAGAATGTTTTATTTTTTTACTAAAATTGTATAAAAATTTTAAACACTCTATTATTAACCTAATCTGAATTTTTGGTATGAAAAAAATTTCATTTATTCTTTTACTTTTTTCCGCACTTAGTCTTCATGGGCAGATCAGCACATTTGAGCTAAGCAACGGGTTAACAGTAATAGTAAACGAGGACTCAACTACACCATCAGTTTTTGGTAGTATAGTTGTTAAGGCGGGCTCTGTTGATGAGCCTGAGGATGCCACCGGCTTAGCTCATTACCTTGAGCATATGCTATTTAAAGGATCGATGAATGTAGGCACAACCGATTGGGACAAGGAGAAAGTTCATTACGATAGAATAATTGAACTTTACGACCAGTTGGCTCAAGCGCCTGAAGCTGAACGCGAAGCTATTCAGCTTAAAATCAACGAGGAATCTCTGTTGGCAGGTCAGTATACTGTTAATAACGAGTTTAGTAATCTAATTCAGGCTATTGGGGGAACATCGCTTAATGCAGCTACTAGCTACGATATGACCTACTATTTTAACGTATTCCCATCGTTTATGCTCAAGAAGTGGCTGGTTCTTCAGGCCGATAGATTTGAAAACCCTGTTTTCCGTGGTTTTCAAGCCGAATTGGAAACAGTATATGAGGAGAAAAATATGTATAGTGATGATTCTTTTCAGGTTCTTTTTGAGGAGTTTAATGCTCATATGTATGGAGAGAATAACCCTTATGCTCGTCCAATAATTGGGCTAACCGATCACCTTAAAACGCCTTCAATTAGTAAACTTATCGAGTTTTATAATACGTATTATATCCCTTCAAATATGGCTCTTATTTTGTCTGGAGATATTAATCTGGATGAAGCCAAAACTCTTGTTGAGCAAACCCTGGGCAAGTGGGAACCACAGAATGAAATTAGCCGTGTTAAGATTGATGAACCTAAAATCGACAAAAACATTTCTGTTAAGAAGAAGTTAACGCCTATGCCTGTTCTAATGATGGGATATAAGGGTGTTAAGTCGGGATCCGACGACGATTACAAACTCTCTGTACTCCGTAGTGTCTTATCCAATAGGAATAGTACTGGTATCCTTGATAAACTTGTACTTGATGGTGATTTACAAAATGTAACTGTATCGGTTTCGTCGCATCGACAGGCCGGTGGTATATCTATCATTGGAGTGCCAGTATATGATGGGTTGCAAAGAATGTATGCTTCACTTAATTCGGTTGAGAAAAATATAGCTAAGGCACTTGAACAGGTAATTAAGGGGCAGGTGGATAATTGGTTAGTTGAGTCAGTTAAAGACGAACTAATTATGAGTTTCGAAATGTCCAAGGAGTCAAACTTAAATTATGGGATGATGCTTGCGCAAGCCTATGGTACTGATACATCTCTTGAAGAACTTGAAAATTATGTTGAATTAATTCAACAAGTTTCAAAGGAAGATGTAATTGCCGTTGCTACAAAATATTTCGATGCACCTTACATTGCTTTTCAATCACTTATTGGCGAACCAAAAAAGGATAAGTTAGCTAAACCCAAGTACAAACCCATTGTTCCTGCAGCAGGTCAAACCTCATCTTTTGCAAAGCAATGGCTAAGCGAGAAGGTTGACATTCCACCGTTCAAACCAGTTGATTTTGAAAAGGATTTTTCTAAAGGCGAATTGGCTGAAATGGTAACTC
>Ga0334900_1003900_pt1 | contig 11028 bp, 10 predicted proteins | sample GraSluR3_MG_2_FD_207231 | JGI IMG/M metagenome (GOLD analysis project Ga0334900, IMG submission 207231) | Sludge microbial communities from methane-producing bioreactor in Wageningen University, Netherlands - Granular Sludge_31_08-R3 | ecosystem: Engineered > Bioreactor > Anaerobic >...
CATCACGTCTTCATCAACGGTGATGATGTTTTTGGTCATTATATCCAGTACTTTCATTTCTTCCCTGGATTCTGCTAGGGCTTTGCTGATGTCGGATAATGTTACCATTCCCATAATTTCATCATCGTCCATTACTGGTGCGCCTTCAATTTCGTTTCTGGATAGGACTCTGGCTGCGTCTCTGATTGTGCTCAGGCCGTCCAGGGTTATGACGTTTGAGGTGGCTACTTCAATTACTCTTTTTTTGGGGATGCTGCGGATTCCGGTGGTGTCCAGTAGTAAGATGTTGTCCATGTCATCTCGGCCTACTACCACGCCATCTACTACTAGTTTGTTTACTGGGGTGGGTCCTACGCGTATTCTGTCTCCCAGGTCCAGGGTTTTAATGTTTCCCACTGCTTTGATGGCTGCTTCACATTCTCCAGGGTGGGGTATGCTGGTGAACTCGATTTTAGCTACTGTAATGTCTTTTAGAAGTTTTCCTTTCTTGTATATGGGTACCATGGTTTCTTTATCACTGTCGTGAATGTTTAGTGTGTGATAAGCTTCAATGGTGGGTTTGTATCCTCCTCGAGGTCCAGGTACTCCTTTAACAAGGCCTAGGCTGCGGAGTGATTGCATTTGATTACGGATGGTTCCAGGGTTGCGGTTCATTAGTTCCGCTATTTCTTCCCCTTTAATAGACATACCTTCCGCGTTGCGGTACAAGTTTATGAGACTCTGTAATATTTCTTTCTGGACTGATGTGAGCATTGTAATCACCCTATGTTAAACACAAATACAATATATGATATTAGTTGGGATTTTCCATTATTTATAATTATCATTAATTATCATCTTATGATAATATATAAAGTTTTTGTATTACTCCTTATTTTTTAGTATATCAAAAGGATATTAACTAGTCTAAGTTAAAAAATGTGGATTATTTAGTAGAATTTCCTCACAGGAAAGATAAAACGTTAGGGAAAGAATAACTTTCTGTCGGAATTGTTACTCTAAGAATAAGTAATCAGAAGGGGTTTTGGGTTATGGGTTTTTTTATTGAATTTAGAATTTATTTATTTTCAAGGCAGTCCATATCCTCTTTCATTTGTTCATATTGTTTAAGTGACATCCTTAGATAATTATCCAAAAAGGATTTGCCCTTTTCTATTTTTGTTTGATACGTAATTTTTTGATTATCTGTCCAGTCTTTAGACTGCTCTTGAACGAGAATATTCATTCTATTATTACACCTATTCCAGATTAAACTCCATTTCTTAGTTATAATTGCCTTATCTTTTGATATTAACTCAGCTTCTTCTTTTGTAACCTTATCTAAATCTTTAATTAATGGAGTCACTACAATCGTTTTCTTATCTGGTCCTGTTCCCAAATTATAATAATGTCCATTTTTTTTAACTAAGTAATCATGTCTTGAAATAAATCCGTTTGACGAATCAGATAACATTTGAGGAACTAAACACCAAATATCCATTCTTTGAATTTTTATATGTAACCCCAAACCCGCTTTAATCATTGCTTTAATAAAACCTTTATTCGGTTCCCATACAAACATAAAAATATACTCTTCAAAAACACGCCTTAAAAAATCTTGAGTAAACCCAGTACCTCTGAAATCTTCTCTTATCCAAACATGCTTTAATATAAACTCCTCTTTATCGTAATTAATCATAGCTTTAAATTTTCCATTTTCATCAAATTCAGCAGAAACATGATCTATAAATCTTGTATCCCAATTATTTTCTTGAAATATTTCTTCAACTTTATCTCTAATTTCCATATACCCACCATCTACAAACATGATTTGACTCTACAACTATAAATTTTAACTTCATATACAAAAAAAGTTATCAAATCAGACTATAAAGTAGCCATTGCTGCAACCCATTAAAAAGATTAAATTAAAGGTTAATAATAGGAAAGGAATTTACCTTCTTCTTGGACTCCATTCTCCTTCTTCATTATAATTTTCAGACCCTGCAAATCCACATGCATTCCTAATAGCATCAAAAGCAGGTTTAAGTACTTTACCTACATTCTCAGGATATTTTGACAATAAAATTTCTGAATTAGCTAATACATTTCTATCAATATAATAGTTTCGCCCTCGCACAGTGCGTATTATGGAATTCAATTCATTATTTGATTCCATTTTATAACCTTTTACTCCAACTACACTTAGAAAGACAAATATTGGGAATTCAACATTAAGCATCTTATATGTTTCTAAATATTCTGACAATGAGTGTACGACTTCAATTTCATAAGAACCACTAGAAATAAGCCGTTTATCGTTGTTACAGAATTCCGTACTGGTTGATTCAATTATTCCATTTCTATACAATTGAACATAACCATATGCAGGTTCATCTTCGTTAGTTGATTCTATTCCTAGAAGTCCATCAAAATTATATCTCAAACTATAATAATGAGCATACATTGGCTTTAATCTATGTGGATATGGGGTTATTTTTTCAATTTCATATTTTCGACCAATATAAAACGCATTTATTGGTATTATGTGGAGGACAACTTTGGCGCTATTTTTAAGGAAAATTGGAGTTTCATTGGATAATATACTGCTAATTCTTTCTTCTCGGAATCTTCGGATTTTCTCTGCTAGTGTTTCAGATAAATTAAATACATTTTTGAGTTCAAAATAGTCCATTTCTTCACTAAAACGACCTCTTCTAATATAGAACTTTTGAGTATTAGGCCCCATACTTACTCTATGAGGTAGGTTCCAACTTCTTGGTACCTTAACCAAAATAAAAACATTATTTGACTCACTTTTATCAATAAATTCAATTTCTAATGATGATATTTTAGGTTCAGAATTGCCACGGATGAAGTCTTCTATCCAAATTCCTAATTGATCTTTATTATCTACTTCAATTCCTTTTAATTCTGAAGGAATACCATCTTTTTCATCTATGCCATAAATTAATAAACCGCCATTTGAATTAGCAAATGAAGATATTGTTTTTAATAGTTTACGTTTATGATCATTATTAGCCGTGTCTAAACTTCCTTTATACTCTAATTTATTGTCTTCTTGAGTTTCAGATTCTTTTAAACGTTCTATATCCTGTTCTACAATTTCTTTAATTGGTTTTTCAAAAATAATATATCATCACCCCATCCTGTATGATTTTCTTTTGCATTTTCATTGCTTAAATTTTTTCTAGAATAGCCTGAAAGTAATTAGAAAAGTGTTTAGGATTTTGGTGGTGATCTATTAATAGAAAAAGATAAATAATCAATTTCTTAAAAAAATGATTATGAATACTAATTCTATAGATTGTCCAAACATTAATTCGGAAGATTCACTATTTTCAAGTATGCTAAAAAAATTTCCAACACTTATAGGCATAATTTTCATAATAATATTTGTATCAATTTTATTTCTTTTAGATCCTAAAACCCCTATTCTAGAAATATATGTTGTAACAACTGTGATTTTAGGAATAATTAGTATAATTAGTTATTTAGTTAATTTAAATAATTTATCAGAAGAAATAAAATATTCAGAACCAGAAATTTATCAAACAAAAGATTTAGAAGAAAGAATTGAGCTTATTTTGAATCAAGCAAATATTGTATTCAACCGACTTGAAGAAAGCATCAATACATTAAAAAATCAGGTTTCAATGTTTTTTGCTATAATGATAGCGACTGCGACTTTCACAATTCCAATATTACAGATATTTCATACGGCAAACAATGAACAAACTACTTTACAATTTATTTTATTTATTATTCCTTTCGTATTTTTAATTTTAATTTCAGTGATTTTAATAATTAGCATTTTTTGGGGTATTACAGAATATTTTGATATTGACATATTTCGGATAGAAAGATTTAAGGAAATAATTAACGCGGATAAAATTGACATACTGATTGATTTTTTATTTTTTATTAGATGTTGTTACGAAAATAATTATGAAATATATGGGCGGGAAATGTTTAAATTTCAAAACTCCTTAAATTTTTTTGTTTCTGCAATCGTATATTTATTAGCAGGGATGTCCATATTATTTATGTGTAAGACAACTTTGGGATGAGCAAGATGGGTAAAGACAAAAAACCTTCTAAACCAGTGAAAGTTAAACCTTTAGGTCACGCTAGAGGAACAAGGCGTGTGCAAAAAGAAATGGTGGATGTAAAGAAAAAATAAATTTTTTTTATTTTTCTATAATTCCTATTTTGACGCTTATTTTAGGAATAGGATTATTTCATATCCTGAAACTCTCCGCCTAAGAAGATAAGGATAATTTAGTAAATTCCTTTTCAAGTTAAAAAAATAGAATGAGTTTTGGATTTGGAGTTCACCATGAAAAACAGGTAAATGATAAGATATAAATAAAATAGTCAGTACTCCATTAAAGCTTTTCGTTAATAATCCTTAGTCTTTGAATCAATTCAGGAGCTTTTTTATCACCATCCATTCCGATCCAAAAGTCAATAATGCTATTTATTAATTCATCTGCTTTTTTGGACTCATTTTTTTCCAACAATCTATTAATATGAGATTCAATGATATTGATATGTTGTTGAAATATATTTTCCCCTTCTAAAAATGAAAGGTAACAAGATGCATTATAACTATCAATGGCTGATTTTTTATCACCCATTACAAATTTAATCTGCCCGTATCTGGCTAGTGTATTTGAACACATTCCTAAAATGTTTATTTGTTCACTCAGTTCTAAAATTTCATCTAAACACCGTATAGCTTTATCATATTCACCTAATTTTTCATATAACTCACTAAAAAAAGTTAAAGAGTATGGAATACCATAAAGATCATTAATTTTTTCCTTAAGTATTAACCCATCTTTTAAATACTTTTTAGCATTTTTATCAGCATTCAAATCATTAGAATAGATATATGATCTTCCAAGACTCGTGTATATTTGTGCTTTTAATAAACCTATTTCTGGATCTGCAACTTTATTTATTATATCTTTTGCCTCTTCAAAAGCATCTAAAGCCTTTTTATTATATAAATCTTTTTTATCTTTAGATAAACCAGATAATACAGAATAGACATCCCCTATATTAGCTAAAGAGTTTGCTAAAGGTATTTGATTTTGTGAATCAGAATATAATTTTCTACACAATTTAAGGCATTCTTCTTGTTTTTCATATGCTTCTTTATAATTACCTAAAAAAAGGTATATTACTGATATTTGCCCCAATATAACTTCTTTCATTGGGATATCATCATTTTTAACGTACTTATACGCCTTTTCATAGCTTTCAAAAGCTTTTTGATACTGACCAACTTGTTTATAATAGTTTCCTAAGCAACTTTCAAGTGTAGCTTCTAATTCAGGGTCTTTTAATTTATTAGCGGCTTTTTTAGATGTTTCTATACGTTTTGAAATATCAGTTAATTCAGGTAAACCTCTCATAAATTCAGGTGAAAATAAATTATTCATTACATTAACAACTTTCTTCCAATTTTCTGCGTAATATAACTGATCAACTTCTTCAAAGTAATTTCCAGTTGTTTCCAAATAGTTTGCAGCTATTAAATGATATTTTTTCTTATTAGCTAATTTATGATATGCATATTGCCTTATTACAGGGTGTAATACGAAATTATCACCATTAAAATGTAAAAATGATCTCCTAACCAGTTCATTTTTTATCTTTTTCCAATTATCATCTTTAAAAAGTGCATTTATTGCATTTTCATCAAAATATGAATCAAAAACAGAAATATTAACAAGCATGTTTTTTTCTTTTGTCCCCATTTTATCAAAGGATGTATCCAAAGCCAATTCTAATCCTTCAAGAGGTTTTTCCTTAAGTTCCGATAATAAACTTTTTACAGATGTACTCTTTACCAATGGAGCAATAAGTTCCATAGATAATGGGTAACCGTCTAATACTTGACATATCTCCTCAATATCTTTATCTTCACTGAATGTAATACCCATATTTTCGCACATTTTCGAAAATAGTAATTTAGATTCTTCTAAAGATAATTTATATAACTGAATTGTTTTCCAATTTAGAATTTCAGGATGGGTTTGGCTAGTAATAATTACTTTTACAGGTCTTTGTATATCACTAATAAAATTTTTAATCATTTCATCTTTATCTACTGATTCAAAATTATCAAGAATGATAACTAAGTTTTTATTTTCCAATAATTCGTGGACCACCTGAATTTTTTTCCCAATCTCTTGATTATTAGTAATTCCATTAATCTTAATCGAAATTTCATCTAGGATAGCATCTAATGATTTACCTCCTCTTAGATCTATCCAAAAAATACCATGAGGAAAACGCCAACTCTGCATTTTCACAAATTCGGATGCGAAAACGGTTTTTCCTATACCTCCACTTCCCCAAACAACAAAAATATTAGCATCAGTTGAATCCATTAATTTGGCAAACTCAATTAAATCTCTTTGTCTTCCAGTAAAATACTGAATTTTATGAGGTACATAAAAATCAGAGGTTTTAAATCTTTTAATTTTCTTTTTTTTATCTTGATCCTTATAAAAAAGTTTATCTGAGCTGCTCCCCAGGTAAAGAGTAGGTATAAACCAACTCAAATCTTGGAATAAAACTTTACGACCTTGTATGACTGCATTTCCTATTCCATCAAAATTCGCAAGCGATGAATAAAAATGTTTACTAAATCTTTCAGCAGAATCACTTGGAATAGAGAATTGCATAGCTACAACCGCTGAAATCCCTGCTTGTATCAATGAAGGGGCAATGCTATTAAATATATTATTATCCTTGACCATAGAGGATTGACAGGCACTGAGGATAACTAATTTAACACTGCTACTAGCCAAGGTATTTGCTATTGTATCAACATCAATCAAATCAGATTGAAAATATTCATCTTCAAATGCAAGATATCCTTTATCAGTAAATGCTCCATGCCCATCAAAGTGTATAGCATCATAAGATCCTGTATTAAGTACAGTTATTAAAGCATCGAGTGTTGGGGGTTTAAGAAGATCAATTACTACACTATCATCTTCTTCTAAAGAAATTAATCCTTTATATATTGCTTCTTGCTCAGCAATATTATCTAATGGGTCTTCATCAAATGGTCGTGCTGTTATCACTAAAACATGAAAAGGTAATGAAATATCTGTTTTCGGGGTAGATTGAGGTAAGTTAATGTGTCTTACAAGATTTATAACGCCTGAAGAAACTAAGAATCTGGATCCATCATATAATAATTCCCAAGGTAGTTTTGATAGATGTAATGCATCATCATTAAATTGAAGTTTTAAATCAATAGAATCACTAGACTGCACCATTTGAAGAGATGATTCAAAAAGCTTTTTTATATTTCCCTTAAACAAGCAATCATAAAGAATTCTACCATAATATTTCAAAAATTCGTTATCAAACATTCCAGTTTCTAGATTATCTAAAAATTCATCAGTAATTCCACTATCATACGGTGAAATGAAAACTTCTTCAGCACTACCTTGTGAAGAGCTGATAGAAATAATAAAATCTTTATTAACAACACTTATGGTCAAAATGATTGACATTTATTATCTCCTTATCCCTATTATAATTTAATTAAAGGATTTAATTAATAAAATTAACTCTAATAAATTTGTTTAATACTACAGAAAGTTTCATATATTTATTATAGAGTAAAAAATATTCAAAATAAATAATTTAATATTGTCCTCGATCAAAAAAAATAAGCCCCTTCAAACCTCACCTTTAGTTTCTGTAACTCCTTTAGTTGAATTTTGGAGAAAAAAAGATAATTTGTTATGGGACGGCTAAATTTTGTTTTATTCTCATTTTTAGTTAAAACGTAAGTTGGAAGAGGAGTTTTTGATATTAAGATTAGGAAATTTAAAATAGTATTAATAATAATTATATGCAAAGATTGAATAATGGGGGCTGGGATAAATGGAAAAGCTGAGTAAAATTCTTGCTGCAATGTTAATTATCGTGGTGGCATTGTTTGCTTATGTTTTAATTTTTGGATTGTCTTTTGAAGGTAGCGAGAGTGATTTTTATGTGCCTGCTGTTACCGGAGCTGAAAATATCTCTGCATATAAAAATTCATGCTCGGAACTCAATGCGTCCACTTTAGTTGATTATAAGGCGTTAACTGGTGAAAAAGTAAAGGTTACTGGCCAGATATTTGAAAAAAATGAATTTATCCAATTTGACAAAACAAGAACTTTTATATTACTTAATGTTCCCGAACTTTCTGAACCTTACCCTGCACCTTATATTACAGTTTCATATACTGGCACAGTACCTTACAATATTAACGAAACAATAACTGTTTATGGAAAATATTTCTATCCAATCTGCGTTGATTCGCCTCCAGAATTAGCTAACAAAGGTTTAATAGATATAAGAGCAGGATACATTGAAAAGGATTAGTCTCAATTTAGCAATATCTGAATAAAATGGACAATTTTATATAAAATTTCGTGTTACTCTTTATTTTTCAGTATATCAAAAGGATATTAATTAGTCTGAGTTAAAAAACGTGGATTTTTAGTTGAATTTCCACAGCAAAGATAACTTGTAGGAAGGTTTAACTTGATGTTTGTTCCATTTTTGGGTTATGAATTAGTTAGAAAGATTTTTGAGTTATAGGGGGTTTCAATGTTATACAATTGGAAAAATAAAAAATGACTTTAATAAATAATTATGAAGCGTTTATTAATAATGTTTAATATAAAATATCCGAGTGAGATAATGGAATTATCAATTTGTCCAATAGGAAAATTAATTCATGTGAGTTTTAGGGGTATAATAATATTTATGACTGGTGGGGAATGAAATGAAGTTAAATTGGAAGGCTGTTATTGTTGGATTTATGGCTGCATTTGTAATATCTTTATTTAGTGGATTGTATTTACCAAAAATGGGCCTAATAGGTCCAGTAATTGGTGGATTTATTGCAGTTTATATGGTTGAAGTGAGTTATACTGATGGAATCTTGTATGGGGGACTGCCAACAAGTATAGCTGGACTTACATCCATCCCTTTGGTTGTTTTCTTATCACAAAATCAAACTAACATTCAACTGGCTAGTTTCCATATATCTGGATCAATCATAGATTTTTTATATTTTGGAGGAGCAATTTCAGGTTTCATAATATTCTTGTTCATTGGTATAATCTGTGGAATCATCGCAGTAGCAGTGCAAAAAAAGACTAATAAAAAATTTGTATATGTAACAATAGCAGTTGTTGTAATTATTCTTGTGTTTATTTTATCAAATGTAGTGCATGTTGGTGCTGTTCTAAGCTCCGGACCAGTTTAATATTATTTTTAGAAAATATGAGGATATTATGGTTTATTTCTGAGAATAAATAATAATTAGTTAGGGAATGAGTAAAATTTGTTTTATTCTCATTTTTAGTTAAAATGTAAGTTGAAAATGGAGTTTTGATTTGACATAATCATTCATAGAAAAATGTTATTAATACTATGAACCAATCTAATCTAGACAGATATCAAGCAAGGGGTAATAAATGAGCTATTTAGTGTGACCACTTCAATTAACATTGGTAGGGTAGTAATAAAGATGGAAAATATTAATTGGAAAGCAGTAATGGCTGGTTCTGCTACAGCAATAGTACTAGGAGTTTTATCTTCGTTTTTATTGATGTTATCCCCGATTTATTCCTATGGAATATACGTTGGATTCATAATCGGTGCTCTATTAACCGGTTACATTGTCGGAGGAACTTATGTGGAAGGAGCAAAACATGGGATACTGATGGGTATCATCACTGCCATAATATTAGGGGTAGTTTCAATGATCTATGATTTAATTTTTCCCCGTGAGGCTTCAGCAAGCATGGTTATTATCGGAGAGATCTATGCACTAATTATTACATTAATCGTGTGTTCCGTGGTGGGCTCAATTTTGGGAGGCATTGGTGCAGAAATAAAAAGTAAATTACAATCATAATAGAGTATATTTTAATCCTTTTCGAACCAATATCATCGCGATAAATGAATAGAATACCTCTAAACCTCACCTTTCAACTCTTTTAACTCTTTTTCCATCTCTGAGACTATATTAAACAGACGATTATTTTGTATTTGTAGTTCCCAGGATTCATCTCTGAATAATTTCCAAAGGAACCTTTAATTGATACGTGTTCAATAATATTACTACCAAAAACCTAACAAATCTATAATATAAAAAAATACATTTTCAGGATTAATCAATAGAGGTTCATAGGGTGAAAAATCATGGCAGATGCGGCAACTGCAACTACTACCATTACAACAACTCAATTATTCATGGGTTTACTTGTTCTTTTAGTAATCTTTTTGTTAATTATTTGGTTAATCAAAAGAAATGATAAAAAACATTAGAAACAACCTCTAAACCTCACATTTTAATTCCTTTAACTCTTTTTTCATCTTAGATACTATGTTACACAAACCTGTAATTCTGTCTTTGTAGTTCCCTGATTTCATTGGCTGAATAATTTACCGTTGAGTCTTTCACAGAGAGGTGTTCAATATATCTCAGGTAAATCTTTTGAAGTTCGTCTGGGTCGGCTAGGAATTATACGTCACGAACCCTGTCTTTATAGTTATTTCTCTCAAATTATCTTCGCCATGAAAGTTTTTGACTTAGTTTTTCCATTTTTTTGGCTTGTCTAATATTTTTTTCAAGATTTCCATCTTCTATAACTATAGAACCTTCATATCCACAGTGGTAGCATTTCCATGTTCCACTGCCTTCATTAATCTGTTCATATTTTATCTTATTAGAACCACAGTGAGGACAGAATGTTTTCTTAGTCATATATTAATCTCCAATCAACTTCAAAAGCTATTCTTTAGTAGCGTTTTTAAATCAGTCCAAAAATGCCACATATCCACCTTTAGAACTAATTAAAATTAGATTGATTAAAGCAATATAAAAAGCTAATTTAATATTTCAAAAAAAATAAGTTCTAAACCTCACCCTTCAACTCTTTTAACTGCTTTTTCATCTCCGAAATTATATTATGGCCTATTGTTTTGTTT